>Ga0209103_1000082_pt1 | contig 27311 bp, 24 predicted proteins | sample 4C3metaG_FD_184152 | JGI IMG/M metagenome (GOLD analysis project Ga0209103, IMG submission 184152) | Freshwater bacterial and archeal communities from Indian Creek, Illinois, USA - 4C3 metaG (SPAdes) (version 2) | ecosystem: Environmental > Aquatic > Freshwater > Unclassified | place: USA...
GTGAAGAGCACAAGACGCACATGGTGAAGACGCGCGATGGCGTGCCGACGCCCAAGGAAATCTGCAAGGTCCTGGATGACTATGTGATCGGCCAGGAGCACGCCAAGAAGGTGCTCGCGGTCGCGGTCCATAATCATTACAAGCGCTTGGCGGCGGTGGCGAAGAACAACGACGTCGAGATCGCCAAGTCCAACATCATGCTGATCGGGCCGACCGGCTCTGGCAAGACGCTGCTCGCGCAGACCCTGGCCCGCATCCTGGACGTGCCCTTCACCATGGCCGATGCGACGACGCTGACCGAGGCCGGCTATGTGGGCGAGGATGTGGAGAACATCATCCTCAAGCTGCTGCAGGCGGCTGATTACAACGTCGAGCGGGCGCAGCGCGGCATCGTCTATATTGACGAAGTGGACAAGATTTCCCGCAAGTCTGACAATCCCTCGATCACGCGGGATGTCTCGGGCGAGGGCGTGCAGCAGGCGTTGCTGAAGATCATGGAGGGCACGGTTGCCTCCGTGCCGCCGCAGGGCGGGCGCAAGCATCCGCAGCAGGAATTCCTGCAGGTGGACACGACGAATATCCTCTTTATCTGTGGCGGTGCCTTTGCCGGGCTGGAGCGGATCATCGGCGCGCGCGGCAAGGGTTCGGGCATCGGCTATGGCGCCGAGGTCCGCAGCCCCGAGGATCGCCGCATGGGCGCCGTGTTGCGCGATGTGGAGCCCGAGGATCTGCTGAAATTCGGCCTGATCCCGGAATTCATCGGCCGCCTTCCCGTCGTGGCCACGCTGGAGGATTTGGATGAGAAGGCCCTCATCGAGATCCTGACGCGGCCCAAGAACGCCCTGCTCAAGCAGTATCAGCGCCTGTTCGAGATGGAGGGCGCCAAGCTCACCTTCACGGATGACGCGCTGAAATCGGTCGCCGCCCGCGCCATCCAGCGCAAGACCGGCGCGCGTGGCCTGCGCTCCATCATGGAGCAGATTCTCCTCACCACCATGTTCGAGCTTCCGGGCCTGACCGATGTGGATGAGGTGGTGGTCAATCGCGAAGTGGCCGAGGTGCGGGCCCAGCCGCTTTTCATCTACGGCGAGAAGGCGGCCGAGCAGAGCTCCGCCTGAGGTTGGAGGGGCGGCTTGTTTCCCGCCCTTCCGTGACCAAATGGTGAAACCAACCGTGGCTTCGGGTGGGCGTGCCGAATTCGGGCGCCGGCCCCGCCGACTGTCCCAGTGAGGTCCTTATGACGGAAACTATTCGCGGCGAACTTCTACCCGTCCTGCCGCTGCGGGATATTGTGGTCTTCCCGCACATGATCGTGCCGCTCTTTGTCGGCCGCGAAAAATCCGTGCGTGCGCTTGAAGCGGTGATGCGCGAAGACAAGCAGATCCTGCTCGTCGCGCAGAAGAATGCCCTGCAGGATGACCCCGGCGCCGCGGACCTCTTCGAGACCGGCACCGTCTCCACCGTTCTGCAACTGCTGAAGCTGCCCGATGGCACCGTGAAGGTGCTGGTCGAGGGCGGGCGCCGCGCGAAGATCGTCAGCTTCAAGGAGACCGACAACTACTTCGAGGCCTACACCGAGACGGTGCCCGAAGCGGCCTCGGAGAAGCGCGAGGTCGAGGCGCTGATGCGTACCGTGATCTCGCAATTCGAGAGCTACATCAAGCTCAACAAGAAGATCGCGCCCGAAGTGCTGGTCTCGATCAATCAGATCGAGGATGCCGGCAAGCTGGCGGATACGGTGGCGAGCCACCTTTCCATCAAGATCCCTGAGAAGCAGGAATTGCTGGAAATCGCCTCGGTCGCGGCGCGGCTGGAGCGGGTGTTTTCCCATATGGAAGGCGAGATGAGCGTCCTCCAGGTGGAGAAGCGCATCCGCAGCCGCGTGAAGCGGCAGATGGAAAAGACCCAGCGCGAGTATTACCTGAACGAGCAGATGCGCGCGATCCAGAAGGAACTGGGCGAGGGCGAGGACGGCAAGGACGAGACGGCGGAGATCGAGGCCAAGATCAAGGCCACCAAGCTCACCAAGGAAGCGCATGACAAGGCGATGGCGGAGCTGAAGAAGCTTCGCACCATGTCGCCCATGTCGGCCGAGGCGACGGTGGTGCGCAACTACCTCGACTGGATCCTCAGCATCCCCTGGAAGAAGCGCAGCGTGGTGCGCCGCGACATCGTGGCGGCCGAGAAGGTGCTCGACGCCGACCATTATGGTCTGGAGAAGGTCAAGGAACGGATCATCGAGTATCTGGCCGTGCAGTCGCGCAGCAAGAAGATCCGCGGGCCGATCCTTTGCCTGGTGGGGCCGCCGGGCGTCGGCAAGACCTCGCTCGGCAAGTCCATCGCCAAGGCGACGGGGCGCAATTTCGTCCGCATGTCGCTCGGCGGCGTGCGCGATGAGGCTGAGGTTCGCGGCCACCGGCGGACCTATATTGGCTCGATGCCGGGGAAGGTCATCCAGGGCATGAAGAAGGCCAAGACCAGCAACCCGCTGTTCTTGCTGGACGAGATCGACAAGCTCGGCGCCGATTGGCGGGGCGACCCTTCCAGCGCCCTGCTGGAGGTTCTGGACCCCGAGCAGAACGGCACCTTCGCCGACCACTACCTGGAGGTGGATTACGACCTCAGCGACGTGATGTTCATCACGACGGCCAATTCGCTCCGCATGCCCCAGCCCTTGCTGGACCGCATGGAGATCATTCGCATCCCCGGCTACACCGAGGATGAGAAGGTGCAGATCGCCAAGCGGCACCTCATGCCCAAGGTGACCGAGGCGAATGGCCTCAAGGCCAGCGAATGGTCGCTCACGGATGAAGCCCTGCTGGACCTCGTGCGCTACTACACGCGCGAGGCCGGCGTGCGGAATCTGGAGCGGGAACTGGGTGGCCTGGCGCGCAAGGCAGTGAAGGAAATCGTCTCGGCCAAGGCCAAGAAGGTCGGCATCAACCGCAAGAATCTCCAGAAATACGCGGGCATCAAGAAGTTTCGCTATGGCGAGGCAGAGAGCGAGGACATGGTGGGTGTTGTCACCGGCCTCGCCTGGACCGAGGTGGGGGGCGAGATCCTCTCCATCGAAAGCGTTGTGGTGCCCGGCAAGGGCAACATCAAGCCGACGGGCCAGTTGGGCGATGTGATGAAGGAATCGGTGAGTGCCGCGCTCTCCTATGTGCGCTCGCGTTCCATCACCTTCGGCATCAAGCCCACCCTGTTCGAGAAGCGCGACATCCACGTCCATGTGCCTGAGGGCGCGACGCCCAAGGATGGGCCGAGTGCCGGCGTGGCCATGGCCACCTCGATCATCTCCGTCCTCACGGGCATTCCCGTGCGGCGCGAGGTGGCGATGACGGGTGAGATCACGCTGCGCGGCCGCGTCCTGCCGATCGGTGGCCTGAAGGAGAAGCTGCTGGCCGCGTTGCGCGCGGGTATCACCACGGTCTTCATCCCGAAGGACAATGAGAAGGACCTGGCGGATATCGCGGACAGCGTGAAGAAGGCGCTGAAGATCATCGCGGTCAGTCACGTGGATGAGGTGATCAGCCAGGCGCTGGTGCGTGCGCCCGAGCCCATCACCTGGGTCGAGCCGGAGGAGGCGCCGGTGCCGCCGGTTGAATCGGGCACGGTTGTGCGACCACACTGAGCGGCCTGCTCGCTGATTCTGGCTTGGGGCGTCACTTCGGTGGCGCCCTTTCCATTTTGGCCGGGGTCATCAAGGGTTTGCCGAAGCTATCCCCAAAAAACCCAGGAAATCCGCCGCGAATCGGGAGGGGGGCTGATTGACGTGGCGGAAAACCGCCGCTTACTGTCCAGTTCGGGCCAGCGGGAAGAATCGGTCTTCGCGCCAATAGGCCGTCCAACAGGGGGATCTTCCCATGAACAAGCAGGATCTCGTGGCCGTCGTTGCCGAGTCGGGCGAATTGTCCAAGGCAAAGGCTGGCGACGTGCTCGATTCGGTCTTCGATGCGATCACCAAGGCGCTGAAGAAGAAGCAGGAAGTCCGCCTCGTCGGTTTCGGCACCTTCAGCACCAGCAAGCGCAAGGCCGGCAAGGGCCGCAACCCCCGCACGGGCGAGGAGATCAAGATTCCCGCCTCGACGACCGTGCGATTCAAGGCTGGCAAGAACCTCAAGGACTCCGTGAACTAGGCGGGCCTGGGATGAATTTGCAGGGCCAGCCTCGATCAGGGGCTGGCCCTTCTTTTTTGCGTGCCTGCTGTGCCATGATGCACAGCCGGGGGCGCTTAGCTCAGAGGTAGAGCGCCTGCTTTACACGCAGGATGTCGGCGGTTCGACCCCGTCAGCGCCCACCATTCTTTTTCCGCTTCCGTCGGTTGACAGCCACGGAGGTGGGGCCTAAACGGCCCTTCATCTGCTGCGGGTGTAGCTCAGTTGGTTAGAGCGCCGGCCTGTCACGCCGGAGGTCGCGGGTTCGAGCCCCGTCACTCGCGCCAGATTTTCCCACATCTCTGAATCTGCCAAAGCCGGGGGCGCAACACCCTGCGCTGACGCGCGTTTAACCTCGCCCCCCTATGGCGGAAGGGGCCGCCCTTGCTGTATGGTGCGCCGCGTCAGAGGCGCATTCCCGCCCCCCTGACCCAACGTCCATCGACCGCCAGCGAGCGGCTTGAATGGACGCGGAACGAGAGTCGCCGAGGCAAAGATGACGCAGCCACTGCTCGCCGAGTATTTCCCCATCCTCGTCTTCCTGGGGATCGCGGGGGTTATTGCTTTCGCCATGGTGGGCGGCAGCCTGCTCGTGGCGCGCCAGAAGCCCAATGCCGAGAAGCTATCGGCCTATGAGTGCGGCTTCGCGCCTTTCGACGACACCCGCCGCCGCTTTGATGTGCGATTCTACCTGGTCGCTATCCTGTTCATCATCTTCGACCTGGAGGTGGCCTTCCTCTTTCCCTGGGCGGTGACGCTGGGCGAGATCGGCTGGCTTGGCTTCTTCTCGATGATGGGTTTCCTGGGCGTGCTGACGGTCGGCTTCGTGTATGAGTGGCGCAAAGGCGCCCTGGATTGGGAATAGCCGCCATGAACCAAATCGCCTGGAACTCCGCTGGCGCCCCCCAGGACGCCGTGATCCGCGCCGTGACCGGCGAGATCGAGGAAAAGGGCTTTGTCGTCGCCAATCTCGACAAGGTGGTGAACTGGGCGCGCACCGGCTCGCTCTGGCCGATGACCTTCGGCCTGGCCTGCTGCGCCGTGCCGATGATCCACGCCTATATGGCCCGCTATGACCTGGACCGCTTCGGCATCATCCCCCGCGGTTCGCCGCGGCAGAGCGATGTGATGATCGTGGCGGGCACGCTGACCAACAAGATGGCCCCCGCCCTTCGCAAGGTCTATGACCAGATGAGCGAGCCGCGCTGGGTGATCTCCATGGGCTCCTGCGCCAATGGCGGGGGCTATTACCACTACAGCTACTCTGTCGTGCGCGGCTGCGACCGCATCGTGCCGGTGGATATCTACGTGCCTGGCTGCCCGCCCACCGCGGAAGCGCTGGTCTATGGGATCTTGCAGTTGCAGAAGAAAATCCGCCGCACGGGGACCATCCTCCGTGGTTGACGCACTCGAAGCCGAACTGCGCGGGTTGATTGCGGATCGCATGCCCGTGGCCTTCACGCGTGAGCGTGGCGGGGCCGAGCTGGTACTGCATGTGCCGCGCGCCGCGCTGCTGCCATTGATGGCGCTGCTGCGCGACGAGCCGTCGCTGGATTTCGCGCAACTCATGGATGTCTGTGGCGTGGACTGGCCCGAGCGACCGGAGCGCTTCGAGGTGGTCTACAACCTGCTTTCGCTCACGCGGAATGAGCGGGTGCGCGTGATCACCACGACCGATGCCGAGCAGCCGGTGCCCAGCGTCGCCAGCATCTGGCCGACCGCCACCTGGTTCGAGCGCGAGACGTGGGACATGTATGGCGTGGTCTTCGCGGGCCTGGCTGACCTGCGCCGCCTGCTGACGGATTATGGCTTTGAGGGCCACCCGCTGCGCAAGGACTTCCCGCTGACCGGCTTCGTGGAAGTCCGCTACGACACCGAGGCCGGCCGCGTCATTCAGGAGCCCGTCAAGCTCGTGCAGGATTTCCGGAATTTCGATTTCCTCAGCCCCTGGGAAGCCATGACCACGTTGCCGGGCGACGAGAAAATCCACCTCAACCGCATCAGCGTGCAAGAGAAGGGGGGCGACAAGCCGTGAGCGACCTGAGCCCCATCGGCGAGGCCCCGGAAAACGATACGGCGCGCCGTATCGTGGAGATGGACAGCCACACCATCAATTTCGGCCCGCAACACCCGGCCGCGCATGGCGTGTTGCGCCTCATCCTGGAGATGAAGGGCGAGGTGGTGGAGCGTGCCGATCCGCATATCGGCCTGCTGCACCGCGGCACCGAGAAGCTGATCGAATACAAGACCTATATCCAGGCGCTGCCCTATTTCGATCGCCTGGATTACGTCAGCCCGATGTGCATGGAGCACAGCTTCGCCATCGCCACCGAGCGCTTGCTGGGCATCGACAAGGACGTGCCGGAGCGCGCGCAATACATCCGCGTGATGTTCGCGGAAATCACACGGGTCCTGAACCACCTGCTGAACGTGACGACCTATGCGCTGGATTGCGGCGCCATCACGCCGGCACTCTGGGGCTTCGAGCAGCGCGAGCATCTGCTTGAGATGTACGAGATGACCTCGGGCAGCCATTACCATGCGAATTACTTCCGGCCTGGCGGCGTGGCGAAGGATATTCCGGCGGCGCTGGTGCCCAAGCTTGAGGCCTGGATGGCGCAGTTCCCCGCCTTCCTGGATGAGTTGGAAGGCCTGCTGACCAATAACCGCATCTTCAAGCAGCGCACCGTGGATATCGGCGTGATGACGGCGGAGCAGGCGATGGAATGGGGCTTCTCCGGCCCTTGCCTGCGCGCCTCCGGCGTTGCCTGGGATCTGCGGAAGTCGCAGCCCTATGACGTGTATGACCGGATGGAATTCGATGTGCCGGTCGGCCGCAACGGCGATTGCTATGACCGCTATCTGCTTCGCATGCAGGAAATGCGGCAGTCGCTTCGCATCATCCGCCAATGCCTGGACCAGATGAAGCCTGGCCCGATCAAGGTGCTGGACAACAAGATCGTGCCGCCGACGCGCGGGCAGATGAAGCGCTCGATGGAAGCGCTGATTCATCACTTCAAGCTCTACACCGAGGGCTATCACGTTCCCGCCGGCACCACCTACACGGTGACCGAGGCGCCCAAGGGCGAGTTCGGCGTCTATCTGGTGGCCGATGGCACGAACAGGCCGTATCGCTGCAAGATCCGCGCGCCGGGCTATGCCCATCTCCAGGCGATGGAGGTGCTGACCAAGGGCCATATGCTGGCCGATGCGGTGGCCATCATCGGCAGCCTCGATATCGTCTTCGGCGAGATTGACCGGTGAGCGTGCATCCCCTTCTTTCTTTGCCGGGTTCCCATGTGTCGGCCGTCCTGGCCGGCCTGTCTTTCGTGCAGAAGCTGTAGCCCCATGAGTGAGCCAACTTCCTTCACCTTCGACGCCGAGAGCGAAGCGCAGATCGCCAAGGTGCTGCCGCGTTATCCGGCGGGCAAGCAGGCCAGCGCGGTGATGCCGCTGCTCTACATCGCGCAGAAGCAGATGGGCCGGCAGACCGGCTCGGCCTGGGTGCCGCGCATCGCCATGGATGTGATCGGCGAGCGCCTCGGCATGGCGCCGATGCGCGTCTATGAGGTCGCGACCTTCTACTTCATGTACAATACCAAGCCGATTGGCCGCTTCCATCTCCAGCTCTGCGGCACCACGCCGTGTTGGCTGCGGGGCTCGGATGATGTGCTGCGCGCCTGCAAGGATGCGGGCCACCTCAAGGGCTATGGCGATACCAGCGCGGATGGCAATTTCACGCTGACGGAAGTCGAATGCCTGGGCGGCTGCGTCAACGCGCCGATCCTCCAGGTGGATGACGACTATTATGAGGACATGGATTACGACAGCACGGTGAAGCTGCTGGAAGCGCTGAAGCGCGGAGAGCGGCCGAAGCCTGGTTCCGTCATCGGGCGTCAGAGTTCCGCGCCGGTGGGCGGGCCGCAGACTTTGACCGGGGCGGAGGACTGAATCATGGCGCTCTCCGACAAGGACCGCATCTTTACCAATCTCTACGGCACGCAGCCCTGGAACCTGGCGGCCGCGCGCATGCGGGGCGATTGGGATGGCACGAAGAATTTGCTGGCCAAGGGGCGCGACGCGCTGATCGAGGATGTCAAGAATTCCGGCCTGCGCGGCCGCGGCGGCGCCGGCTTCCCGACCGGCATGAAGTGGTCCTTCATGCCCAAGGCGCCGATCGAGGGCCGGCCTTCATACCTTGTGGTCAATGGCGATGAGAGCGAGCCCGGCACCTGCAAGGATCGCGACATCATCCGCCACGATCCGCACAAGCTGATTGAGGGCTGTCTGATCTCCGGTTTCGCGATGGGGGCGGTGGCCGGCTACATCTATGTGCGCGGCGAGTATTACAACGAGATCCAGATCCTCCAGGCCGCGATTGATGAGGCTTATGAGGCGGGGCTTCTGGGCAAGAATGCCTGCGGCTCGGGCTATGATTTCGAGCTTTATGTGCATCGCGGCGCCGGCGCCTATATCTGCGGCGAGGAGACGGCGCTGATCGAGAGCCTGGAAGGCAAGAAGGGCATGCCGCGCCTCAAGCCGCCCTTCCCGGCCGCGGTGGGGCTCTATGGCTGCCCGACCACGGTGAATAATGTCGAGACCATCGCGGTGGTGCCGACCATCCTGCGGCGCGGTGCCTCCTGGTTTTCCGGCTTCGGGCGGCCGAAGAATTCCGGCACCAAGATTTTCTGCCTGCAAGGCCATGTGAACAAGCCGTGCAATGTGGAAGCCGAGATGAGCATCCCGCTGCGCGAATTGATTGATCGCTATGCCGGCGGCGTGCGTGGCGGCTGGGATAATCTTCTGGCGGTGATCCCCGGCGGCTCCTCCACGCCGATGATCCCCAAACCCGTCTGCGACGACGTGCTGATGGATTTCGACGCGCTGCGCGAACACAAGACCGGCCTGGGCACGGCGGGCGTGATCGTGATGGACAAATCCACCGACCTGATCAAGGCGATCCAGCGGCTTTCGGCCTTCTACAAGCATGAGAGCTGCGGCCAATGCACCCCCTGCCGCGAGGGCATGGGCTGGGTGAACCGCGTGATGCTCCGCATGGTCGAGGGCCGCGCGGAGATCGAGGAAATTGACGTGCTGGAGCAGGTGACGCGGCAAATCGAAGGCCACACCATCTGCGCGCTGGCCGATGGCGGGGTCTGGCCGGTGCAGGGCTTGATTCGGCATTTCCGGCCGATGATGGAAGATCGGATCGCGGCCTATAAGGCGCGGAACAACCTGCCCATGGCAGCGGAGTAAGGGCGATGGCCAAGGTCACCATTGACGGCATCGAGGTCGAAGTCCCCAACGGCTCCTCCGTGCTCCAGGCCTGTGAGGCGGCGGGCAAGGAAATCCCGCGCTTCTGCTATCATGAGCGGCTTTCCGTCGCCGGCAATTGCCGCATGTGCCTGGTGGAAGTGGAGAAGGCGCCCAAGCCCGTAGCCTCCTGCGCCTATCCCGTCATGGACGGCATGAAGGTCTTCACCGATACGCCCGTGGTCCGCAATGCGCGGCGCGGCGTGATGGAATTCCTGCTGATCAACCACCCGCTGGATTGCCCGATCTGCGACCAGGGCGGGGAATGTGATTTGCAGGACCAGGCGGTTTCCTACGGCAAGGATGGCAGCCGCTATCACGAGCAGAAGCGCTCCGTGAAGGACAAGTATGTCGGGCCGTTGATCAAGACGGTGATGAATCGCTGCATCCATTGCACGCGCTGCATCCGCTTCGCGGCCGAAGTGGCCGGCGTACCGGAAATGGGCGCGACCGGCCGCGGCGAGAACATGGAAGTCGGCACCTATGTCGAGAAGGCGCTGAGCAGCGAGCTTTCCGGCAATCTGATTGATCTCTGCCCGGTGGGCGCGCTGACCAGCCGGCCTTACGCCTTCGTCTCGCGCCCCTGGGAATTGGCCAAGACCGACAGCGTGGATGTGCTGGACGCCACGGGTGCCGCCATTCGCATTGATGTGCGCGGTGGCGAGGTGCTTCGCATCCTGCCGCGCATCAATGACGACGTGAACGAGGAATGGCTGGGCGACCGTTCGCGCTTCGCCTTTGACGGCCTGAAGCGCAAGCGGCTGGACCGCCCCTGGGTGCGGCGCGACGGCAAGCTCAAGGCGGCCAGCTGGGCCGAGGCGTTTGGCGCCATCGCGCAGAATATGCGTGGCCGGACCATCGGCGCCATCGCGGGCGATACGATGGATGCGGAGAGCCTGTTTGCGCTCAAGGCGATGTTCAACGCCATGGGCAGCATGAATCTGGATGCGCGACAGGATGGGGCGAAGCTCGATGCCTCGCGGCCTGACTATTACCTGTTCAATTCCAGTATCGCCGGGATCGATGAGGCGGATGCAATCCTCATCATCGGCAGCAATCCGCGCGTGGAAGCACCGGTCATCAATGCGCGCATCCGCAAGCGCTGGCTGGCGGGCGGGATGCGCGTGGGCGTGATCGGCGAGGCGATGGACCTCACCTATCCCGCCAAGCATCTGGGCCATGGCCCGGCCGATTTCGCCGCCGGTTCCGAGTTCCTGGCGGGTGCGGCCAAGCCCATGGTGATCCTCGGCCGTGGCGCGCTGGCGCGGCCGGATGGCGCGGCGGTGCTCGCCGCTGGCTGGGAATTGGCAAAGGGCGCCGAGGCGCTGCGCGAGGATTGGCACGGTTTCAACATCCTGCATCAGTTTGGCGGCCAGGTGGCGGCGCTCGACCTCGGCTTCATGCCAGGCGAGGGCGACCTCGACATGGCGGCAATGCTCGGCGGTGGCGTGGATGCGCTGTGGCTGCTGGGCGCGGACGGCTTTGACGCCGCGCGCATCGCGCCCGAGACCTTCGTGATCTATCAGGGCCATCACGGCGAAGCCTCGGCCGCGCGCGCCGATGTGATCCTGCCTGGCGCCACCTACACCGAAAAAGACGGCACCTACGTCAACACCGAGGGCCGCGTTCAGCGTGGCCGCATGGCCGTGTCGCCGCCAGGCGAGGCGCGGGAGGATTGGCGCATCATCCGCGCCGCCTCGCAATTCCTGGGCGCGACCTTGCCCTTCGACACACTGGAGGCGCTGCGGGCGGAGATGGCAGCCGCGCATCCGGTCTTCGCGCGGCTGGATCAGGCACCGCTGCCGGGCTGCACCGATGATGCCGGACCGGAAGCGGCCGGCGAGGTGAGTGGTGCGGCGTTCTCGCTGCCGATCCGCAATTACTGGCAGGTGGACCCCATCACCCGCGCCAGCTCCACCATGGCGGAATGCGCCGCCACCTATGCGCGCCCCGCGCCCCCCCTTCATAACGTCGCGGCGGAGTAGGCGCATGACGGAGTTCCTCACCACCCCGATCGGCGTGCTGGCGCTGACCGTGGCGCAGACCCTGGCGCTGCTCGTGCCGGTGCTGATCGCCGTTGCCTACCTGACCTGGGCTGAGCGCAAGGTGCTGGGCGCGATGCAATTGCGGCGCGGGCCGAATGTGGTCGGCCCCTTCGGCCTGCTCCAGCCCTTCGCCGATGCCATCAAGATGCTGATGAAGGAAACCATCATTCCCTCCGGCGCCTCGCGTGGGCTGTTCATCCTGGCGCCGATGCTGACCTTCGTGCTGGCGATGCTGGCCTGGGCGGTGATCCCGGTGAATGATGGCTGGGCGATCGCCGATATCAATGTCGGCATCCTCTACCTCTTCGCCATCTCATCGCTCGGGGTTTACGGCGTCATCATTGCTGGTTGGGCGTCGAATTCGAAATACGCCTTCCTCGGCGCGCTGCGCTCGGCGGCGCAGATGGTGAGTTACGAAGTCAGCATGGGCTTCGTGATCGTGACCGTGCTGCTTTGCGTGGGCTCGCTGAACCTGACGGAGATCGTGCGCGCGCAGGAAAATCTCTGGTTCGTCATTCCGCTTTTCCCGATGTTCGTCATCTTCTTCATCAGCACACTGGCCGAGACCAACCGCGCCCCCTTCGACCTTCCCGAAGGCGAGAGTGAGCTGGTTGCGGGCTTCTTCGTCGAATACAGCTCCATGTCCTTCGCGCTGTTCTTCCTCGGCGAATACGCGAACATGATCCTGATGTCGGCGCTGACGACGATCCTGTTCCTGGGCGGCTGGTATCCGCCGCTCGATATTGCGCCGCTGAACTGGATTCCCGGGCCGGTCTGGTTCGGGCTGAAGGTGGCGGCGCTGCTTTTTGTCTTCATCTGGGTGCGCGCGACCTTCCCGCGCTACCGCTATGACCAGCTGATGCGGCTGGGCTGGAAGGTGTTCCTGCCCTTCAGCCTGCTCTGGCTGGTGCTGACCGCGGCCTTCCTCAAGCTGACAGGATTGCTCCCCGCATGACTGGTCTCGACCGCTTCGCGCGCTCATTTCTGCTGGCGGAACTTGTCGGCGGCATGGCGCTAACCCTCAAGCAGTTCTTCAGCCGCAAGGTCACGCTGAACTATCCCTATGAGAAGACGCCGCTCTCGGCCCGCTTCAAGGGGGAGCACGCGCTGCGGCGCTATCCCAATGGCGAGGAACGCTGCATCGCCTGCAAGCTGTGCGAGGCGGTGTGCCCGGCGCTGGCCATCACCATCGAGGCCGAACCGCGCGAGGATGGCTCCCGCCGCACCACGCGCTACGACATTGACATGACGAAGTGCATCTATTGCGGCCTCTGCGAGGAGGCCTGCCCGGTGGATGCCATCGTCGAAGGCCCGAATATGGAATTCGCGACGGAGACGCGCGAGGAATTGATGTACGACAAGGACCGCCTGCTCGCGAATGGCGACAGGTGGGAGAGCATTCTCGCCAAGCGTCTCGAACTGGATGCGCCCTACCGATGATCGCCGGCCTCGCTTTTTACCTGTTCGCCTTCATCCTCATCGCATCCGCGGTGATGGTGGTGACGTCGCGCAACCCGGTCTATTCGGTGTTGTACCTCATCCTCGCCTTTTTCAACGCGGCGGCGCTGTTCCTGATCGCGGGGGCGGAATTCCTCGCGATGATCCTGGTCATCGTCTATGTCGGCGCGGTCGCGGTGCTGTTCCTTTTCGTTGTGATGATGCTGGACGTGGATTTCGTGCAGATGCGCGAGGGGTTCCAGCGCTACCTGCCGGTCGGCGCCGTGATTGGCGGCATCCTCTTTCTGGAATTGCTGCTGGTGCTGGGCGCCTGGCGCTTCGCCGCCGATGTGGGTGACCTCAGGCTCTCGCCGACACCAGAGGGTGTTTCCAATACCGAGGCGCTCGGGCGCGTCATTTATACCGACTACATCTACCTGTTCCAGGCATCTGGCCTGATCCTGCTCGTCGCGATGATCGGTGCCATCGTGCTCACCCTGCGCGACAAGCCGACCGCCCGGCGCCAGAACGTGGCCGAGCAGGTGGCCCGCTCGGCCGAGGTGGTGATGGCGCAGCCGGCTCTTGGCGCGGGGATCCGGCGTGAGGATATCCTTCGCCCCCTGCCGCCGCCGGAAAAGCCGGCACCGAAGCAGGTTGACCATGGAGGGCATCACTGATGCTGACCATCGGCCTTGGCCACTACCTGACGGTGGGTGCCATCCTTTTCGTGCTGGGCGTGTTCGGCATCTTCATGAACCGCAAGAACGTCATCGTCATCTTGATGAGCGTGGAGCTCATCCTGCTTGCGGTGAATTTGAACTTCGTGGCGTTCTCCGCCCATCTGGGCGATCTGACGGGCCAGGTCTTCGCCATGTTCATTCTGACCGTCGCCGCGGCCGAGGCGGCGATCGGGCTGGCCATCGTCGTCATCTATTACCGGAACAGGGGCAGCATCGAAGTTGATGATGTCTCGGCGCTGAAGGGCTGATCGCATGTTCGTCGGCGCGATTTTCTTCCCGCTCCTGGGCGCCTGCATCAGCGGCTTCTTTGGCCGCTGGATCGGCGACAGGGCCGCGATGTGGTCCACGGTGGTCTGCATGGCGCTCGCTGCCATTTGCGGCAGCATGGCCTTCTGGCAGGTGGCATTGGGCGGCCAGCCCACCACCGTCACCCTTCTCACCTGGATGGATGTGGGCGAACTCGAATTCGCCTGGGCGCTGCGCTATGACACGCTGAGCGTGATCATGGTGGCGATGGTCACGCTGATCTCCACGCTGATCCATCTCTACAGCGTCGGCTACATGTCGCATGACGCGACGCCGAGCCGCTTCTTCGCCTATCTCTCGCTTTTCACCTTCATGATGCTCATGCTGGTGACGGCCGACAATCTCGTGCAGCTGTTTTTCGGCTGGGAGGGCGTGGGCCTCGCGAGCTACCTGCTCATCGGCTACTGGTATGAGAAGGACAGCGCGAACGCCGCGGCGATGAAGGCCTTCATCGTGAACCGTGTGGGCGACGTGTTTTTCATGCTGGGCATGGCGCTGACCTTCCTGGTCTTTGGCAGCCTGGAGTTCAACACGATCTTCGCCGCCGCCGCCTCCAAGGTGGATGAGACCTTCCTCGGCCTGCCGGCGCTGGAACTGATCGGGGTGCTGCTCTTTCTGGGCGCCTGCGGCAAATCGGCGCAGCTTGGCCTGCACACCTGGCTGCCGGATGCGATGGAGGGGCCCACGCCCGTCTCCGCGCTGATCCATGCGGCGACGATGGTGACGGCGGGCGTCTTCCTGCTCTGCCGCATGTCGCCGGTGATGGAATATGCGCCGGTGGCACTTGCCATCGTGACCGTGGTTGGCGCCTCGACGGCGATCTTTGCGGCCACGATCGGCTGCGTGCAGAACGACATCAAGCGTATCATCGCCTACAGCACCTGCTCGCAGTTGGGCTACATGTTCTTCGCTGCCGGCGTGGGTCTGTACCAGGCGGCTATGTTCCATCTGTTCACCCATGCCTTCTTCAAGGCGTTGCTGTTCCTGGGCGCCGGCTCCGTTATCCATGCGATGTCCGATGAGCAGGATATCCGGAAGATGGGCGGCATCTGGAAGAAGATCCCGGTCACCTATGCGGTGATGTGGATCGGCTCGCTGGCCTTGGCGGGCATCCCGATCTTTGCCGGCTACTACTCCAAGGATGCGATCCTGGAGGGTGCTGTCGCTTCGGGTTCCGTTGTGGGTGCCTATGCCTTTGCCTGCGGCATCCTCGCCGCCTTCCTGACGGCCTTCTATTCCTGGCGGCTGCTCATCCTCACCTTCCATGGGGCACCGCGGGCCGATCACCACACAATGTCGCATGTGCATGAGAGTCCGCTGGTCATGCTGCTGCCGCTGATCCTGCTGGCGGTGGGTGCCATCACCACGGGCTTCGTCTTCGCGCCCTATTTCATCGGCGATGGTGCCGCCCAGTTCTGGAACGGCGCCATCTACAACCTTCCGGCCAAGCAGATGATGGAAGCGCTGCACCATGCGCCGGATTGGGTGCCGATGGTGGCGAAGGCGGTCGCGATCAGCGGCATCGCGCTCGCCATCCTGATCTATGGCTTCCTGCCGCATCTGCCGGCTCGCGTGGCCGGCATGGCGCCGCGCGCCTACCGGTTCCTGCTGAACAAGTGGTATTTCGACGAGCTTTATGATCGCATCTTCGTCCAGCCCCTGCGCCGCCTGGCGGTGCAGTTCTGGCAGGTGGGCGACATGCGGATCATTGACGGCATGCCCAATGGCGCGGCCAATATGGCTGCCAGCACGGCGCGCGGCATGGTGCGGCTGCAGACGGGCAGGGTGGCGAACTACGCCTTCGCCATGATCATCGGCCTCGTGTTCTTCATCTCAATCTACCTGATGGGGCGCTGATCCATGGGCTTCCCGCTGCTTTCGCTCATCACCTTCCTGCCGTTGCTGGGTGCCGCCATCATCATGATGGTGCGTGGCGAGCAGGAGGTCGTCGCCAGCAATGCGCGCTGGACGGCACTCTGGACCAGCCTGATCACCTTCGGCCTCTCGCTCATCCTCTGGGTGCAGTTCGACAAGACGAGCGCGGATTACCAATTCGTCGAGCAGATCTCCTGGCTGCCGGAATTCGGCATCTCCTACATCATGGGCGTGGATGGCATCTCCATCCTCTTTATCCTGCTCTCCACTCTGCTGACGCCCATCTGCATCCTCGCCTCGTGGGAGAGCGTGCAGTCCCGCGTGCGGGAATACATGGTGGCCTTCCTCCTCCTTGAGACGATGATGGTAGGCATGTTCGCCGCACTGGATTTCATGCTGTTCTATATTTTCTTCGAGGGCGTGCTGATTCCGATGTTCCTGATCATCGGCATCTGGGGTGGCGCGCGGCGGGTCTATGCTTCCTACAAGTTCTTCCTCTACACGCTGCTCGGCTCGGTGTTGATGCTGCTGGCCATCATCGCGCTCTGGTTCCAGGCCGGCACGACGAACATCGCAGAACTCGGCGAGTTCGACATTCCCTTCGACATGCAGGTCTGGCTCTTTCTGGCCTTCTTCGCGAGCTTCGCGGTGAAGGTGCCGATGTGGCCGTTCCACACATGGCTGCCGGATGCGCATGTGGAAGCGCCGACCGCGGGCTCGGTCATCCTGGCGGGCGTTCTGCTGAAGATGGGTGCCTATGGGTTCCTGCGCTTCAGCCTGCCGCTGCTACCGGAGGCGAGCCAGTATTTCGCTCCCTTCATCTATGTGCTGAGCATCGTGGCGGTGGTCTATACCAGCCTGGTCGCGCTGGCACAGACCGACATGAAGAAGCTGATTGCCTATTCCTCGGTCGCGCATATGGGCATCGTGACGCTCGGCATCTTCACCTTCAACCAGCAGGGGATCGAGGGCGCGCTCTTCACCATGCTGAGCCACGGCGTTGTCTCCGGGGCGTTGTTTCTCTGCGTGGGCGTGCTGTATGATCGCGTCCATAGCCGCGAGATCGCGCGCTATGGCGGTGTTGCGAAGATCATGCCGGCCTATGCGCTGATTTTCATGCTCTTCACCATGGCCTCGGTGGCGCTGCCGGGCACGGCGGGCTTCCCTGGCGAGTTTCTGGTGATCGTCGGTGCCTGGGCGGTGAACCCCTGGGTGGCGGCGGGTGCCGCGCTTGGCATGATTCTGGGCGCCGCCTACATGCTCTCCCTGTATCGCCGCGTGGCCTTCGGCAAGATCACCCGTGACGATTTGCGGACGCTTCTGGATCTCAGCCCGCGCGAATACGCGATCTTCGCCCCCCTCATCGTGCTGACGCTGTGGATGGGCATCTACCCGCAATCCTTCCTTTCCTTCTTCTCGGTGACGGTGGCGGAATTGGTGCGTGAGCACGAATCCGCAATCAGCGCCGCTTCGCGTCTGGCAGGCCTCTGATGAACTGGACCCTCGCCCTTCCTGAATTGGTCCTGGCGCTGTCCGGCCTGGCCATCCTGCTCTTTGGCGTGATGCCCAAGCGTGACACCACCTTTGCCTGTACCATGCTTGTGCTGGGCGCCTTCCTGGTGACCGGTGTGCTGGTCATCGCGCAGGGGGAAGGCACCGCCTTCGGCGGCCAATATGTGGCGGATGCTTTCTCGGGCTTCATGAAGCTGCTGGCGCTGGCGGCCGCTGCGCTGGGCTTGCTGCTGGCGCTCGACTGGAATCAGCGCGAACGGCTTTCGCGCTTCGAATTCCCGGTGCTGGTCCTGTTTGCCACGCTCGGCATGATGGTCATGATCTCGGCGAATGACTTGATGAGCCTGTATCTGGGGCTCGAACTGCTCTCGCTGCCGCTCTACGTTCTGGCATCCTTCGACCGCGACAATCCGCGCTCGGCCGAGGCGGGGCTCAAGTATTTTGTGCTGGGCGCGCTGGCTTCTGGGCTGCTGCTCTATGGCGCCTCGCTGGTCTATGGCTTCGCTGGCACCACGAATTTCGACCGCCTGGCCGATGCGCTTTCCTCGCCGCAAGATATTTCCACCGGCGTGGTGGTGGGCATCATCTTCATCATCGCGGCGATGGCTTTCAAGATCGCGGCCGTGCCCTTCCACATGTGGACGCCCGATGTCTATGAGGGGGCGCCCACGTCCGTCACTGCCTTCTTTGCTTCCGCCCCCAAGGTGGCGGCGGTGGCGCTGCTGGTGCGGCTGCTGGCCGGGCCCTTCAGCGATGTGGTGGCGCAATGGCAGCAGGTGATCATCCTGACCTCTCTCGGCTCCATGATCCTGGGCGCCTTCGCCGCGATCGGGCAGAGCAACATCAAGCGCCTGATGGCCTATTCCTCCATCGGTCATATCGGCTTCACCCTGATGGGCCTGGCCGTAGGTAGCGAGAGCGGCCTGCGCGGCGTGCTGGTCTACATGGCCATCTACATCGCGATGAACATCGGCGCCTTTGCCGTGCTGATCGCCATGCGCCGCGATGGCCGCGCGGTCGAGGGCGTGGATGACCTGGCGGGGCTTGGCCGGAGCGATCCCGGCATGGCGCTGGCCATGGCGATCTTCATGTTCTCCATGGCGGGCATTCCGCCCATGGCCGGCTTCTTCGCGAAGCTGTATGTGTTGCTGCCGGCCATCGAGCAGGGCTTCTGGCTGCTGGCGGTGGTGGCCGTCCTCTCCTCGGTCGTCTCGGCCTATTATTATCTTCGCATCGTGAAGGTGATGTATTTCGACGCGGCCAAGCCGGCTTTTGACACGCGCTCGGCCGGGGTTTCCGTCGTGCTGGCCGGGACGGGCGCCTTCACGCTGTTCTTCTTCCTGTTCCCAGCCCCGCTGCTGGCGGCCGCCCGGCAGGCGGTGGCGGCGCTGATCGGGTGACGGGCGAATTTCGCCTTCGCATCCATGAATCCCTGCCCAGCACGCAACGCCTCGCACTCGAACTGGCGGAGCGGGGCGAGCCCGAGGGCCTTGCCATTCTTGCGCGGCGGCAGAGTGAGGGCAGGGGGCGCGAGGGCCGAATCTGGGAATCCCGTGCGGGTAACTTGCACATCTCCATCCTGCTGCGGCCAGGTGGCCCCGCGCGCGACATCGCGGGCCATTCCCTGCTGGCCGCCGTGGCGCTGCATGATGCCGCATGTCATCACGCGCCGGGGCGCGCCCTCAGCCTGAAATGGCCCAATGACCTGATGGAGGCCGATGCCAAGCTGGCGGGCATCCTCTCCAACGCCGCGCTCGACGGGCAAGGCGGCATCTCGCATCTCATCTTCGGCATCGGGGTCAACCTCGCCCACGCGCCAGCGGTGGAGGGGCGCGCGGTCACCTCGCTCGGGCCCATCCCGCCCGAGGATTTCGCGGCGACCCTGCTCGCGCGCCTGTCGCATTGGTGGAATTTGCGCCTGGTCGAGGGCTTCGCGCCCATCCGCGCCGCCTGGATGGAGCGCGGCCCTGCACGCGGTGCACTCATGACGTTGCGGGCCGGCGACAATCCGATCTCTGGCCGCTACGAAGGCCTGGCCGAGGATGGCGGGCTCATCCTCGCCACTGGTGGATGCCTGCATGTCTTCCATGTGGGCGAGGTGATGGAACGACACGATGCTTCTCGCGATTGATGCCGGCAACACCAATGTTGTCTTCGCCGTGCATGACGGTACGGAATGGCGCGGCCGTTGGCGCATCGCCACCGACCCGGACCGCACGAGCGACGAATACGCCGTCTGGCTGCTGACGCTGATGCAATATGCCGGCCTGCGCCCGGCGCATGTAAGGCGCTGCGTCATCGGCACGGTCGTCCCGGTGGCGCTCTACAATCTGCGCCGCCTGTGCCGCGACTGGTTCGGCAATGAGCCGCTGATCGCGCGCTCGGTGCTGGATTGGGGCTTCGAGATCAAGGTGGACCAGCCGCAGGAGGTCGGCGCCGACCGGCTGTTGAACGCGCTGGCGGCGCATCACCATTATCGCGGCCCGCTTATCGTGATTGACCTCGGCACCGCCACCACTTTCGACGTGGTGGACGAGACGGGCGCCTATCTCGGCGGTGTGATCGCGCCCGGCATCAACCTCTCGGTCGAGGCGCTGCACCGCGCCGCGGCGCGCCTGCCGCGGATCGGCATTGGCCGGCCGCAGGCCGCGATTGGCCGCAACACCATCTCGGCGATGCAATCTGGCATCTTCTGGGGCTATGTCGGCATGATCGAGGGTATCGTGACACGCATCCGCAATGAGGCGGATTTCCCCCGCATGAAGGTGATCGCGACTGGCGGCCTCGCGCCGCTGCTGGCCGAAGGCACCACCCTGATCGAACGCATTGACCCCGATATCACGCTGGAAGGCCTTCGCCTGTTGGCGGAACGCAACCCCAGCCCCATCTCTCAAAAAGACCTATTGTGAAATCATCAGAATCCCCAATGCGAATAACCGACGACTTCGCCTTCATCCCGCTCGGTGGTACCGGCGAGATCGGCATGAACCTCAATGTGTATCGCTGCGATGGCAAATACCTCGCGGTGGATTGTGGCATTGGCTTTGGCGGCTCGGAGAACCCGGCCGTCGAGATCATGGTGCCCGATCCCGGCTGGCTGGCCGAGCGGCGTGAGGATTTGCTCGCGCTGGTCATTACCCACGCGCATGAGGACCATATCGGCGCCGTGGCCCATCTCTGGCCCAGCCTGAAATGCCCGGTCATCGCGGGACCCTTCGCCAGCAATGTGCTGCGCCGCAAGCTGGCCGAGGCCGGCCTGTCGCATGATGTGAAGATCATCACCAATGCGCTGCCCGGCACGCATGAAATCGGTCCCTTCGGTCTGGAATTCATCCGCGTCACCCATTCCGTGCCGGAGGCGAGCGCGCTCGCCATCCGCACGCGCCATGGATTGGTGGTCCATACGGGCGACTGGAAGCTGGACCCCACGCCGCTGATCGGCCCGCCGACGGATGAGGCCGCCTTCGCGCGCCTCGGCGCCGAGGGCGTGCTGGCGATGGTGTGCGACAGCACCAACGCCATGGTGGAGGGCCATTCCGGCAGCGAGGCCGAGGTGCGGCGCAACCTCAAGGCGCTGATCTCGGGCCTGCGCGGGCGCGTGGCCGTCACCTGCTTTTCCACCAACCTCGCGCGGGTGGAATCCATCGCGCTGGCCGGCCAGGCGGCGGGGCGCGATGTCGCGCTGTTTGGCCGCTCGCTGCGCAATGCCGTCGCTTCTGCACGGGATTGCGGCTACCTGACCAGCTTGCGCGACTTCATCAGCGAGGAGGAGGCGGACCGCCTCCCCGATGATGACCTGCTGATCATCTGCACCGGCAGCCAGGGCGAGGAGCGTAGCGCGCTCGCCAAGATCGCGGCCGATACCCACCCCAATATCTCGTTGGGTGAGGGCGATACGGTCATCTTCTCCTCGCGCATGATCCCGGGGAATGAGCGCGGCATCCTGCATGTCCAGGATGAGTTGACGCGCGCGGGCTGCCAGGTGATGACGGCCGATGACCATGCGGTCCATGTCTCGGGCCATCCGGCGCGGGATGAGCTGAAGAAGCTCTATGCGCTGGTGAAGCCCAGGATCTCCATCCCGGTGCATGGCGAATGGCGCCACTTGTCGCAGCATGCCGAATTGGCGCGCGAATGCGGGGCGGAGCCGCTACTGATCGAGGATGGCGACATGGTGCGCCTCGGCCCTGGCAAGCCCAGGATCGCCGATAGCGTGCCGGTGGGGCGCCTGGTGGTGGATGGCAATCGCCTGCTGCCGATGGAAGGTGCTGTGATCGGCGCGCGCAAGCGCATGCTGTTCAATGGCGTGGTCGTTGCCAGCTTGGCGGTGGACGAGGCCGGCCGCGTGATCGGACGCCCCCGTGTTTCGGCCCCCGGGCTGTTCGAGGCGGAAGGGCCCGAGGCCGGTCAGCTTGAGGACGAACTGGCGCGTGGCGTGGGCGAATTGCCCAAAGGGCTTCGGCGGGAGAATGATGCCCTGACCGAGGCCGCGCGCGCCGTGCTCCGCAAGGCGGTCGGCCGGCGTCTGAAGAAGCGGCCGAATGTCGAAATTCACCTCTTGAGGGTCTGAGATGGGCTGGTTCCTGGGCTTTATCGTCTATGCGCTGATCTGGTGGACGGCGCTTTTTGCCGTGCTGCCGATAGGCGTGCGCCCGGATGCGAAGGGCACCATCGAGGAGGGCGGCTGGCGCGGCACGCCCACCCAGTTGCATCTGGGCCGCAAGCTGCTGGGGACCACCATCGTCGCGGCGATTCTCTGGCTTGGGGTCTATGCGCTGATCGAAAGCAACTGGATCAGCTTCCGCGATCCCTGGCTTTCCATCCCCGATCAGTAAATCGCACAAAGAAAAGGCGACTGTCCGGGCTTCCCTGGACTGCCGCCTTGATTTTGAGCATCCGTTGGCCGAACACTCGTTTTTTCGCCGTCTACAGGTCGGATTGGCGTTGAGGCTTTCCGGCCTTTTGCGGCAATCTTCACTTCAGAGAGAGGGTTTTCCTCTTTCTGCCGTGTGACTGGCGTTTCCTCCCTAAACTTGGGCCGCTTCCTCACGGGGGCGGCCCTTTCTTTTTCTTAGGCCATCCCGTTAACCGATATCAAGACATTTTCGATGCTTCATTGCATGGTGCGGCGCAGCAATGTTGCGCGACCATCCATCCTCTTCCAGGGCGGTTTCGGCTCGGCGTGATCTCGTCTAGGTTCCGCCGCCTCCCTGTCCGGTAAGGAATCCTGGCCTTGCGTCTCACTCGCGCCTTTTTGCCCACCCTCAAGGAAACCCCGGCTGACGCGCAGATCGTCTCCCATCGGCTCATGCTGCGTGCGGGGCTGATCCGTCAGACCTCGGCGGGGATCTATGCCTGGCTGCCGGCCGGCTGGCGGGTGTTGCAGCGCGTCACGCAGATTGTCCGGGAGGAGCAGGACCGCGCCGGCGCGCAGGAAGTGCTGATGCCGACCATCCAGCCGGCCGAGTTGTGGCAGCGCTCGGGCCGCTATGAGGATTACGGCAAGGAGATGCTGCGCCTGAAGGATCGGCATGAGCGCGACATGCTGTTCGGCCCGACCAATGAGGAGATGATCACCGACATCTTCCGCGGCTATGCCACCAGCTATCGCGACCTGCCGCGCAACCTCTACCACATCCAGTGGAAGTTTCGCGACGAGGTGCGGCCGCGCTTCGGTGTGATGCGCGGCCGCGAATTCCTGATGAAGGATGCGTATTCCTTCGACCTGACGGTCGAGGGCGCGCAGCATTCCTACCGACAGATGATGCTGGCCTATCTGCGCAGCTTCCAGCGCATGGGGCTGAAGGCCGTGCCGATGCGCGCCGATACCGGCCCGATCGGCGGCAACCTCTCCCATGAATTCATCATCCTGGCCGAGACGGGCGAGAGCAGCGTCTTCTACGACAGCGAATTCGAAAACCGCGACTGGGCCGATGCGAGCCTCGGCTATGACGACGTGGCGGCCCTGGAGGGTTTCTTCGGCCAGGTGACGTCCATGTATGCGGCCACCGAGGAAATGCATGACCCGGCGGCGTGGGAGAGCGTGCCCGAGGCCCGGCGCCGCGAAGGCAAGGGCATCGAGGTCGGTCATATCTTCTATTTCGGCCAGAAATACTCGGCCACCATGGGCCTTGCCGTCGCTGGCCCGGATGGCACGACCGTGGTGCCTGAGATGGGCAGCTACGGCATCGGCGTCTCGCGCCTTGTCGCCGCGCTGATCGAGGCCAACCACGACGAGGCCGGCATCAAGTGGCCGGATGCCGTGGCACCATGGAAGCTTGCCATCCTGAACCTCAAGCCGGGCGATGCCGGCTGTGACGCGCTGTGCGAAAAGCTCTACGCCGCGATGCCCGACCAGGCCATCTATGATGACCGGGCCGAGCGCGCGGGTGTGAAGTTCAACGATGCCGACCTGATGGGCTTCCCCTGGCAGGCCATCATCGGCCCGCGCGGGGCGGCGAATGGGCGCATCGAACTCAAGCGCCGCATGACAGGCGGGCGCGAGGAACTCTCGTTTGAGGAAGCCATTGCACGGCTCAACGCTTGATGTTCAACACCTTCGAACGGACGGTCGCCGCGCGCTACCTCATGTCACGCAAGAGTGACCGCTTCACCTCCGTGATTGCCGGCTTCTCGCTGGTCGGAATCATGTTGGGCGTGGCCACGCTCATCATCGTCATGTCCGTCATGGGCGGCTTCCGGCAGGAATTGCTGGGGCGAATCCTTGGCCTGAATGGGCATCTGGGCGTCTATGCGGCCGATCGCGGCAAGCTGGGCAATTTCGACGCCATCGCCGACATCATCCGCCGCGTGCCGAACGTGGTTTCCGCCACGCCCATCGTGGAGGGGCAGGTGTTGCTGATGGGGGCTGGCAGCACCGCCACGGGCGGCCTGGCGCGCGGCATCCGGCCCGATGATCTGCGCGCGCGGCCCATCATCGCGGGCAATATCCGCGCCGGGTCGCTCGCCAATTTCGAGGGCGAGGATGCGGTGGCCATCGGCACGCGCCTCGCTTTCCGGCTGGGGCTGGGCGTGGGCGACAAGATCACGCTGGTCAGCCCGCAGGGCAGGGCGACCGTGATCGGCACGATCCCGCGGCTGCGCGCCTATACCGTCGCCGCCATCTTCGAAGTCGGCATGAATGAGTATGACAGCACCTATGTCTTCATGCCGCTGCCGGCCGCGCAGATCTATTTCCAGACCGGCGATGCCGCTTCCCAGGTGGAAGTCTTCGTGGCCGACCCGACACGGGTGCGGGCGGTCAATCGCGACATCCGCGCGGCGCTGAACCAGCCGGTCCGCATCCTCGACTGGCAGGATGCCAATTCCAGCTTCTTCGCCGCGGTCCAGGTGGAGCGGAATGTGATGTTCCTGATCCTCACGCTCATCATCATCGTGGCGGCCTTCAACATCATCTCCAGCCTCATCATGCTGGTGAAGGACAAGGGGCGCGACATTGCGGTGCTGCGGACCATGGGGGCCACGCGCGGTGCCATCCTGCGGATCTTCCTGATGTGCGGCGCCTGGATCGGCGTGGTGGGCACCATGGCCGGCTTCGTGGTCGGCGTGGTGTTCTGCCTGAACATTGAGAGCATCCGCCAATTCATCCAGATGCTCAGCGGGGCCGAATTGTTCAGCGCGGAGATCTACTTCCTGACGCAGCTTCCCGCCGTGCTGAACTGGAGCGAGGTGGGGCAGGTGGTCGCCCTCGCCCTCTCGCTCGCCTTGCTGGCCACCATCTATCCCAGTTGGCGCGCGGCGAAGACTGACCCCGTGGAAATGCTGCGCAATGAATAAGCCCCTGGAATTGCGTAACGTCGAGCGCCGCTACAAGACCGAGGCGGGGACGCTCGATGTGCTGCGCGGCGCCGATCTCACCCTGCATGCGGGTGAGATCGTGGCGCTGGTGGCGCCCTCGGGCACCGGCAAATCCACGCTGCTGCATGTGAGCGGCCTGCTCGAGCGGCCCGATGGCGGCGAGGTCTTCGTGGAGGCTGCCGCCGCCGGCACGCTCAATGACGATGCGCGCACCGCGATTCGCCGCAACATGATCGGCTTCGTCTATCAGTTCCACCACCTCCTGCCGGAATTCACGGCGGAGGAGAATGTGATGCTGCCCCAGCTTGCCGCGGGCGTGGCCAAATCCGCGGCCAAGGCGCGGGCCGCCGAAATCCTTGGCCAGTTCGGCCTGGCGGCACGCTTGCAGCACCGGCCAGGGAAGCTTTCCGGCGGCGAGCAGCAGCGTGTCGCCATCGCGCGCGCCCTGGCCAATGCACCCCGCATCCTGCTGGCCGATGAACCGACCGGCAACCTCGATACGGCGACGGCCAACCTCGTCTTTGAGGAATTGCTGCGCGAGGCGCGGGGCAGGGGCCTCGCCTGCCTGATCGCCACGCATAACCCCGCGCTGGCGGCACGGATGGACCGCGTCGTGACGTTGCGGGACGGAAAGGTTGTCCCAGGATAGAAGGGGCCGGGTAGCGGACTCCGTGGCAGCGTCTATGCTTGGCGACAACAGGAGGAAACCCATGGATTTGCCGCTGACGGGCCTGACCGTGATCGAAATCGGCCAGGCCTTGGCCGGGCCTTTGGCCGGAGTCGTGCTCGCCGATATGGGCGCCGATGTCATCAAGGTGGAAAAGCCCGATGGCGGCGATGATGCCCGCCTCTGGGGCCCTCCCTATGGGCCGGATGGCGTCACCTCGCTGTATTTCCATGGGCAGAATCGCTCCAAGCGCTCCATCACGCTGGACCTGAAGCGGCCCGAGGATGTGGCCGAACTGCACCGGCTTTGCGAGAGCGCCGATATCCTGATCCAGAATCTCCGCCCCGGCGTGGTGGAGGAGATCGGCATCGGGCCGGAGGCGATGCTGGAGCGGCATCCGCGCCTGATCTACTGCTCGATCTGGGCCTTCGGCTTCGAAGGGCCGATGAAGATGAAGCCAGGCTTTGACCCGCTGCTCCAGGCCTATGGCGGGATGATGAGCATCACCGGCCAGGCGGATGGACCTCCAACGCTATGTGGCGCCTCGATCAATGACAAGGCGACGGGGCTGTTCATCACCATCGGCGCGCTGGCGGCGCTGCGCTGGCGGGATCGCACGGGCAAGGGCTGCCTGGTGGATGGCTCGCTATTCGAGACGGCGGCCTTCTGGGTGGAGGGGCAGATCAACAACCACCTCTCCACCGGCGATATCCCGCAGCGCCACGGCACCGGGGCGGCGGTGATCGTTCCCTACCAGATCTTCGACACCGCCGACCGGCCGCTTTGCCTGGCTGCCGGCAATGACCGGCTTTTCGCCCGCGCGGCCAAGGTGATGGGGCACCCCGAATGGGCCACTGACCCCCGCTTCGCCAAGGGCGGCGACCGGGTGCGGAACAAGGCGGCACTGATCCCGCTCATCAAGGCTGTCATGCTGACGCGCCCGCGCGACGCCTGGCTGGCCGAGTTGGATGCGGTGGGCGTGCCGAGCGGGCCGGTGAATGACATCGCGGAAGTCACGGCCAGCCCGCAAATGGCCGCGGTGGACCTGATCCAGCCCTTGCCCGATGGCGGGCCGAGTGTGGTCGGGCTGCCGATTTCCTTCAACCGCCGGCGCCCGCGGGCGCGCAGCGACTCGCCGCGCCTCGGGCAGCACAACCGGGACATCCTGGGGCGGGACTAGCAGCCTGTCGGATTCAGGCCGAAAAACAGCTTCAAACGTAATGCTGTGACCCCGGTGCGCCAAAAAAAGACCAAAAATTTCCGGAGCGCAGCCAATTGCAGGCAAAAAATTACATGAAAAGTTCCAATCCGACAGCCTGCTAGAGCATCATCCGATCAAACGGAATCGTTTGATCGGATAAAGATGCTCGTAATTCAATGATTTAGAGCTTTTTCCGTGAACCCTTCCGAACGGAAAATGCTCTAGGTCAAAGGCATGATT
>Ga0209103_1000083_pt1 | contig 27287 bp, 26 predicted proteins | sample 4C3metaG_FD_184152 | JGI IMG/M metagenome (GOLD analysis project Ga0209103, IMG submission 184152) | Freshwater bacterial and archeal communities from Indian Creek, Illinois, USA - 4C3 metaG (SPAdes) (version 2) | ecosystem: Environmental > Aquatic > Freshwater > Unclassified | place: USA...
TGGCAAACGATGCTGCTAAGGCCGGCATCTGCTCAGGCGGCGAACCATTGACGGAAGTAATCTGTGCTGAAACTTGGTGCAGGCGAACCTCTAACGAGCCCATGTTCCGTACATCTAGGTTGCGGGACTCTGTATCCCCGGGGGCCCACAGTCCGGTGGGATTTAGTGGCACGCCGCCCCCCAGTGTTGTGCCCTCAGCCAAATTGGTGTAAAACATGGGGCCGGGAATTGGGTCGCCCAAGTTGCGGTCGACGCGAATGTCGACGCTGCCGGCGACAAAGGTGTTGCCGGAGTTACTCTCCACATCGGTGAATAGGGCCATGGTAGTCCCTCCGAGTAGCCCACCGATGAGTATCACCGCTACGTAAAACATCAGAATTCTCGCTTTCACCTTTTTCCTCCTTCCTCTCTGCCGTCATCACGCCATATTAAGTGTTTAATTATGGGTTCTGCGATGACTTTCAGAAGTTAGTTGTTTGCTGTCTGTTCGGCGGATATGGTGAAGTCGATGGTTCCGGTAGCATTCTGGTAGGTGTTGCCTGCGCCAAGGGGTAGATGTACGGTGAAGGTGACCGTGGCTGATGCGCCAGGGGCAAGCACGATGTCTTGGTCGTCACCAAGGGCACCAACTTGAGCCGGAGTCGCGCCTGCAAACAATGGCCCGGCAGCAAGGGCCGAAACATCGTAACGTAGCTGGAGTGTACCGTTATTGGTCACGGTAAAGGTACCCGTGATGGTGTCTCCAGGAGCCATATTGCCTGCCCCTACGCCGATACTTGAGACCCCTACCTGAATGCTGACTGTACCTGCGGTAAATGTGTTGCCGGTGTTAGTATCGGTATCCGTGAAAATAGCCATCGTCGCGCCGCCGACCAATGCGGCAGCCAAAGCGAGAACCAACATACTAGCGATCATTTTGGCTTTCATCTTTTATGCCTCCATTTTTTTATTTTTGACGTACTTTGCGGTACGTCCCCGCCCACACCGGGCAGCCTGGCTACCTTACATAAGGTCCAGCGGCTTTGCGTCACTGTCTCACGGCAGTTTTGCCCCTACCGGTTATCGTCGTCACGCGAGCGTGATGCGAAAAACAACTTCGCTATACGCATTCCCCCCTTTCGTTGTCTATGCTACGCGCGTAGCCCATAAGCTTACGCACTTCGACCACTATGACGAGACTTGCGGGGAGGATGAGCATGACCAGCATGCCAATTCTGGTTTGCATGAAGCTGAATACGAAGCCCAAGTATGGTATGACATAGGCCACCCGCCCGATGATGTTGCTGGATGGAAGAGGCAGGGGGTCATTGGCGTGGTTGGCGTCGCCACGAGTCGTAAAACTTAGCGGCTCAGTCTGCGATATACCCACGACACGGTGAGTTACGATTGTCGCGATATTGCTTCCGTCTGGGTCGCGATAGGTCACGATGTCGCCGATACGCACCGTAGTTGCCTCTTGCGGCCGCACCAAGACGACACTACCCGCTGAGAAAGTTGGGCTCATGCTGCCACCCCCCACAATGTAAAGCTGATGGCCGGCGACAGCTGGCACACCTCCGGAGAGACGACTTTGCACGAGGAAAAACACTAGAAGCGTTGCGAAGATGAGAGAACCGACAAAGAATGCATTACTTAGGTGGCGAACAGCTTTGTAGGCGACAGCGCGAACTGGCAGTTGCTTAGTAACCTGCATGCCCAATTGTACCCTCTCCTTCCTGTGCTGGGACAGACTCTTGTGGCCCCAAGTCGGAAGTGATGACCACTGCACCGGCCATGCCCGGTGAGAATTCCGCATGGCCTGCCACCATCGTCCCCTGTGCCTGCTCCGTGCCACCCTGACTAGAGCTACGCTTTAGCTCGGCCAGTCTGAGACGCACTGGTAATGCTGCAAGCACTAGACCTGTGTCGGTTACAATGTGCAAGGTGCCAACATATTCACCGGCTACATCATTAGGCTTGCTGGAAAGTGTAAACCCTAAGTCCACGGTAGAGCCAGGACTCATAGCGGCAATTTGCCCCTCACTAACGATGAATGGTGCCACTGCACCGGAAAAGTACCACTGAACGGCTGTCGCCCAACCACTGGAGTTGTGCACCGTGAGAACATGGGGGAAATATCGGTTGTTACCAGCGGGGTAGGTGCCAAAATCTAAGCTGATTTGCCAGCCACTCCTTTGCGCCACTGGGAAAGCCGGACCAGCATCCCCTGGGCTGTCATTGGTCATACTTCGGCCAGGAGACAGTGCAAGACCTGACGAGGCGTCGCCGGTTTGTATTACCCCCCGCGAAAAGCCCCAACTCGTAAATTTCGCCCCAGCAATGGGTAACTCGGGCGGCAGGTACAGCAAGGCCACCAGTGAAACCAGCAATGCTACTATGGCCACCTCACGCAGTGCTTCCTGATGGCGTAGCTGGCGTTGTCGGCGCTGTTCAATCCTGCCCATCTAAGACCCCTCCCGCTATTTGCCTTTCTTGAGGTTAGTGTAGCAGTGGGCTGTTTCAAAGTAGATGCAAGGGGGTAGCAGTGCAATCTATTTCCGATTACAAACTGATTACCGCTTAATGAGCATACAGTTACACTCGATCAACAAAACAAAAAAGGCCGCGACCAGTGCTGGCCAGCGGCTCTCTAGGGCATTGCTATGTACTTAAAGTCATAATGACACGCTGAGTGGTTGCACCCTCCTGCGCAGTAGCAGACCACGCGCCTTGGCGGCCAGATCTAAGCGCTGAATAATCCCTTGCCCTTGCTCATAAGAGGTGGCAGGGAGGAGCACCAAGAACTGTTCCAGCCCATCGCGACAGAGTACATCCCCCTTGCGCAGGGCCGCTTGCAGTATCTCGAGAAAGGATGATGCGCCATCAACCCCCTCAGGACTTGTGTGTCCACAGAAACCAGCGTGCGCCACGGCAAACACGGCTAATTGCCCCATGTGGCCTGTTCTTTCCGCGCGGCGGCTTTCTAGGCCGCATATGACGTTGAAAACATCCCGCTCGCAAAGGAGGGCCCCCTTGGCTTGGTCCCTGCATTGGGCTGCCTCCATAAAGGCCGCGAGCTCAGACGCCGCACCATTCTCAGGCTCACGCCCTTGAATCAAGCGCAGAATCCCTTTTAGCGCCGGGCTAGGCTTTAGGCCCATCTCCCTATAAAAAACGGATGTAACATTTTCATAATGCCCCTTGGCCTGTGTGGTCTTCCCGGCATGGAGCAAGGCCTTAAGCAAGATGAGGTGCAAGGTCTCGTCATAGTAATCAACCAAGAGGGCCTTAGTTACTTCATCCTCGATCTCCGCATAGGCCAGTTGTGTTTCGAGAAGCGCCGTCAACTCAGTTACACTCTGTACATACAGCCCATGGTAATGGCTTCTGAAGGGCAGCAACCAGTCACTGTAAGGACATTCCGGCAGAAGGTCGCCACTGTATAATGATAAACCCTGCCTGTACAGGCTCACCGCTTCCTGCGTAAGGCCCTGCTTAGCCATCTGCCGAGCCTGGCGACAGGCATTTTCAAAGACGGTTATATCTAGCCACACATCCTGTTGGAGACTAAGGGTATAGCCCCCTTGGATGAATTTTAGGCAGCCCCCGCCCTCGCCAAGCAGACTACGCAGGCGGTGAATGATGGTGCGGACCGCGCTCTTGGCGTTTTCATAGGGCTGTTCAGGCCACAACTGTTCCGCGATGGCCTCAGGAAGCATAACACGATCATGATGAACCAGTAGGAATTTAAATAACTCCCAAATTTTTCGCGAGCGACCACAGGATTCGGACAGGCAAGTATCACCATATTCTACAACAAAACGACCCAGCATCGCAATTTTGAGCCGCTTGCTATGCGCAGACAAAGTCATCATGCTCATCCTTTCACAAGATAAATCATGCACCATGTCCTTAGTTATTGTTACCATATTGATAGCGCTTTGCGTTCGCGCATATCATATCATCACGACGTTATTAATGCAAATAATCTGTAATATTTAAGCTCGCCATAAAGCTAACAACCTAGCGCGTTGCGCTAGGTTGTTAACAAATGCCCTAGTAAAGCTAGTTCGTTTGTATCCGCCCATCAGCCAAGCGAATAACTCTCTCACTGTGCCGGGCGATCTCCATGTTGTGGGTGACAAGCACAATGGTCAACCCTTGTTTGTGCAGGTCGTTAAAGAGCGCCATAACTTTTTCGCTGTTTTTGCTGTCGAGGTTGCCAGTGGGTTCGTCGGCGAGAAGAATTTTGGGCCGATTAATTAGGGCTCTGGCGACGGCCACGCGCTGCATCTCGCCGCCGCTCAGTTCCTTGGGCAAGTGCGTCCTGCGGTGGGAGAGCCCGACTAAGTCTAGCAGCTCTAAAGCACGGCTTTTGCCACTGGGGTTAAAGAGCAGAGGCAACTCCACATTCTCTTGCACGGTCAGAGTGGGGAGGAGGAAGAACTGCTGGAAGACAAAGCCGATGTTCTGCTGGCGTATTTTGACTAGCTCGCTTTCCTTGCGACCGGCTACCTCTTGCCCATTGAGGAGGTAGCTGCCGGAGCTCGGGGTGTCTAAACAGCCCAGCAAATTCATAAAGGTCGTCTTGCCAGAGCCTGATGGCCCGACGAGGGAGATGAGTTCGCCTGCCTTGACGGTGAGACTGGCGTCCTCTAGTGCATGGACGGTTTCGCTGCCGCGACGATAGTTCTTGCCGAGCTTACTCGTTACTATAAGACTCATCTTACTCACTCCTTATGGCTTCCATGGGACTTAGCTCAGCAGCTCTTATGGCCGGATAAACCCCTGCCACTAGACCAAGCACGAGTGAGCTCATCAGACTGATTGCCACCGTGTTAACGTCAAAGGCGAGCAGCTCGCCTAGCGGCGCGAACGGAATAAGGCCGCGAATAAATGTTTCGATGAAGCTCGCGGTAGCAAATGAAGCGAGGATACCTACGATGCCGCCCGCAAGCGACAAAATGACGCTCTCGATCCACACAAGGGCAATAATATCGCTTCCCGTTGCCCCTACAGCCTTCATCATCCCGATTTCCTTAGTGCGTTCAAACACAGACATGAGGATGCTGTTCATCACGCCAAGCGCACTAATTACCACGGCGATAATAACAATGGAGTTGATCATGGCTTGGGCCGAGCTCATGAGTGTTTGCGCGGTGGCCAACACTTGCGACATCGTAATGGCCTGCACATCGGGCAGCGACTCCACACTGTCTACCACTTCTTGCACGCGCCCTAAGTCCTCTAGCAAAATAGAGATGGAGGTCACCTTGCCCTCAGCGTCAAATAGGCGTTGGGCAGTGAGAAAGGGGACATAGACAAATTTGTCGTCTTGGGTGCCAGTCTTTTCTAACAAGCCGCTGATGACAAAATCTCTTTCTTTGCCCGGCATACGGTAGACATCACCAATGTTGAGCCCGAGCTCGGTGGCCATAACTTCAGGCAAGATGATAGAGTTCTCCTCGGTAAACTTTTCACCGCGAATCACCCACCAGGGTTTTTGGGCGAAAGTGTACTCGTTCATGCCAAAGACAACAATACTCTTGCCGTGAGGGAGCACAACTTGGTTCATAAAATTGCCGACTGCGCTCTGTACATTAGGCATTTCACTGACGCGCTGAACATCCTGGACGGTGAGATAATCTTCGATGACCCCGCCATGCATAATTAAAGCCGTGGCCTCGTAGGGGCATCCTTTAGCTATAGCGAGCATATGTGCCCCTATTTTATTCAGTTCCCCCCGCATGGAAGCTTCGTATCCCTGACTAAAGGCTAGAAAACTAAAGAGCATGGAAATTCCGATGGCGATACCTAGGATCGTCAGGAGGGTGCGAAAGCGCCTTCTAAACAAATTCTTAAGTGCTACTTGCAGAAATTTCATCACAGCTACTGCTCCTTACTGTTACAGCATGCTACTACACACTGTTGTATACTGCTACATGCTGTAGTCCGCTACTACAGCATGTAGTACATGATTCCGAGAAAAAGCCCCGCAGGGCTAACATAGTGCCAGAACAAGTGTGGCGAGCATACTTAGCGCCAACCATGGCGGCAGGGAAGAATAGACCTGCCCCTCGCGTAGTAGGGAGTTAACCCGCAAAGACACGGGAGTTCCGCCTATCAAGTAGCTGTGCTGCCAGGCGAAACGGTAAAGCTCCTGCCCTCTTTTCGCCACCTTGAGAAGTGCTGCCGCCAAATCTAGCTTATCTGAACGTTTGCTCGCCGCAAGATCTGCTGCTAGCTCGCGCTCCTCAGAATAGGCCTGGTAAGCTAGATGAGCAAAAGGCGAAAAGAAGGAGATATCCCGGAGTAAAAGCACGAGATTGTAGACATTGTCGCCGCCTTCGATGTGTGCGACTTCGTGCGCTAGCACTGCTCGTAGCGCGTCATCTGGCAAGAGAGCGAGCATGCCGCGCGAAATCACGATCTCTGGGCGAAACACTCCTCTAACAAAAGCCGTTGGGTATTGGCTTTCAATTATGCTTACGCCCAACTTGCCTTTGTAGCCCCATTCATGGAGGATAGTGTGCACCCGTGTGGCGAGAGTACTGTCAGTAGAAACTCGGCTTCGCCGGGCAGGGGATTTCAGCAATAGCCCAACGCGCCACACCACATAGACAACAAGGAATACCAGTGTAAGAGGGGTCAGGATGTCACTGTAGCGGTAGGCAAGCGAGCAGATACGAATTGCGTCGGGGTTCGCTAACATATCGCAGCCCGTGGACATATGTCGCAGGTAGTAGGTGTATGTCATGATGGGTATAATGAGTACCCCAGCATAGAGCAACATTTTGGTCCGTGGGGGCAACGAAAATACACGCGACAATACCTGCGTACCGCCATAGAGCAAAGCGCCGCTTACGAGCACATAGAGAATGTAGGGGGCGACAATGTGATTGAACGGCACCCTTAACCCCCCTTGCGGATTCTTATAAGTTCCTCTAGCGCCTGGAGTTCCGACGCACTTGCCCTATCTAGGCGCGCCACAAAATGGGAGACCGTCTGGGTGGAGTGAGAAGCCAACAGTGCATCGAGGACTTCACCCACCATCTCGGAGACGAACACCTCGCGCGACATGCTTGGTCGATAATGATAGGCGTTGCCATCAGCCTCGCGCGTGAGGATCCCTTTTTCCGCTAGCCTCGTCATCACCGTCATCACCGTCGTGTAGGCGATGTCGCGGCCCTTGAGAAGAGCATGATGCACCTCGCGCACCGTCGTCTCCCCGAGCATCCAAACTAGCTCCATAATTTCGGCCTCGAGCTCACCTAGTACTTGTTCAAGACCAAGGCGGTGGGGCTTAAAATCGGAGGCTACCTTACGCTTTAGCAACATAACAACTACCTGCCTATCTCGTAAAAACGCCCTTGCCCGGCAACTCCGAGTCGCGTGAGACGCTGCGTACCCTGCCTGATTTCGATTTCGATATGGCAGCCGTAGTCAATTACTTCTGCTGATAGATTGGTCAATGTGGGATTCTGTTGCTGGTAAAAGGCCAAGGCCTCTCTCTCAATGGCGCCGAATTCGCCGCCGGCATTGAGATTGACAAAGTAATTGTAGCCGAAAAAGGCTACTGCCAAGACTAGAACTGTCATGAGCACATAGATGGGTTTCATGAGCCACTCCCTTTCTACTACACTACGTAGTACGTATCTAGAATACTCCACCGTTGAGTTTTTGTAAAGGGTACCCGGAGGGGTGTATCAACAAAATCACGGTTCAAGGAGAGAAAAATCGATGGTGGCCTCTTCTACATTAACTTTCTCAACCTTTATGTGCACGGAGTCTCCCATGCGGTAACGCTTCTTCAGGCGGCGCCCTATCAAGGTATAGGCTTCGGCATCGAAAATATAATAATCATCGTGCAGGTTTGATACATGCACGAGACCTTCGACCGTGTTCGGCAGCTCCACAAAGAAGCCAAATGATACCACACCCGATATTATGCCCGTAAATGTCTCGCCAATTTTTCCGGCCATATATTCGGCCTTCTTCATATCGTCGATGGTGCGCTCGGCCTCGGTGGCGAGCTGCTCGCGCTCGGACGACTGCCGCGCCGCACTGCCTACAACCTCGGTAAGAATACGCCAACGGCGAGGTGAAATTTGCCCCTCGCGTAGCACCTCTTTAATGATACGGTGAATTAAGAGATCGGGGTACCGCCTTATGGGCGAGGTAAAGTGGCTGTAGAATTTGGCGGCGAGACCAAAGTGGCCAGCGCACTCGGGGCTGTAACGCGCCCGCATCATGGAGCGCAGCAGTACACGATTGATGAGGTGAGCCTCTGGGCGTCCCTCGATGCTCGCCATCACCTGCCTATAGGCATTAGGGTGAATTTTGCCTCGCGGCGTTTTGAGGCGCAGGCCGAAGTTATTGAGCAGCAAGTTGAGGTCTTGAACTTTCTCCTCTTTCGGTTCCTCATGGACTCGGTAGACGAAAGGAACCTGCATGGCATAGAAGCGCGCGGCAATCGTTTCATTCGCTGCCAACATAAATTCTTCGATAATGCTGTCGGAAAGAGTCCGTGCACGGGGAGCAATGTCAACTACGTGGCCCTTAGCATCAAGGATGATCTTGGCTTCGGACAATTCGAAATCGATGGAGCCTCGCTTTTCGCGTTTGCTACGGAGTAAGTCGCGCAGCTTGGCCATGAGTCGCACATGTTCAAGTTGATCGGCATAACGCGCCCGCAGGGCTTCGTTTTCACCTGCCAGCAACTCATTGACTTCACCGTAGGTAAAGCGCTCGCGCGTCTTAATGACACTTTCAAACAAGTCGTGACTGACGACCTGACCTTGTTGGTCGATCTCCATAACTATACTTAGTGCCAGGCGGTCAACGCGCGGATTCAAGCTACAAATGCCGTTTGATAGTGCGGGCGGTAGCATGGGAATGACCTGATTCACAAGGTAGATGCTTGTCCCGCGTAGATACGCCTCTTTGTCTAGGGCGGAGTTCTCCGGCACATAGTGGGCGACGTCCGCAATATGCACCCCGAGACGATAACTGCCGCTAGCGCCTAGCTCTACTTCTACCGCATCATCTAGGTCTTTGGCGTCCTCCCCATCGATGGTGACAATGTTAGAGCGACGCAAGTCGCGGCGTCTGGCAGACTCCTCCACGTCAACTTCGGACTGAACCCGCTCGCTCTCTGTTAGCGCTTCCCTGGGGAACTCGCGCGGCAGATTAAGCTGTCTGGCCACAGCCTGAATAGCCACAGTAGGGTTGGTCGCATCCCCTAGTATTTCTGTAACCTCACCCTCGGGCCCCTGTCGTTTGATCGGCCAGCGCGTGATGCGTACGACTACTTTTTCTCCGCTCTGTGCGCCCATGGTCTGGCCCTTCTTTATAAACACGGCAAAGGGTAGTCGTTTTTCGTCTGGCTTGACGAAGCCGAAATCCCCGTTTTCGCCCGAAAAGGTACCAACCACAGTTTCGCTCCTGCGCTCTAGGATGCGGATCACTTCACCTTCAGCTTTGCGATCGCCAGACGGCTTGCTTATTAATCGCACCACCACTTTGTCTTGATGGAAGGCATCACTTAGGGCGTGACTGGGAATGTAGATATCACTCTGCCCGTTCTTCAGTTGCGGCACTACAAAACCATACCCTTGTGTCTGCATGGCCAGATGCCCCACGATAAGGTTCATCTGCTCCGGCAAGCCGTAGCGATTGTAACGCGTCTTAATTATGTGGCCGGACTGCTCAAGACGCAGGATCAGTTCGCGCCACGGCACCTCTTCCTCTGCGTTCTCTGTGAGCACCATAACAAGCTCGTTCTCGGTCAAAGGTTTGTAAACCTTCTGTCGCATCAGGCGCAGGATCTTCTCTTCGTTACTTATACTTGCCACCCTACCCAAACCTCCCTACCATTATGAGCGACTCTCGCCACTAAGAAACCCGCTATATACTTACGCCAAAAATTGCAACAGAGCCTTGTCAAGAACAGCCTGCAGCACTTGGCGGTTGTGGGCAGTAAGATGCGTAGAAAACTTGTCAATCCCCAGCGCTAGGGTGAGGAGGTAGACGGGCATATCGCGACTGGCTTTTAGTTCGAACAGGGCTTCTTGCCACAAATGGAAAGCTTGTTCTGTCCGCCCCGCCAGCGCGGTAAATGCACCCATGATGAGGCCCCAAGGCTTAAGTGCGGCTGCCTCTCGGAAAGGTGAAGTGGCTGTGCCAGCTACCGCAAGGCCACTGAGCCATTCATGGGTTAGGCCTAAATCTTCGCTACTTACGTCAACTGACCAAGTATCTACCCAAGACATGAGGTCATCTCCCCTATCCCATAGCACAAGCCCATAGTGAAGCAATGTCAGGGGATCTCGCAGCACGCGAGGTTGCGGCACCACGACTTCACTGCCGGCATTGCCTTGTGCCCTCGCCCTCGCTACGGCATGGAAGGCGAACTGCCGCGCAAACGCTGCCCGCTCTGCCAACCCGAGACTGCCTAGTCGCTCGGCTAAGACGAGCAGCTCCTCTGCCACCTCGACTATCCCCTGCAGCTTGCCTTGCTTGACCGCGGTACGCAGCATATTCTGCCCTAAAGTTTCCCACTTCATGCCAAGGCTGTCTTCCGCACTATGGTGTCTCGCCAAGAGCTGCAGCGCTTGACGTTGCAGCTTCATCGCTAGAGCATAATCCCGCTCCAGATGTGCGGCAAGGGCTCCGTAGCGATAGCATTCAAGACACAGTAGTAAGTACTTCTCTGGCTGCGCGCTCACTCTCTTCTGGAAGACACGTTGTGCCAACTTAAGATGTTCCCTAGCAGTAGCAGCCTGCCCGAGCAGGCAGGCCGCCTTCCCCGCGAGAAGTTGCGCTTGCGCGGTGGCTATGGGCAGAAGGCTTGGCCCATGCACGGACAACAGGTGCTTGACAAAGGCTAGGCTACCGCGATAATCTCCCCCCAAAAAATGCCTCTCCGCGAGCACAGCCTGCTCTGCGGCACTGCTGGGCATATCCATAAGCTGCCAATTTACAGTGGGAGTTTCAGTGATCTGCTCTTCTAGGACTGCAGGCAAGGGTGAGTAGAGCCTGCCAGGGTGCGCATGGAGTAGCAAAGAGAGGCTCTCGACCACCTGCTCTTTTGTGCTTTGGGGCTGGCTGTCGCCAAGTATAGTCGTCAGATACTGCTTGGAGGTACCGAGCAATCGCGCTGCTTCTGCTACCGTAACATTGTTGTCAGCTAGGAGAGTGCGCACATTTTCTGCCCATACTTTTTTAAACACAGACCAGTCCACCTCCCTTCCGCAACAAAAGTCCCCATCTGGGGAACATGCGGACCATTTAGACGTCTAACACAATGAAACCACAATGAAGGGAGCAATAATAATGAAAAGAATCCTAGTCCTAACTCTAGTGCTCGTCATGCTGGCCTTGCCAGCCAGTGCCATGCTTAGGATCCTCGAACCAAGCGTTGCCCTAGAGCTCGAAACCATTGCTCGCAACTCTATCGCCACCGAGAGGAACATCCCACTCGCCCAAGTAACCGCTGTTGACCCCTGGCTGTTGGATCTCCGCGGCTTGGCTGTGGAAATTTATGTAGTTCCGCTGGTCATCGGCACAGAGAAAGTCACGGTAAATGTCCGAGTGAGTGATAAAGCCTTGCTTACGGAAAAAGAAGTAGAAGCGCTAAAAGCAGACGAAGCCGCCACTGCCACTAAGAGCGACCGCATGGCCACTACCATGTCTATCACCACCACCGGCATTGTAACCGACACCGCGCAGCCAGAGGCTGCAGGCCCATCCGCTACGATCTATGCCCTGGCCGGCGGGCTAGTCGCCCTAGCGCTGGGTACCGGAGTAATTGTTCTGCGCAAACGGCGCCGCTAATTAGCACATAGCGTCATTAGTAATAGTATAGCCGAAAAGGCTACCCCACGCACAGGGGTAGCTTTTTTGTCGCGCAGTGCTGCTAAAGCCCGAGCTCGGGCGCACGCCGCTGCATGGCCCCGAGGGCGAGTGCGATAAATTCATCAAGCTCTATCCCCAGCTCTCGGCACCCAGCTATTGTTTCGCGGTTGGCGCCGCGCGCAAAACTTTTTTCGTGGTAACGATTAAGCACAAAGTCTTTGTCGATGGCGCTGAGTTTCTTGGCCGGATGGATTAGTGCGGCCGCGACAATGAGTCCAGTCACGGGATCAGAGCAGTAGAGCGCCTTCTCTAGCATGCTGTCCCGCGGCAGGCCATGCTGCTCATTGTGCACCCGCACCGCGTTCACCAGCGGAGCACCGAGCCCATGGCTCGCCAAAATATCAGCCCCCATGAGGCTGTGCACCTCCGGCTTGTCACAGGTTAGATCGTAGTCAATGTCATGCAAGAGACCCGTGAGTTCCCATGTCGAGACCTCACCGCCAAAACGCGGCGCCAGCTCCCCCATCACTGCCTCTACCGCCAACATATGCTTGATGAGATTTTTGTTCTTAACATACTCCTTAATAAGTTCAACTGCCGTTCTGCGATCCATGCCAACTCTCCTTTCCCCAAAGCCAAGGGGCGGCAGGCAGCTATTCGCTACTCGCCGCCCCAAAACAGGACACCCATTTAAGTCATCAATATGGGCTAAACAAACAAAGGTGCGAAAACTAGGGCGACGATGGCCATTAATTTAATGAGGATGTTGAGCGATGGGCCGGAGGTATCTTTAAAGGGATCGCCCACCGTATCACCCACCACTGCCGCTTGATGTGTCGGAGTACCCTTGCCGCCATACTGGCCGCTTTCGATATACTTCTTGGCATTATCCCATGCGCCACCCGCGTTGGCCATCATTATAGCGAGCAACACGCCAGTGACAAGTGAGCCAGCGAGTAGGCCACCGAGAGCCTCCTTACCCAAAAATAGGCCAGTGGCTATCGGTGCAATTACCGCGATAAGACCCGGGATAACCATCTCTTTGAGGGCGGCACTGGTGCTGATGTCAACACAACGCGCATAGTCAGGGCGACCTGTGCCTTCCATAATACCGGGGATTTCTTTAAACTGACGGCGCACTTCGCCAATCATTTGGAAAGCAGCGCGACCTACCGCCTGCATGGTTAACGCCGAGAACAAGAACGGCAACATGCCACCCAAGAACAGCCCTATAATAACATGTGCAGAGAGAATGTTAATCGTCGTGAGCTGGACAGAGGTTGCATACGCCGAAAAGAGCGCAAGTGCTGTCAAAGCGGCAGAACCAATGGCGAAACCCTTGCCAATGGCCGCAGTCGTATTGCCGACGGCGTCGAGATTGTCGGTAACTTTGCGCACTGACTTGTCAAGACCAGCCATTTCAGCGATGCCACCAGCATTGTCGGCAATGGGACCATAGGCGTCTACCGCCACGACCATGCCCGTGGTAGCCAGCATGCCTACGGCGGCTACGGCAATACCAAAGAGACCGGCGAAGTAGAAAGCAAGGTAGACAGCCAAAGCAATGGCAATGATGGGCAGCGCCGTACTCATCATTCCGACCGCCAACCCAGTGATAATTGTCGTTGCAGGGCCTGTCTGGGCTGATGCGGCGATACTCTGTACAGGCTTGTTGTCGCCTGAAGTGTAGTATTCGGTAATGCGCCCAATAGCGATGCCGGCGACAAGGCCAGAGACAATGGCGTAGAAGACGCCAAGATCTACCTGCAGAAAGCGGATCATAAAGAACGATGCGGCAATGGTCAGCGCACCGGACACATATGTTCCGTTACTAAGCGCACTTTGCACATTGGTACCTTCACGTGCCGAAACAAACCGCGAGCCGATAATGGAAGCGATAATGCCAATGGCGGCAAGTAGTAATGGCACCAAGACGGCATTCCAGGGACTATCCCTAAGCGGATTAGTTGCCAGAGGCACAATGCCAATGGCCATAGCGGCGACAATAGAACCGACATAGGACTCGAAGAGATCGGCCCCCATACCGGCGACGTCACCTACATTGTCTCCCACATTGTCGGCAATAACAGCCGGATTTCTGGGGTCATCTTCAGGAATACCTGCTTCGATTTTGCCCACTAGGTCGGCCCCAACATCAGCTGCCTTGGTGTAGATGCCGCCGCCCACGCGTGCAAAAAGGGCTATGGAGCTCGCACCAAGGGCAAAGCCGTTGACCATGGAGAGCAGGACCGTGAAATTACCCGTAGGGCTGGTATCAACTAATGCACAGGCGGGGCAATGTGCCAAGGGGTCTAAGATGACCATGCCGGCGTGTACAATGCGGAAAACAATAAAAAGTATACTAATGCCCATGAGTCCTAAGCCGACTACCGACATGCCCATGACCGCGCCGCCAGAAAAAGCTACAGACAAGGCCTTGTTTTGCCCATGACGGGCAGCCGCTGCCGTGCGCACATTAGCCTTGGTAGCCACGCTCATGCCGATATATCCCGCCAACATTGAGCTTAGCGCACCATACAAGAAGGCCACTGCGGTAGAAAGGTTAATTTGCCAGGCCAAGATTATAAATAGTACGGATACAAAAATAGCGAGACTTCTGTATTCCCGGCGCAGGAAGGCCATGGAGCCTTCTTGAATTGCTTTGGCAATATCTTGCATGCGCGGCGTGCCCGCATCTTCACGACTGACATTCGTGGCTAGGTACCAAGCAAAAAGCAAGGCGAGTACGCCAGCTATCGGTGCTAACCATAATAAGGTCTCTTCCATAAATATTTGCCTCCTGTTCTCGTGCGGTGAGGGCAGCCGCGTCTACGCGCTGCCCTCACCTGCCCTTACTTATTTTTACTGCACTACGGCGATGACTAACGAGAACACCATAAAGGCAATCCCTAGCCCAATCGTCAGCTTATTAAAAAACGCATCCATGTTCTTCTTGCGCCCAAACAATGTTTCGGCGCCTCCGGCGATGGCGCCCAAGCCGGCTGCACGTCCACTCTGCATGACTATCGAAACGATGACGCCAACGGCAATCAAGCCTTGCACAATCTTTAAAGCAATGAGCATTCTGTTCCCCCCCCACCTAAACTCTCTTGATTTTAGCACAGGCCTGCCTAGTTGACAACCTGTGAGCTAGTTATCTGAGATTATAGAAGGCCTCAATGCCTGGGAAAACAGCCGCTGCGCCCAACTCTTCTTCGATGCGTAGGAGCTGGTTGTACTTGGCAACGCGGTCGGTGCGGCACGGTGCTCCTGTCTTGATCTGCCCGGCATTTACCGCCACCGCGAGGTCAGCAATGGTGGTGTCTTCTGTTTCGCCGCTGCGATGAGAAATAATGGCCGTCCAGCCCGCGCGCTTGGTCATTTCTATGGCGTCAAGCGTCTCAGTCAAGGTGCCAATTTGATTTAACTTAATAAGCACTGAGTTAACGGCCTGCTCTTTGATGGCACGACCGATGCGCTCCGTATTGGTAACGAGCAAATCGTCGCCCACGATCTGCATACTCCCCCCAAGGCGAGCCTTGAGCGCTTTCCAGCCCTCCCAGTCTTCCTCGGCCATGCCGTCCTCGAGAGAGATAATGGGATATTTCGCCGCTAGCTCGGCCCACCAGGCCACTAGCTCGCTCGCGCTCCAGCGTTTTGTGCCGCGTTCCAAGGTGTAGACCCCATCATGACAAAATTCGGTGGCGGCGGCATCAATGGCAATGTAGAGGTCTTTACCTGCCACAAAGCCGGCGGCCGCGATGGCCTCCATAATAAGCTCTAAAGCTTCCTCGTTAGAGCCAAGCTTGGGCGCGAATCCGCCCTCGTCGCCTACGGCAGTGCTATAGCCGCGCTTCTTTAAAACACTCTTGAGTTTGTGAAAGACCTCCACCCCCATGCGCAAGCCTTCGGAGTAGGTCGCTGCTCCCGTTGGCATAACCATAAACTCTTGAATATCCACACCATTGTCGGCGTGTTTGCCGCCGTTTAGGATGTTCATCATGGGCACTGGCAACACTCGCGCACTCACGCCACCGAGGTACTGGTAGAGAGGAAGGTGGCAGTACTCAGCTGCAGCGCGTGCTACCGCCAAAGAGACACCGAGAATAGCGTTTGCGCCGAGGCGCTCTTTGTTGGGGGTGCCATCTAGGGCAATGAGTATGGCATCGATGGCTGCCTGGTTACAGGCATCTTGCCCTGCAAGAGCTTCGGCAATTTCACCATTGACATTGTCGACAGCATTTCTTACCCCTTTGCCAAGATAACGCCCGGAGTCGTTGTCGCGAAGTTCACTGGCTTCAAATTGTCCGGTTGAGGCACCGGAGGGAACTATGGCCCTGCCGACCACGCCATCATCTAGCACAACCTCAACTTCTACGGTAGGGTTGCCGCGCGAATCTAGGACCTCGCGCGCGAGAATCTCAATTATGTTGCTCATGGTCTACCTCCTTATAATTAGTGATTTACCGGTCATCTTTTCTGGCTGGGCGATGCCCATCAAGGCGAGCACTGTAGGGGCGATGTCTGCCAGCACACCGCGCTCGCGCACGGCCACTACGTTCTCTGGCGTGATAACCACGCAGGGCACGGGATTTAGGGTATGGGCAGTATGCGGCTGGCCGTCTTTGTCATAAACTTCTTCGGCATTACCATGGTCAGCTGTAAGCACGGCCGCACCCCCGCTCGCCAGTACAGTCCCCAATACCTGGCTTACCACCTTGTCAATGGCGGTGACGGCTTCACACACGGCCGAAAAGACCCCGGTGTGACCTACCATATCGAGATTGGCAAAATTGACAACCACTAAGTCATAGCCCTCTTGCCACTTCGCAGAGAAAGCGTCTGCCACTTCAGGCGCGCTCATCTGTGGCCTAAGGTCGTAGGTGGCCACACGGGGCGACGGTATGAGTAAGCGATCTTCACCCGGGAAAACGTCCTCTCTACCCCCACTAAAAAAGAAGGTAACATGGGCATATTTCTCCGTTTCCGCCAGACGAAGCTGCCTTAGGCCAGACGTGCTCACCACTTCGCCCAAGGTATCGGCCAAGTCCTCAGGTAAAAACATTTGCGGAAAGGGCAAGTCCTGCTGATACCTGGTAAAGGTCGCAATATGGAGCTTGGGTTGCCTTGAACGAGCAAAGCCCACCTCGTGATCGTAGGAAAACGCCTGCACAATTTGGCGCATGCGGTCGGCACGGAAGTTAAAGAACAGCAAGCTATCGCCGTCTTGCAACTCTGCGGCTCCTTGCTCGGCGGCTACCACGAGGGGTGTCATGAATTCATCGGTGAGCCCGGCTTCGTAATGCTCGAGGACAGCGCTACTAGCCTTAGTTACGACCTGACCCTGGCCTAGAGTCAGGGCATTATAGGCTAGGGCTGTGCGCTCCCAACGGGTATCGCGATCCATGCCGTAGTAGCGACCCATGACGGTGGCAATGCGCCCTGTGCCTAAAGCATGAACGAAATCTTCCATGTCCGCCAACCAGGCCTGCCCCGACGTCGGCGGTGCATCACGGCCATCTAAGAGCAAGTGAAGATACACGGTAAGAGACTCGCGGTGGCATTGGCGCAAAATCTCTTTTAAGTGCTCAGTGTGACTGTGCACCCCACCTAGGGAAAGCAACCCGTACAGGTGTATCCGGCCTTTGGCCAGGCGCGTTTCTGCAACTAGGTCTTGCCATGTTGTGTTACGGGCTAACTCCCCTCGCGAGAGGGACAGCGTAATGCGGGCCAGGTCTTGGTAGACAATGCGCCCCGCTCCGATATTCAAGTGGCCGACATTGCTGTCGCCCATCTGTCCGGGCATAAGGCCTACCGCCTCGCCCGAACAATCTAGCTTGGCCCAAGGGTAGTCGCGCTGGACAAGATCGAGCGTGGGCGTAGCCACGCCTTTAAGGGCATTACCATCCGCTTCATCGCGCAGGCCCCAGCCGTCAAGAATGATCAGCGCAACCTGTTTATACATGGGCACTGCTCCCAGCTAGTCGCACAATGTGAGCGAAACTCTCCGCTTTAAGGCTGACGCCGCCGGCCAGTACCCCGCCCACATACTCCTCGGCAAAGAAGCCGGCGGCGTTCTGCGGGGTGACACTTCCTCCGTAGAGCAGTCTAACTTGCTTGATAGAGGCCACTTGCTGGGCTTTGCCCGCAATGCTTCTTAGCATTTCATTAGCCTGCTCGGGCGTTGCAGCTTGACCGGTGCCAATGGCCCAAACCGGTTCGTACGCGATAACCACTTCGGCCGTCTCACCAGACAAGAGCGACAAACCTGCCTCAAGCTGGGTTAAGACATAGCCTTCGCCTCGACCGGCCTGGCGCGTGGCCAAGTCTTCGCCTAGGCAGAGCACGGGAATCAGACCATGCTTGACTGCTGCTGCTACTTTAACGGCGACACTACTATCTGTCTCGCCAAAAAACTGGCGCCGCTCGGAATGACCCACGAGGACATACTGGCAGCTGAGCTCTTTGAGCATGGGCAAAGAGATTTCCCCCGTGTAAGCCCCACCGTCTAAGTGGTGACAATTCTGCGCACCAAGCCGCACATTGCTCGCAGCGAGTAATGTGCGCGCTAAGGCTAGGGCGGTAAATGGGGGGCAGACACATACTTCCACTTCCCTCTGCCCCGCTAGCTGCGCCAAAAGCTGGCAGAGCAGTAGCTCGCTCTCCACCAGCGAATTATTCATCTTCCAGTTGCCAATAATTAAAGGTATCGCCATTTTAGTCCCCTTTGTCATTTTTGTCGGTCAAGGCGGCTACCCCCGGCAACACCTTACCTTCTAAGAATTCTAGGCTGGCCCCGCCACCAGTGGAAATATGGGTCATGGCAGATGCTAGTCCAGCTTGTAGTACCGCCGCCGCGCTATCGCCTCCACCCACGACGCTCACGGCCTTGGAGTCGGCGAGAGCTTGGGCTACACCAGTGGTGCCTACTGCAAAGGCCGGATTCTCGAAAACACCCATGGGTCCATTCCAGACAACTAAGCGGGCAGAAGCGATGACCTCGGCATAGTCCTCCATGGTCAGAGGACCAATATCGACAATCATTTTGTCGCTGGGTATTTCTCCAATGCGCACTATTTCGCCCACATCGTCGCCGATCGATGAAGCCACGACTACATCTTGCGGCAAATGAAAACTGACTTTAGACCTCTCCGCCAAGTCCATAAGTTCGCTGGCCAACTCCACCCTATCTGCTTCTACGAGGGACTTGCCAATTTCATATCCCTTGGCCTTGAGAAAGGTGTTGGCCATGCCCCCGCCGATGATCAAGCTGTCGACGCGCGAGAGGAGCGCCTCAATCACCTTGACTTTATCAGAAACTTTGGCGCCGCCGAGGATGGCGAGAAAGGGCCGACGGGGATTCTCGATGGCCGAGCCCAGAAATTCAAGCTCTTTTTGCATCAAGAAACCAGCCACGGCCGGCTTAAGGAATTCGGTCACCCCAGCCACGGAAGCATGGGCGCGATGAGCAGCCCCAAAGGCATCGTTCACATAGACCTCGGCCAGCTTGGCGAGCTCGCGCGCAAAGAGCGGGTCATTTTTCTCTTCCTGGGGGTGAAAGCGGAGATTTTCGAGCAGGGCAATGTCCCCGCCCTTCATTCGCTCTACATGGCCTAGTACTTCCTCGCCTACACAATCGGCGAGCAGGGGAACATCTTGCCCTAATAACAGAGTAAGGCGCGCAGCAACAGGTGCGAGTGAATAGCGCATATCGCGCTTGCCGTTGGGCCGACCAAAGTGGCTGGCCAAGACTACTTTTGCTCCTGCTTCCCGCAAGTAGTGAATTGTCGGCAGAGAGCCCTGTATGCGGGCATCATCGGTGATGTGCCCGTCCTCATCTAGGGGCACGTTAAAGTCCACTCGCACTAAAACGCGCTTACCGGCGACGGAAACGTCTTTGATCCCGAGCTTAGCCATCTCGGTCACCGCGCGTAATGTTCTGCGATCATGGCAAGCACATCTACCATGCGGCAAGAATAACCCCATTCGTTGTCGTACCAGGCGCACACTTTGGCCATATTGCCGCCTACCACCATGGTCAAGGGCAGGTCAATGATAGAGGAACGTGTGTCGCCTAAGTAATCGACAGAGACGAGCGGCTCGTCGCTAACACCTAGGATGCCTTTTAGGGCACCCGCGGCTGCGGCACGAAACGCGGCGTTAATTTCCTCGGCGGTAGTTGGCTTAGCTAATTCTACAGTGAGGTCGACGATAGACACGGTGGTCGTCGGCACGCGCAAGGCAAAACCATTGAGCTTGCCCTTTAATTCAGGCAGGACTAAGCCGATGGCCTTGGCGGCCCCGGTACTCGAGGGAATGATGGACTGGCTGGCGGTACGAGCCCGGCGCAAATCCGAATGAATTTGATCGAGGATGCTTTGGTCATTGGTAAAAGCATGGATGGTATTCATAAGTCCCTTGACGATGCCAAACTCATCGTTTAGCACTTTCGCCATAGGCCCTAAACCATTGGTGGTGCAAGAGGCATTGCTGATAATGTGGTGTGTGGCATGATCGTACTTATCGTGGTTGCAGCCAAGAACTAAGGTGATGTCTTCCCCCGTGGCAGGAGAACTAATGAGCACTTTCTTGGCCCCTGCAGTGATATGTTTACCAGCCGTATCGCGTTCCTTGAAGCGTCCGGTGCATTCCACCACGACGTCGACGCCAAGCTCTCCCCAAGGCAGGCGCAAGGGGTCTTTTTCCGCGAGCACCTTGGTGTGACGGCCGTCAACGAACAACCCACCTTCTCCTAAAGATACATCGGCCTTGAAATGCCCGTAGTTAGAGTCATATTTTAAGAGATGGGCTAGGCCCTTGGGATCAGCTAGATCATTGATGGCCACAATTTCTAAGTCTGGTCGCTCGTGCGCAATGCGAAACACTTGGCGACCGATGCGACCAAAACCATTAATAGCGATTTTCATAGATTGACCTCCTCTATAATGTGGTACCGATTTGCTCCATTGTATCACCGAAACTGTGCGCCCGAAAGTACAAGAACCCCTTCCCTGCCAAGGAAATTCCATCGTACCAAGGCACATCTATCTTGCTACCAAGCCAGTCCATGCCTTCCGATGGCTACTTGGGAGAATCTCTAGGGCCTCGCGGTACTTGGCCACGGTACGCCTACTAATGGTGATGCCCTCAGCATTCAACAGGCCTTGCACCTGACTATCGCTGAGAGGAGCCTTTTTGTCTTCCGTCGCAACCAGGTGGTAGATTCTTTCTTTCACCGCCAGTGAAGCCACTTCGCCCCCGAGTGAGTGGACATGGGACGAAAAAAAGATTTTAAGAGGCACAATTCCCTGTGGGGTCAGGGCAAACTTATGGCTTACGGCTCGGCTCACGGTGGATTCATGCACACCCACCTCGCTCGCGACAGTGGACATGGTCAAAGGTCGTAGATAGGCCTTGCCCTGCTCGAGAAAAGCGTATTGCAGCCTGATAAGACAATCAGCGAGGCGTTCCAGAGTGGCTCGGCGCTGCTTGATGGCTTTTGCCAACCACATACCTTGATGGTAGCGTTCCCGCAAGTAGACTTTCGTGCCCTGATCCGCCTCGGCAAGCAACTCCTGAAAAAGACGTCGCATGGCTGCTTCGTTGACGGCAGGCTGTTGTACCTCGGCGTGGTAGTGCCCGGCTGTTTTTACAAAACAGATATCTGGGTAGACTGTGCCCACTTTATGCTGGGGCGCATACTCTCCCCCCGGAGAGAGGCTACATCGCTGCAAAGCAGCGAGCACTTTCTGCACCTCCTGCTTGGGGAGGCCAAGCAGGGCGGCGACTTTGTCAGCGCTCGGGCCACCCTTACGTAGATAGACTTCGACGATTCGGGCTGTATCAGCCGAGAGCACATTATCGCGTGCGAGCTGGAGCAGCAAACTCTCGCCTATGTTTTCGGCCGCAAAACCGGCAGGGCCTAGCAACTGCAGGAGCAACTTTCCTTGCCGCAGCAGGGGCAGATCAACACCTAGTTCCTCCGCCAAGACGTTATCGAGATATGGCAGAAAACCCCGCTCATCGAGAGAGTCGAGAAGCAAGTTGGCAGCAAGCATCACAGGCCGCGCGGCCCCACAGAGCATTATTTCTAAGCGCAAATCCGCGCGCGGATCTAGCGGTTGTGCGACACAGAGTTCGCGCGTAGCAGCAAAACTTAGACCAGAGGGCAGCTCAAAGGGCGCGCGCTCCACTTCGAGGAGGGGATTCTCAGCGGCCTCTTTCATCAAGTAGGTCTCTAATTCTACCGCCGTCATGGACAACAACTGAATTGCCTGCCTGAGCTCGGGCGTTATGACTAGTTGCTGGCGCATGCTCGGCGCATGTTGTAGCTCAGGACGCACTAAGCTACCTCCCTTACACTTTCATCGTGTTTACTTCTCTCCACAGCCTTCGTTTATAAAGGCCACCACCGCCGCGAGCAAAGGGGTGGTGTCACCTTTAGCGCGCACTATTACTTCAATCTCATCACCTTCAGCAAGTTCCCAACTGATAAGCGCGAGAATGCGCGAAACGGGGAGGATATCCCCGCGATAGGCGAGCAATAATTCAATATCTAACTGCGTCGCCAGTTCCCTTAGGCGGGCCAATGGTCTAAAATGGACCGCTTTATTGACGATAACTACTTTTGAGCGCGCCTCCATCATCTTTGTTCTGTTCCCCCAAATCCCTTGCGGCGGGCAAGATCTTCTATTTTGCGCAAGCGATGATTTACGGCACTCTTACTTAAAGGTGGCTGAAAATAGTGTCCTAGTTCTTGCAGACTCGCCTCGGGATACTTAGCTCGTAGTTCCGCCGTTTCGCGCAAATTAGCTGCCAGATTATTAAGCCCGACTGCTTGATCTAGATATCTAATGCTCTCGATGTGACGCCAGGCAGTTTGCACCGACTTATTGAGATTGGCCGTCTCGGCATTGACCAAGCGATTCACCTGGTTACGCATGGACTTTCGTACGCGGGCATCTTCTACCAAGAGCAGGCTAGAATGAGCCCCAGTCAAGTTGAGAAAGTCAACTATCTGTTCACCCTCTTTCAGGTAGACAACAGAAAGTTCCTTCCGCCGCACCATGCGCGGGGTAAGCCCCACGGCTGCCATTACAGAACAGAGGTAAGCAGCGGTTTCTTCGTACTCACACACCATCTCGAGATGGTAAGAGGCGCGATTAGGGTCACTCATAGTGCCACTAATAATAAACGCCCCGCGCAAGTAACTGCGATGACAGCAATTATCTTCCGGCATGGTGGTACTCGCGATGAGGATACGCGCTTGACTGTCCCACAACCCTAATTTTACCAGCACCTTGTCGGCTTCCGGCGCAAATAGAAGGTACATGCGATTCTTGCGAAAAGCCGAACGACGACGAATAAATACTCTGGCCTCAGGTTGATGCTCTTTAAGAAGTTGCAAGACTAAGCGCGCCACAGCGGGATTTTGTGTATGTACATTCAGCCCCATGCCCCCGGCACGCGATAGCTGCAGGATGCCGCTCTGCCTGATGATAGCGGCGAGCTCACTGTGCCGACAACAAGCCTCGGCATCGATGATGCGCACCAGCTCACTTTTTACATCCTCTGTAAAGGTCACCTGTTGCTCCCTCCTGACAGACCGTACTACTTAGAGTATTCCACTTGTCTGAAGAATTACCTGCTAAAAACCCCCGTCGAGGCGGGGGGATATACTGTGCCTTGTCAATGTGACTGCCTTAGACCTAATGAATTGACAAGTATCTCTCTAGTTCCCAAGGATGAACCGCGGTTTCATAAAGCCTGCATTCCGCCTGCTTGGCAGCGAGAAAGCGGGAAAAAATGTGCTCACCTAAAGCTTGGCGCATCAGGGCACTGTTAGCAAAGAATTGCAGCGCTTCCTGCAGACTGCCCGGCAAACAGGCAATGCCGGCACTAGACCTTTCTTCTTCGCCAAGATTATAAATGTTGCACTCCATTGGGGAGGGCGGCGTCAGCCCCTCTTTAATGCCTTGCAAACCTGCCGTTAGGGCTACGGCAAAAGCTAGGTAGGGATTGCAGGACGGGTCTGGACTGCGCAGCTCAAGGCGTGTGCCATTACCGCGGCGCGCCGGCACCCTAATGAGGGGACTGCGATTACGTTCCGACCAGGCGACATAGACGGGTGCTTCGTAGCCCGGCACCAATCTCTTATAGGAATTAATGAGCGGATTAGTGATGGCCGAGAACTCTAGGGCGTGGCGCATAAGACCCGCGAGGTAGGACATGGCCACAGAGCTGAGTTGGCGCGGGGCCAGAGGGTCGTAAAAGGCATTGCAGCCGTTAGAAAATAAGGATTGGTTAATATGCATGCCACTGCCTGCCTCGCCAAAGAGCGGCTTGGGCATAAATGTGGCGTGCAAGCCATGTTGCATGGCAATGGTGCGAACAACGAGCTTAAATGTGGTAACATTATCTGCAGCAGTCAGTGCATCCGTATAGCGAAAATCGATTTCGTGCTGCCCGGGCGCACACTCATGATGCGATGCTTCGACGTGAAAACCCATTTCTTCAAGAGTGAGGACAATGTCTCTGCGGGCATCTTCACCGCGGTCAATGGGCGAGAGATCAAAATAACCGCCGCGATCGTTAGTGATGGTTGTTGGTCCGCCGTCACTGTCGCGTTTAAAAAGGAAGAACTCCGCCTCCGGACCTACTTGCATGACATAGCCCATAGACTTAGCCAGAGCTACAGCCCGCTGTAAAGTGCCGCGTGGGCAACCGCTAAAGGGGGATCCATCGGGGTTCTGCACATCACAAATGAGGCGTGCCGTGGGCGCTTTGTCCTTAGTCCAAGGGAACAGGGCATAAGTTGCTGGGTCGGGCATAAGCAGCATATCTGATTCTTCGATGCGCGCAAATCCCTCGATAGAAGAACCATCGAACATCAGTTGCCCGTCAAGAGCGTTTTCTAGCTCGTCCACAGAAATGGCCACATTCTTATTTACACCTAGGATGTCCGTAAACTGCAGACGCACAAATCGCACCTTGTCTTCTTTAACTCTCTCGAGAACATCTCTCTTGGTAGCCACAACCTTGCACCCTTTCCGCACTATAATGGGCTTATACTACACGAATGCGCGCTCCTTGTCTAGCAAACTAAGCAACTATTCTTAATTTTCGGAGGTGCAACGCCATGAAAAAAGTTGCCATCGTCAGCGCCCCAAACTATGCCGCGGAGGAACTACGCGCAGCGTTGCGAGAAGGGCTAAACTTACTCCTGCCGCAAGGGCTAGAGGGGATAATTCGACCTAATGACACAGTGGCCATCAAGGTGAACATGCTCATGGGCAAGACCCCTGAGCGAGCCATCACCACCCACCCGAGCGTAGTGCGCGAGGTCTGCCTGCTGGTAAAAGAGTGCGGGGGAAAGGCCTTAATTATCGATAGCCCAGGCGGACCCTACACGCCGGGGGCACTTAAGCGTGCCTACGAAAAATGCGGTTTTGCGGCAGTGGCCGCGGAGACTGGGGCAGAGCTAAACTTTGACATCTCTACGGTTAAAGTGCATGATCACCGGCATCCAGAGTATGGTACAGCCATGCTACTTAGCCCAGCCATTAACGCTGACCTAATCATCAACCTGCCTAAGCTCAAGACACATGGGCTGACTGTACTCACCTGTGCCACGAAAAATATGTTTGGCTTGGTGCCTGGCTTGACTAAGATTGATTACCACCTGCGATACCCAGAAATAACGGACTTCTGCCGAGCACTGGTGCACATTGCCGAATTGGCGCAGCCGGAGCTGACTATTGTGGATGCGGTAGAGGCCATGGAAGGCGAAGGGCCCTCGAGTGGCACTCCGAGACATTGCGGGGCGCTTCTCTTGGGCCATGATCTACACGCGCTAGACGTCTATGCGGCAAGACTCATGGGAATTGACCCCCTTACCGTGCCGACCATTGAAGCGGCGCAAGCCCTCGGCTTACTCTCCGCCACCCTAGCGGAGGTCGCTCTGGTCGGCAGTATGCCTATAGTGGCCCCTTTTGTTGTGCCGGATGTAGGGCGACGCCCTAACATCTTCCGCCGCCTCGGCAACTCCCCGTTGGCGCGCCAACTTGCCCGACATCTCAAGCCCCGCCTCATATTTGAAAGCGGCAAGTGTATCTCCTGCGGCATCTGCGTAGAGAGTTGCCCGCCGCAGGCGCTGCGACTTGCCCCTAAGTCACTACCGCAGGTGGATATGGCTAAGTGCATAAGTTGTTTTTGTTGCCAAGAGCTATGTCCAGAACATGCCGTCATCGTGCAAAAATCCTGGCTGTCGCGGGTGATCCGCTAGGCGCACCTAGCGATCCGCTAGGCGCACCTAGCGATGGACTAGCAGTACCTAGTACCAAGTAAGCAAAAAGACAGAAGCAAGAAAAGCTTCTGTCTTTGTCTTTACGCGCCGCCAGAGTTTGCCGCGCAGGTGCTCTAGCTAGAGTGAATGGTGATGCTGATAATTTTATCGCCCTCTGCAATGGCGTCGACTAAGTCCACGTTGTCAGTAACTTGGCCGAATACGGTATGCTTTCCGTCAAGATGTGGCTGCGGCTGCCTGACGACAAAGAATTGGCTACCCCCTGTGTCTTTGCCGGCGTGGGCCATGCTGAGAGCGCCGCGCACATGTTTGTGGGGATTGCCGGCCGTTTCGCACTTAATGTTGTATCCGGGGCCCCCTCTGCCAGTACCATCTGGGCAACCTCCCTGTATGACAAAATTTGGGATGCAGCGGTGAAAGGTCAGGCCGTCGTAAAATTTGGCCTCAGCAAGCTTGGTGAAATTCTCTACCGTGCCTGGCGCATGTTGGGCATACAGCTCCACCGTGAAATTACCCTTTTCGGTGGAAATGGTCGCGATCTGTTTGTTTGACATAAACACACCTCCGTAATATTACTTAACAACAACAGAAATATCTCGCCCGGAAAAAAGGAAAATAGGCGAACGTCGCTAATAATATCTGTGGCTCTAAGTAAGCAGACAACATGAGGGGGAACAAAGATGTCTATAACTATCGATACCACATATATTGTAGAGCAATTAGTGCGCCTCACCACCACACCTAGCCCAGTTGGCTATACCGACCTGGTGCTAGCTTCGCTCTCCACCGAATTTACGCGGTGGGGACTTAAGACGCGTCACTTAAACAAAGGGGGCCTCATCGCTACCCTAGAGGGCCACGACAATGCCGCGCAACGCACCCTAAGTGGCCATGTGGACACCCTAGGGGCCATGGTCAAGGAAATCAAGAGCAGTGGCCGTCTTAAATTCGCCAAAATCGGCGGCTACACCATGAACTCCGTCGAAGGTGAACACTGTACCATTATAACCTCTGGCGAGAAAAAGTACACGGGCACCATTCTCACTACCAAGCAATCCACGCATGTCTATGGTCCGGAGTCGGCCAAGCAAGACCGCGATGATGATGCCATGGAAATACGCCTAGACGAAGTAGTCAAGAACAAGGA
>Ga0209103_1000084_pt1 | contig 27277 bp, 28 predicted proteins | sample 4C3metaG_FD_184152 | JGI IMG/M metagenome (GOLD analysis project Ga0209103, IMG submission 184152) | Freshwater bacterial and archeal communities from Indian Creek, Illinois, USA - 4C3 metaG (SPAdes) (version 2) | ecosystem: Environmental > Aquatic > Freshwater > Unclassified | place: USA...
CCACTCGGAGGATGAGTATCGCCTGCAGGCGCGCAAGCCCAATTATACGTCAGGCATGCCGCACCGGAACCACATGGAATGGCGCGATGTGGAATGTGCCATGCTGGGCACGAAGCGCCTCATGGCGATCGCCCGCAAGACCGGCCGCCCCGCGCATATCCTGCATGTGAGCTCGGCCGAGGAACTCGCCTACCTGGCCGATTTCAAGGATATCTGCTCGGTCGAGGTGCTGATGAACCACCTGACCCAGACGGATGAGGCCTATGACCGCCTGGGCGGCTATGCCGTGATGAACCCCCCCATCCGAGACCAGCGCCACCTTGAGGCCGCCTGGGCCGCGGTCCGCAACGGCACGGTGGATGTGGTGGGCAGCGACCACGCGCCGCATTCCCGCGCGGCGAAGGAGCGTCCCTGGCCTGACACCGCCGCCGGCCTGACCGGCATCCAGACCATCGTGCCCGTCATGCTGGACCATGTCAGCGCGGGCCGTCTCAGCCTGATGCGTCTGGTGGACCTCATGTGCGCCGGCCCCGCCCGCGTCTATGGCGCGGTGAACAAGGGGCGGCTGGCAGTGGGCTATGATGCCGACTTCACCCTGGTGGACATGGCGAAGTCACGCGAGATCACCAATGACTGGATCGCCAGCCCCTGTGGCTGGACGCCGTTTGACGGCCATCGCTGCCAGGGCTGGCCGGTGGGCACCATCATCCGCGGGCATGTCGTGATGCGCGAGGATGAAGTGCAGGGCGGCCCGGTCGGTCGCCCCGTCAATTTCCGCTGAACGGCCTCACCGGGGCGGTGGCGTGCCGTGGCCTGGTGACGGCCCGCCCATCCCTGGCTGGGCCCGCGCCGCCCCCGGCGAGGCCAGGAGCGCCGCGCAGCCCACAGGGGAAAGCTTCATGATGTTCTCCTTCCGGTTCACTTGCTCACGCAAGCCTCGGAAGCGGGGGGGCGGTTGCCGCCAGGATGGACAGGGGCCGCCCCCGCTGATCTGCTCGCGCCATGCGAATCGGCATCCTGCAATGCGGCGAAGTCCCTGACGAACTGGCCGAAGGCCATGGCCGCATCGGCGAAATGATGCGGCGCCTTTTGCCACCAGGGCGCGAAGCCCTGCTGGAGGCGCGACGCGAGGTGCATGGCCCTGGGACGGACCGCGCCGTGCAATCCCTGCGCGAGCCGCATGATTCGGCCCGGATGCAACGATGGATCGGCCGTTTCCTGGAGGGGTGAGGCCCTATGGCTCGCTCATCGGCTCGATGCGAAGCGGGCCGCGCGGCATGCCGGGCCACCAGGCCGCCCGTCTGGCCTCCTGCGCCGCATTCAGCGCCACCGGGCCATCCACCACGCCGCGCTGCATGGGAATGCTGGCCGGCCGCGTGATCCAGCAATCCACCTGGCCCAGGCTGCGGGTGCAATAGGGCGGCGGGCCGGGCGGCGCTTGCTCCGCCGCGCAATAGGACAGGCCGCGATCCATCCGGACGATCGAGCAATCCCGCCCGCTCAGCCCCGAGATGACGATATCCGGCACGCTGCGCCCCACCAGCGTGACGGAGGCCACATTGACTGCCGCCCCGGCGGTGAGGCTCGCCGCGTCGCAGCCGGGCAGGGCCAACAGGGCCAGGGCGGGCAAGGCCAGGACAGGCAGGAGGGCGCGCATGCCAGCCAACAACACCCGCGATGCTTAACGCCGTGCAAAGATGCTGCCTGGCGTGTGATTCACGCGGTGATTTCACCACGGCGGCGGATGCTCTATACCCCCTCCTTCCTATGTCCCGCTCCCTGAATGCTGAAGGCCCGCGATCTTGCCGGATTTGATTGATGAAGTGAATGAGGAACTTCGCGCCGAGCGCACGAAGAAGCTCGCCCAGCGCTATGGCGGCCTTGCCACGGGCGTCCTCCTCCTGGCCATCGCCGGTGTCGGCGGCTGGGAGGGCTGGCGCTGGTATGAGGGGCGCCAGGCCGTCCAGGCCTCCCTGGGCTTCCTCGCCGCATCGCGCGAAGCGGCGGCCGAGGGCGCCGATCTGCGCGCCTCGGCCGAGCGTTTCGCGGGCATCGCCCAGGCCTCGCCTGCGGGTTATCGCACGCTGGCGCGGCTGCGCGCCGCCGCCCTGCTGGCCGAGACGGGCCAGCTGGAAGCGGCGCTCGCCGCCTGGGAGGCCCTTGCGCGCGACAATGAGACGGACCAGCTCTACCGCGATCTCGCCACCGTGCTCTGGGGCCTGCACGCCCTGGACCAGGGGGATGCCGCGATGATCGAGGCGCGGATGGGGCCGCTCGCCGTGCCCGGCGCGCCCTGGCGGGCCTCCGCGCAGGAGGTGCTGGCCCTGGCGGCGCTCAAGCGCGGCAACACCGAACAGGCCCGCGGCGCCTTGCAGGCGATGCTGGCCGATGCGACCACGCCGCAGGGACTGCGGGAACGTGCGGGCCGGTTGCTGCAAGGATTGGGAAGCTAGATGGAACACGCCAATTTCGCCCGGATGGGCCGCCGTGCCGCCCTGCTGGGCAGCGCCACGCTCCTCGCCGGTTGCGATACCATGCGCGACTGGCTCGACAGCGCCCTGGGCCAGAGCAAGGTGCCGCTGACCGGCGAGCGTGTCGCCGTGATGGCGGCCGAGCGCGGCATCAGCCCCGATGCCTCCGCCCAGAGCCGCGCCTTTTCCCTGCCCGCGCCCGTGCTCAACACGGAATGGGCCACCGCCGGCGGCAATGCGGGCCATGCGCCCGGCCATCTCTCCCTGCCCAGCCCGATCGGCGAGGCGTGGCGCGCTTCCATCGGCTCGGGCACCAGCTACCGGCAGCGACTGACCGCGGCGCCGCGCGTGGTGGGCGATACCATCTACACCGTGGATGCCTTTGGTTGGGTGACGGCGCTGGATGTGGCGCGCGGCAACCGCCGCTGGCAGACCGACACCCGCCCCCGGCGCGACCGGGACGGCGCGGTGGGCGGCGCCCTGGCCTTCGCCCATGACACGCTCTATTGCGCGACCGGCCTGGCCGAGATCATGGCGCTCGACCCGGCCACGGGCAGCATCCGCTGGCGCGCGGCGCTGCCGGCCCCGGCGCGGGGCGGGCTGACCATCGCCGGCAACCGCGTGCTGGTGCCCACCATCGAGAACCAGCTGATCGGCCTTTCGGCGGAGGATGGCGCGCGGGTCTGGACCTTCCGCGCGACTCCGGTGCAAGCCCTGCCGCTGGGCCTGCCCAGCCCCGCCGTGGAGGGCGATGTCGCGGTGGGCGGCTTCCCCTCGGGCGAGATCGTCTGCTTCCGCATCGCCGATGGGCGGGTGCAATGGAGCGAAAGCCTGGGCACGACGCGCGGCGGCGTTTCCATCGCCGATATCGGCGCCATCACCGCGCTGCCAGTGATTGACCGCGGCCGCGTCTTCGCCGTGGGCATGGCAGGTGCCGCCACCTCGCTCGATCTGCGCTCCGGCCGCCGCGTCTGGGAGCGCGAGCTGGGCGGCACGCAGACGCCCTCCGTCGCCGGGGACTGGGTCTTCGCCCTGTCCCGCGCCGGCGCCCTGGTGGCGATGACGCGCGATGAGGGCCTGGTGCGCTGGATCACCCAACTGCCGGTCTTCGCCAATGAGGCGCGCAGCCGCGATCCCATCGCCTGGGGGCCGCCGGTTCTGGCGGGCGGGCGCCTGCTGATCACCGGCAGCCACGCGCAACTCTTTGAAGTGAACGCCGAGAATGGGGAGATCCTCAGCCGGCTTCGCATCCCCGGCGGCAGCAGCTTGCAGCCGGTGGTGGTGAATAACAGTGTCTATCTGCTGACCGATGGCGGTTCCGTCGTCGCTCTGCGAGGGGTTGGATGATGATGGTTTCGGTATCCTCGGGCCGCGGGTGGCCCCAATCCCATGGCGAGTGAACGGGAGATCGAGCGCGGCAGCCAGTATCGCCACCGCGACACCTCGGCGCTGCCTGTCGTGGCCATACTGGGCCGCCCGAATGTGGGCAAATCCTCGCTGTTCAACCGGCTGGTGGGCCGCCGCCTCGCCATCGTGGATGACACGCCCGGCGTGACGCGGGACCGCAAGGAGGCCGAGACGATGATGGCCGGCCGCAACCTCCTGCTGGTGGATACCGCGGGCCTGGAGGAAGCGGCGCCCGAGACGCTCTATGGCCGCATGCGCGCGAGTTCCGAGGCGGCGCTGGAACAGGCGGATGTCGCGGTCTTCGTGGTGGATGCGAAATCCGGCATCACGGCGTCCGACCGCGCCTTCGCCAATTGGCTGCGCCGCGCGCGGCGCCCGGTCATCCTCGTCGCCAACAAGGCCGAGGGGCGGGGCGGCGCGCAGGCCGCGATGGAGGCCTATGAACTCGGCCTGGGCGACCCGATCGCCGTCTCGGCGGAGCATAATGAGGGCATCGCCGGCCTCATGCAGGCCATCGCCGAGCATCTGCCCGAGGCCGAGCCCGAGCCCTTCGAGGGCGATGCCAAGCTGCTGCGCCTGGCCATCCTGGGCCGTCCGAACGCCGGCAAATCCACCCTGCTGAACACGCTGCTGGGCGAGGAGCGCATGATCACCGGCCCCGAGCCCGGCCTGACGCGCGATGCCATCGCAGCCGCCTGGCAGGATGAGCATGGGCCAATCCGGATCGTGGACACGGCCGGCATGCGCAAGCGCGCCCGCATCAACCACCGCCTGGAGGAGATGAGCGTCGCCTCATCGATCTCGGCGCTGCGCGAGGCGGAGGTGGTGATCCTGGTGCTCGATGCCCAACTCGGCCTGGAGGAGCAGGATATCCGCATCGCACGCCTGGCCGAGCGTGAGGGCCGCGCCGTGGTGATCGCGCTGAACAAGTGGGACGCCATCGAGGATCGCGCCGCCGCGCGCAACCGCGTGGCCGATACGCTGGAAACCTCGCTCAACCAGTTGCGCGGCGTGGAGGTGGTGCCGATTTCGGCGGCCACGGGCGCGGGGGTCGAGAACCTGCTGCCCGCCGTGCGCCGCACGCATGAGCGGTGGAATCGCCGCATCGGCACCGGGGCGCTCAACCGCTGGTTCGCCACCATGCTGGAGCGCCATCAATTGCCGCTGGTGGACGGCAAGCGCCTGAAGCTGCGCTACTGCACCATGCCCAAGGCGCGGCCGCCCACCATCGTCATCTTCGGCACGCGGGCCGAGCAATTGCCGCTGGATTACCAGCGCTACCTGTTCAACGGCTTCCGCGAGGAATTCGACATGCCCGGCGTGCCCATCCGCCTGCAATTGCGCGGCACGGAAAACCCCTACGCCGAGGAGACGGACTGACGCATCGGGCAGGGCTGAGGGAGGGTATCTTGCCACCCCTCGCCCTGCCGACGTGACAGATCTCGCAAGGCCCGGACAGATCTCGCAGGAAACGCCGCCATGGCGCCCCGGCGCGATCCCTCGGCACAGATGCGCGTTTAGGATCGGATCGAAACCAGGGCGATCCTTCCGATGCGCGCGAAAATCCGAACAGCCGCCACCTCCCCGCGCATTCTGCGCGCCTGGGCTTCATGCCGCGTGATGGCATGCGCCCTGGGCTGGTCCGTGGTGCTGGCGCTCGCGGCGCCAGCCCTGGCTGACAAGGAACCCATGGAGGCTTTCGAGGAGATCGAGATGTTCGAAGCCCATGGGATGATCGGCACCCTGACGCTTCCCGCAGGCGCGCCGGATCTCCGCACGGCGGCCATTATCATCCTGCAGGATGCGAACGGGCCCGATGGCCGGGCAGGGCTGTATGTGGAGCAATTATTGGGCGCCAATTTCGCGGTGCTTGAGGTGTTGCTGGCCGAACGGATGAACCTCGAGGCGCTGATGAACGCGCTGGCCGCGCATCCCCGCATGCTGGGCAGCCATCTGGGCGTGATGGGATTTGGCGCGGGCGCGCGGCTGCTGGCGCAATGGCCAGGCCGGGCGCAGGCCCGGGCGCTGCTGTATCCCGGCTGCGCCTCGCTCCAAACGGCTGCGATGCCGGATGAGGCCGTGCTGCTGATGCATGGCGATGCGGATGGCCTGCATGCCAGCCAGCCTTGCGCTCAACTCGCCACACGGCTCAGGGCGGCGGCGCGAGAGATGCAATGGCGCGTCCTGGCAGGCGCCGGCTACGCCTGGGATCTTCCCGCCTTCGCGGGCGAGGGCGCATCCATGCTGCCCGCGCCCGATGGCTCGGGCCGCATCGCCGCCACGAATCATCCGGCGATGGCAGCGCTTTCAGCGGCGCAGGTTGCGGGCTTCTTCGCGACCAGCCTGTTCGGGCCGGCACGGTGAGCCACGCGAGGTCGCTGGCCGTCTTCGCTTCGGCCCTGGATGCGAAACCGGCGGCGCAGCACATCCCGCCGTCGAAGCGGGCGATCATGGGCCTGCCGCAGACTGGTGGCAGGCCGGGCAGTGCGGGGATGGATTCAACTTTGGCGCGCATGGCGTCCGAAATCGGCTGGATGTGAGTGTCGCAGCCCAATCCCATGGCCGATCAGGGAGTTGCGCCATGCCCGCCAGCCGTCATGAATCTTCCGGGCCAGGTGGCGCTGGCGCAGCGGGCGGATAACGGATTTCACTGCGCTCAGCGCGGATCGGGCAGTCAGGAAGGGCAGGGGTTTGCCCCTGCCCCCACCACATGAAGGCCGGGGCCTTACAACTCCGTGAAGGGCAGCGCCTGACGGGCGTCGCCCTTCCAGGGGCCGTGGAACATCTGGAGGATGCGGTCGGCCTGGGTCATGCCGCTCTCCACGATCTCGTGCAGTGGGGCCAGATAGATCTCCTCGCCCAGGCCGCGCGCCCTCAGCCCGGCCTGGCTGATCGCCAGCGCATCGCGCGCCACGTCGCGCAGGCTGCGGCCGCCTATGCTGGCATCGAGTGCCAGGCGCGGCGCATCGGCGCGCAACTGTTGCATCTCGGCCACGCTCCAGCCCTTGGTCAGGGCGCGGGCGGCTTTCTGCGCCGCATCTTCATAGATCAGCCCGACCCAGAAGGCCGGCTGCGCCTGGATCATGGCGGCGGAACCCGAATCGGAGCCGCGCATCTCCAGGAATTTCTTGAGCCGTACCTCGGTGAAGACGGTGGTCACATGGTCCGCCACATCGCCCATCGTCGCGGGAATGCCGGGCAGGTTGTCCAGCCCGCCGGCCATGAACTTGCGGAAGCTCTGGCCGGTCGTGTCCAGCAGCTTGCCGTCGCGCGCCACGAAATACATCGGCACGTCGAGCACGAATTCGGCGAAGCGTTCGAAGCCGAAGCCCTCCTCGAAAACCAGGGCCGGGATGCCCGTGCGGTCGGGGTCGGTGTCGGACCAGACATGGCCACGCAGCGATTTGTAGCCGGAGGGCCGGCCCTCGCACAGCGGGGATGAGGCGAATAGCGCGGTGGCGAGCGGCTGGAGTGCCAGCGAAACGCGCAGCTTCTCCACCATGTCGGCCTCATCGCCGAAATCGAGGTTCACTTGCACGGTGGATGTCCGCAGCATCATGTCCAGGCCCATGCTGCCGCGCTTGGGCATGTATTCGCGCATGATGGCGTAGCGGCTCTTGGGCATCCAGGACATGTCCTCGCGCCGCGCCACCGGATGGAAGCCCATGCCGGCGAAGCCGAGGCCCAGCGGGCCGGCCACCTCATGCACATCCCGCAGATGGGCGGCGAGTTCCAGGCGTGCGGCATGGAGATCCTCCATCGGGCCGCCGGACAGCTCGAACTGGCCACCCGGCTCCAGGCTGACGGAAGCCTGGCCCTGGGTGAGGCCGATGACGTTCCCGGCATCGCGAATCGGCGCCCACCCTTTGGCCTGGATGCCTTCGAGCATGGCGCGGATGCCCTGGTGCTCGTAATCCGGCGAGGAGAAGTCGTTGCGGCGGAAGCCGAATTTCTCGTGCTCCGTGCCGATGCGCCAGTCGGATTTCGGCTTGCAGCCGGCGGCGAACCATTCGGCCAGTTGGCGCGCGGAGGTGATCGGCGTCGGGTCGGCCTGGCCAGGATTGGACATGCGGTTGCTTTCGTTCGAGTCTAAAGGGGCGTGTCAAATCGGCGCCGGGCATCAAGCGTGAAGGAGATCGCGCCCAGTCCCGCCACCAGCGCCGTCTCCGCGCGGAGGATGCGCGGGCCCAGTGTTGCGAGCGATACAAAGGGGCGCCGGACCAGATCGTCAAGCTCGGCCCGCTCGAAGCCACCCTCGGGGCCCACCAGGAAGCCGCAAGGCGCTGTGATTATATCCAAAATGTCATGCAGGGGCCGCGCCTCGCGCCGTTCGGCGGCGACTAGCAGCGGTGCGCCATCCCAGGCGTCCAGCACGGCATGCAGCGGCATGGCGTCGCCGATGCGGGGCAGGGTGAGGCGCTCGCATTGCTCGGCCGCGGCGCGGGCCAGTTTGGACAGGCGCTCGGTGTTGCTGTGCCCGGCCACGCAGCGGCGGGTGAGGACGGGCTGGATGATGCTGGCGCCGAGCTCTGTCGCCTTCTCCACCGCCCAATCCATGGCCTCGCGCTTCAGGGCGGCGATCAGGGCGCGCAATTCCGGCTCCGGCGCGGGGGCGCGCAGCCTTTCGCCCAGGCGCATCGTGCCGCGATCCTTGCGCAGGGCTGTCAGTTCGGCGGCGAATTCCCCCTCTCGCGCGTTGAAGACGCGCAGCTCGGCGTCAGGGGCGCGGCGCAGCACATGGCCGATGTGATGCGCTTGCGCCGGGGTCAGGGCGATCTCGATGCCGGGGGCGAGAGGAGTGTCGGTGTGAAGGCGAGGGATGGACATGCGCTGATCTGCCGTGCTGCAACGGAGCATGCAAGGGAATCAGGCATATACCGATATCCGAACCAAGGGCTGGGTGGCTAACCTCCCCGCCTGGGCGCGTCCCTATGCGCTGCTGATGCGGGCCGACCGGCCGATCGGCGCCTGGCTTTTATTCCTGCCCGGCCTTTGGGGCATCGCGCTGCAAGCCACCGGCTGGGCGCAAGGGCTTTGGCTCACCTTGCTGTTCTTCGCGGGCGCGGTGGTGATGCGCGGCGCCGGCTGCGTCGTGAATGACCTGTGGGACCGCGACATTGACCGCCAGGTGGAGCGCACGCGCGGGCGCCCCCTGGCCTCGGGCGCCGTCACGCCGCGGCAGGCTATGGGGCTCCTCGCGCTGCTCTGCGTCATGGGCCTGCTGGTGCTGCTGCAATTGAACATGGCGGCGATCTGGCTCGGCATGCTCTCGCTGCTGCCGATCCTGCTCTACCCGCTGGCCAAGCGCGTGACGGATTATCCGCAGCTTGTCCTCGGCTTTACCTTCGGCTGGGGGGCGCTGATGGGCCCGGTGGCGGCGAGTGGGTCGCTCAGTTGGGCGATGCTGGCGCTTTATGGCGCCACCATCTTCTGGATCATGGGCTATGACACGATCTACGCTCATCAGGACCGCGAGGATGACGCGATGGTGGGCATCCGCTCCACCGCGCTGAAATTCGGCGCGCGGACGCGGCCTTTTCTGGCCGCCTGCTATGCCCTGGTGCTGCTGCTGCTGGCGCTGACGGGCTGGCTCTCGGGGCTGAATTCCTGGTTTTATCTGGCGCTGGCGATGCCTGCCGCGCTGCTGCTCCATCAGGTCGCGGAACTCAACATCCAGGACCCCGGCGCGTGCCTCATCCTGTTCAAGCTGAACCGGGAGACCGGGCTGCTGGCGGCGCTCGCCATCCTGATCGGGCGGATGTGACGGGCCTGGAGGCCTTCATCCGCGCCCAGACGGAAATCGCCGAAGCGCCCCTCCTGCCTGGGCTGCGCCTGCACCTCGCCACCGAGATCACGCCCATCTGGCAGGCGAGCGAGGCCTTGCTGCACCAGCACGGGATGGAGCCGCCCTTCTGGGCCTTCGCGTGGCCGGGCGGGCAGGCGCTGGGCCGCGCCATCCGCGATGCGCCGGAGATGGTGCGCGGCAAGCGCGTGCTGGATTTCGCCGCCGGCTGCGGCATCGCCGCCATCATCGCCGCCCAATGCGGCGCGGCATTGGTGGAGGCGGCCGAGATCGACCCGCTCGCCATCGCCGCCATTGGCCTGAACGCGGCGCTGAACGGCGTGAGCGTCGCGGCACTCAGCGAGGATGTGGTGGGCAGCGCTTGCCGCTGGGATGTGATCCTGGCCGGCGATGTCTGCTACGAGGCGCCGATGGTGGCGCATATCCTTCCCTGGCTGCGCGCCATGGCGGCGGCGGGCGCGGAGGTGCTGGTGGCCGATCCGGGCCGTGCCTATTTGCCCAGCGCGGGCATGCAGGCGCTCTGCACCCATGCCGTGCCGACCTCGCTTGAATTGGAGGATCGGGCGGAGCGCCTGGTCACCATCGCCCGATTGCTGCCTTTTTGACGCCATCTCCGGCGGGGACACTTCCTCGCATGTGGCCCGCATTCCTCGCAGCCTTGCTGCTCACCATCCCGCCCGCAACCGCGCAGACCAGGCGCGAATACGACGCGCAGGGCCGCTCGGCCGGCCGTGCCGAGATGCGCGGCGACATTCTGCGGCAATATGACGCGCAGGGCCGCTCGGTCGGCCGCAGCGAGTTCAGGGGCGAAACGCGGCGGGATTACGACGCGCAGGGGCGCTCGGTTGGGCGGGTGGAGCGCAGCGGGGATACGCTGCGCCAGTATGACGCCCAGGGCCGTTCGGTCGGCCGCAGCGAGGTGCGCGGCACGACCACGCGGCATTATGACGCCCAGGGGCGCTCGGTGGGCCGCTCGGAAGTGAGCGGCGACACCATTCGGCATTATGACGCCCAGGGCCGCATGACGGGCCAGACGCGGCGCTGAGCGATCAGGCTCGTCTCACCCCTCGAAGGTGATGTTCCGTTCGCGGATGATGCGGCTCCATTTGGCGTGCTCGGCGGTGACATGGGCGGTGGCGGCGGCCTGGTCGGTGCCGCGCAGCAGGAAGCCGGCCTGGGTGCCGCGCGCCTGGACGTCGGGGTGGCGCAGCGCCTCGTTGGCGACTTCGGTCAGGCGATCGGCCACCGCATCGGGCGTGCCGGCGGGTGCCCACCACATCACCCAGGAGTAGGCCTCGAAGCCCGGAACCACGCTTTCGGCCAGGGTCGGCAATTCGGGAAGGGTGGGCAGGCGCGTGGCCGTGCCCACGGCCAGGGCGGGCACGGCGCGGTCGGTGATCATGCCGGCGACCGAAGGCAGGTCGAGGATGGAGAAATCCACCCGGCCAGCCCGCAATTCGACCAGGGCGGGGGCGCTGCCGCGGAAGGGCACATGGGTGATGTTGGCGCCGGTCATGGAGCGATAAAGCTCGCCCGCCAGATGCGCCGGATTGCCCACGCCACCTGATGCAAAGGTGAAGCGCCCGGGGTTGCGCTGGATCACCTGATGCCATTCCTGGACGTTGCGGGCCGGGAAATCCGGGCGAGTGACAAGCACCGTCGGCGTGATGGCCAGCAGGGAGAGCGGCCGGAAATCCCGCATTGGGTCATAGGGCGGGGGGCTCATCATCAGCGGCGCGGTGAGCGAGGAGATGACGGCGACCAGGATGGTGTGACCATCCGGCGCCTCGCGCGCGACGAGGTTGGAGCCAACGGTGGCGCCGGCACCGGTGCGGTTTTCCACCACCACATTCTGGCCCAGCGCCGCCTGGGCATGCGGCGCCATCAGTCGCGTCAGCACATCAGGGCTGCCGCCGGCAGGGAAGGGGACAATGAGGCGCACCGAGCGGTTCGGCGCCCAGCGCGCCTGCGCGAGCACGGGTGCGGCCAGCACGGGCGTGGCAGCGAGGGTGGCCAGGATTTGGCGGCGATTCGTCATCAGCATCTCCGGTTGCGTGCTTGCGCCGGCCTTCCACCCGGACATGAACATAACGCAATTCTCAAGACAGGACCAGCCATCCGACGGTGACTCTTGCATCCGGCCACCAAAGGCGCACCTATCCCCCACGCGAAGGATGACCCCATGGCCGAAGACGATGTGACCCTCACCGGTGCGGTGAAGGAAAAACTGATTGCCAGCAAGGAGAAATGGGCACGCGAGGGCCGCCTCCTGACCGGCGAGACCAACCAGGAGCGCCTGCCCCCCGGCCAGCGGCTGGTGACGGATTTCCCCGTGCTCGACCTCGGCGTACAGCCGGAGGTGAAGCTGGAGCGCTGGCGCCTGCGCGTCGAAGGCCTGGTCGAGAACAAGCTCGCGCTGGACTGGGACGCTTTCCAGGCGCTGCCGCAGCGCGAATGGAAGAACGACATCCACTGCGTGACGGCCTGGAGCCGCTACGACAACATCTGGCACGGCGTCTGCGCGCGCGAATTGCTGGCGCTCGCCCGGCCCAAGCCCGAGGCGCGCTTCATCGTCTTCCACTCCTATGACGGCTACACCACCAATGTGCCGCTGGAGGTCTTCGCCGCCGAGGATGCGCTGGTGGCCCATAGCTGGAACAACGCGCCGCTGGAGCGCGTGCATGGCGGGCCGGCGCGCATCGTCATCCCGCGCTACTATTTCTGGAAAAGCGCCAAGTGGGTGACGCGCATCGAACTCCGCGCCGAGGACCAGCCCGGCTTCTGGGAGGTGCGCGGCTATCACAACAACGCCGACCCCTGGCTGGAGGAGCGTTATGGTTGAGCGCCGCGCATGGCTCCTGGGCGGCTCCGCCGCCGGGCTGGCCGGCCTGGCGCTGAGCGGCCCCGCCTTCGCCGCTCCGCCCAATGCCTTCGACTTCTCCTGCCAGACCATCGAGGCGGCGCTGGCGACTTCGCCGGCGGCTTGAGGGCCGGCATGCTCCTGATCGGCATCGGCGCCAGCCTCCCCACGCCCGACGGCACCCTCCCGCGTGAGACCTGCCGGGCCGCCGCCCTGGCGCTGGGCGCGCTGCCCGGCCTGCGCCTGGAGGCCCTCTCGCGCTGGTGGGAGTCCGCGCCCCTCCCGCCCATGCCCGGCGCGCCGCGGTTCGTGAATGGCGTGGCGCGGCTCTCGGGCGAGGCCGAGCCGGAGGCCCTGCTGGCCGCCCTGCACGCGATCGAGGCCGCGCATCACCGCGCGCGCCCCTATCCCAACGCGCCCCGCACGCTCGATCTCGACCTGCTGGATTGCCATGGCGCGCTGCGGGATGGCCCCGGCCTCACCCTGCCGCATCCGCGCCTGCATGAGCGCGGCTTCGTGTTGCACCCCCTGGCGGAAGTGGCGCCGGGGTGGCAGCATCCGCGCCTGGGTTTGACGGTGGAAGCGCTCATGGCAGGGCTGCCCCCGCAGGAGATAGCGCCGCTGCGGGGTTAAGCGGCTTGCGGAGTCATGCCGCAACGCTTATCTGAAAGGTTCGCCGCGGCGCAACATCTCGCGCCCGCCCCTGTCACATACCCTCCCCGAGGTGCCCCATGGCGCGCGTTACCGTCGAAGATTGCGTCCTCCAGGTCCCGAATCGCTTCGAGCTGGTTCTGCTCGCCGCCCAGCGCGCCCGCAACATCAGCCGGGGCGAGAGCCTGACCATTGACCGCGACAACGACAAAAATCCGGTCGTCGCCCTGCGCGAAATCGCCGAGCAGACGGTGGGCCTGCCCGCCTTGGAGCAGGACCTCATCAAATCCCTCAGCCGCGCCCCCGAGCCGGAGCCCGTCGAGGACGAGGTGATGGATCTGATCGATACCAACGAGAACATCTTCGGCGTCATGGATGTGAACGAGGAACTCCCCGCCGACATGGGCGGTGACGACTTCTCCCCCGATGACCTCGAAGCCCAGCTGGCCGCCGAACTCGGCGGCCGCGGGGACTGAGTAGAGCCGGATGACGCCCCGCGCCGCCCCGGATGATCCGGCGGTGGCGCGCGCGCCTGACGGGCTGAATACCGGGGGAGGGGCTGGCGGCTCGACCACCATCCCCGGCCTGGAACAGGTGCTGGAATTCTGCCAGCGCATCACCACCGCCGACCCCCGCCTCGATGCCGACCTGATCCTCCGTGCCGGGCGCTTCGCCGCCGAGGCCCATGCCCCCCAGGCCCGCCAGAATGGCGAGCCCTACATCATCCATCCCGTCGCCGTCGCCGAGATCCTGGCGAGCTATCACCTCGACACCGCCACCATCGCGACAGCCCTGCTGCATGATGTGGTGGAGGATACGCCCCACAGCCTGGGCGAGATCGAGAAGCGCTTCGGCGCCGAGGTCTCCCGCCTGGTGGATGGCGTCACCAAGCTCTCCCGCATCGAAGTGCAGAGCGAACGCACCAAGCAGGCCGAGAACCTCCGCAAGCTGCTGCTGGCGATGAGCGAGGATCTGCGCGTGCTGCTCGTGAAGCTGGCGGACCGGCTGCACAACATGCGGACCATCGGCTTCGTCGCCAAGCCCGAAAGCCGGCTTCGCACAGCGCGCGAGACGCTGGACATCTACGCCCCGCTCGCCGAACGCATCGGCATGGAGGCGCTGAAATCCGAGCTGGAAACGCTGGGCTTCCGCGAACTCAACCCCGAAGCCTGGGCCACCATCGCCCAGCGCCTGACCTATCTGCGCGGCCGCTCCGCCGACATCATCCCCGAGATCGAGCAGGAGCTGCGCGAGGCGCTGGAGATCAACGGCGTCGCGGTGGAGGAGGTCTCGGGGCGGGAGAAGTCGCCCTATTCGATCTGGCGCAAGATGCAGGCGAAGAATGTCGCCTTCGAGGGCCTGTCCGATGTGATGGCCTTTCGCATCATCGTCCCCGAACGCGCGCAATGCTACGCGGCGCTGGGCGCCATCCATGATGCCTTCAAGGTGATCGCCGGCCGCTTCAAGGACTACATCTCCACGCCCAAGACCAATGGCTATCAGTCCTTGCACACGGGCGTGCTGCTGCCGGGGCGGCGGGACGAGGCGAAGATCGAGGTGCAGATCCGCACGCGGGAGATGCACCACATCGCCGAATTCGGCCTGGCCGCGCATTGGGTCTACAAGCAGGGCGGCCAGGCGGCCGCGGCCAAGAGCTACCCCTGGGTGCGCGCCCTGATTGATATCCTGGAGACCGAGCCCGAGGTCCAGGATGCGATGGAGAGCACCAAGCTCGAACTCCATCGCGAGCTGGTGTTCTGCTTCTCGCCCAAGGGCGACCTGATCGAGCTGCCGCAGGGCGCCACGCCGGTGGATTTCGCCTATCATGTGCACAGCCAGGTGGGTGACGCCTGCGTCGGCGCCAAGGTGAATGGGCGCATCGTGCGCCTGGACCACAAGCTGCTGAACGGCGACCAGGTCGAGATCATCACGGCCAAGGGCGGGCAGCCCAACCCGGCCTGGATGAAGTTCGTGAAATCCGGCAAGGCGCAGGCGCGCATCCGCCGCTTCGCCCAGGCCGAGGAAAAGCAGAAGCAGCGCGATGAGGGCCGCACCGCCATCGTCAAGGCCTTCCGCCAGAACGGTCTGGAATTCCAGGAGAAATTGCTCGAACCCGCCGTGAAGCTGCTGCGGCAATCCGGCGTGGAGGAAATGTTCCATGCGGTCGCCGCCGGCAGCATCTCGGCGCGCGATGTGGTGAACGCGGCCTTCCCCGAATTGCGCGCGCCGGTCCGCGGCATGGAGCCGATGGGCCTGGTCGGGCCGCGCGGGCGCATTGGCCGCAACGGCCAGAAGCAGGCGGCGGTGCCGGCCGTGCCCATCACCGGCGTGGTGGCGGGGATGCAACTGCATTTCGCCCAATGCTGCCACCCCATCCCGGGGGACCGGATCGTGGGCATCGTCACCACCGGCAAGGGCGTGACCATCCACACCCATGATTGCCACATGCTGGAGAATTTCTCTGCCACACCCGAGCGCTTCCTCGATGTGGATTGGGAGCAGGGGGCGCTGGGCCCTGCATCCCATGTGGTGCGCCTCACGGTTGCGGCGGTGAACGGGCCGCAGCTTCTCTCGGGCGTGGCGAACGCCATCAGCAAGCAGAAGGGCGTGCTGACCAATCTGCGCCTGGCCCGGCGCGAGGACGACGAATGCGACCTGGCGCTGGATGTGGAAGTGCGGGACACGCGGCATCTGGCCGAAGTCATGGGCACGCTCAGGGCCTGCGAGGGCGTGGTCCGGGTGGACCGGGCCAAGGGTTGATCAAGGGATGATCCTGGGCATCGGCAATGACGTCTGCGACATCCGGCGCATCGAAGCCGTGATGGCCCGCCATGGCGCGCGCTTCCTCGAGCGCGTCTTCACCCCCATCGAGCGCGCCAAGGCCGAGCGCCGGACCGAGCGCATCCGCGCCGGCACCTACGCCAAGCGCTTCGCGGCGAAAGAGGCGGCGAGCAAGGCGCTGGGCACGGGCTTTCGCGCCGGGGTCTTCATGCAGGATCTGGGGGTGGTGAACCTGCCCTCCGGCCAACCCACCCTGCGGCTGACCGGCGGCGCGGCCGAGCGCCTGAACGCCATGACGCCTCCCGGCCACCGGGCCGAGATCGCGCTGACCATGACCGATGAATACCCCTATGCCAGCGCCATCGTGATCATCACCGCGGTGCCCGAACGCCCCGCCCTTCCTTGACTTCGCGCGGGGGCTGGGCTCAATCCAGGCTTCCCTTGCGCGATCCCCCATTTTCATGGCGAAAAATCCCATTTCGATGACGAAGAAGAAGACGGGCGGCTGGCTCGAAAGCATCAAGACGATCATCTATGCCGCCCTGATCGCCATCGGCATCCGCACCGTGGCATTCGAGCCGTTCAACATCCCCTCGGGCTCGATGATCCCGACGCTGCTGGTGGGCGACTATCTGTTCGTCTCCAAATATTCCTATGGCTATTCGCGCCATTCGATGCCCTTCAGCCCGAACCTGTTCTCGGGCCGCATCTGGGGCTCCACGCCCGAGCGCGGCGATGTGGCGGTGTTCAAGCTGCCGCGTGACACCAGCCAGGACTACATCAAGCGCATCGTGGGGCTTCCGGGCGATATCGTGCAGGTGCGCCGTGGCGTGCTGCACCTGAACGGCCAGCCGCTGCGTCGCGAATCGCTTGGCCCCTTCGTGGCGGAGGGCGATGGTCCGCGCATGACGGTGCAGCAATTCCGCGAATTCCTGCCCGGCGGGCGCTCCTTCCTCATCGTCGAGCAATCGGATGACGGCCCGCTCGACAACACGCCGGAATTCCGCGTGCCCGATGGCCATGTTTTCGCGATGGGCGACAACCGCGACAACAGCCTGGATAGCCGCGCGTCGAACGCGGTTGGCATGATTCCCATCGAGAATCTGGTGGGCCGGGCGGAATTCATCTTCTTCTCGGTGGATGGCAGCGCGCGCTGGTGGCAGGTCTGGGGCTGGCCCTTCGCCATCCGCTACACCCGCCTGCTGAGTGCCGTCCGATAACGGGGCGCATGGCGCGATGACCGAAGGCCTGCAGCAACGCCTCGGCCACCGTTTCCGCGACGCCGGCCTGCTGGAACACGCGCTGACCCATCGCTCGGCCGCCGATCCGCGCCGGCAGATGCTGGACTCGAATGAGCGGCTGGAATTCCTGGGCGACCGCGTGCTGGGCCTCTGCATGGCCGAATGGCTGGCCGAGCGCTTCCCGCAGGAGCGCGAGGGCGATCTCGGCAAGCGGTTGGCCACCCTCTGCTCGCAGGAGGTGATCGCGCCCATCGCCGAAGCCATGGGCCTGGCCGCCGCGCTGCGCGTGCCGCCCTCGGAAGGGCGCACCGGGCTGCGGGCGCGGGCCACCGTGCTGGCCGATGCGCTGGAGGCCGTGCTGGGCGCGCTGTTCCTGGATGGCGGGCTGGATGTGGCCCGCGCCGTGGTCCGGCGGGAATGGGCGCAGGCGATCGAGGTGGATGCCAAGCCCCCGGTCAGCGCCAAGAACCGGCTCCAGGAATGGACGCTGGGGCGCGGCCTTGGCCTGCCCGACTACGCCGCCATCTCGACCACGGGGCCTTCGCACGCGCCGGTCTTCGTGGTGCGGGTGACGGCGGCGGGCCGCTCGGCCGAGGGCATGGGTGAGAATAAGCGGGCGGCGGAACAGGCGGCGGCCGAGGCCTGGCTTTTGGGGATAGCGACATGACGGAAATCCAGGCCCAGCGTTGCGGCTTCGTCGCCATCCTGGGCGCGCCCAATGCGGGCAAGTCCACGCTGGTGAATGCCATGGCGGGCACCAAGGTCACGATTGTCTCGCCCAAGCCGCAGACCACGCGCTTCCGCGTGCGCGCCGTGCTGATCGAGGGCGAGGCGCAGATCGTGCTGGTGGACACGCCCGGGATTTTCGCGCCCCGCCGCCGGCTGGACCGCGCCATGGTCTCCGCCGCCTGGGGCGGCGCCAAGGATGCCGATTTCGCGCTGCTGCTCATTGATGCCAAGACCGGCATCACCGAGACGGTGCGCGGCATCATCGAGCGGTTGGCGGAGCAGAAGCGCCCCGTCTGGCTGGCGTTGAACAAGGTGGATTTGATCCCGCCAGAGACGCTGCTGCCGCTGGCCGCCGAACTCCACAAGATGCTGCCCTTCGCCGAAACCTTCATGATCTCGGCCGAGAAGAATCGCGGCCTGGACCGGCTGCGCGCCAAGCTGGCGGAAGCCATGCAGCCCGGCCCCTGGATGTTCCCCGAGGATGAGCTCTCCGACCTGCCCAACCGCATGCTGGCCGCCGAGGTGGTGCGCGAGCAGATCCTGCGCCAGACGCATGAGGAGGTGCCGCACCACGCCAGCGTCGAGACCGAGCAATGGACCGAGCGGCCAGATGGCAGCGCGCGCGTGGATTGCACCATCTACATCGCGCGCGCCACGCAGAAGGCCATCCTGATCGGCGAGGGGGGCGCCCGCATCAAGGAAATCGGCCGCCGCGCCCGGCTGGAGCTGACGGCCCTGCTGGAGCGGCCGATCCATCTGTTCCTGAACGTGAAGGAACGGCCGGGCTGGGATGAGGAAGGCGGGCGCATCCGCGCGCTCGGCCTGGAGGATGACGGCTGAACGGCCACCAGGCCGGACCGCCAGAGCCAGGGGAGATCAGACATGTCCCTTGAATGGAACGCCCCCGCCATCGTCCTCGCCACGCGCCCGCATGGCGAAGGCGGCGCCGTCGTCACCCTGCTGACCGAGGCGCAGGGCCGCCATGCCGGCCTGGCCAAGGGCGGCGCCTCGCGCGGGCAGGCGGCCATGTGGCAGCCGGGCAATCTGGTCGAGGCGCGCTGGGTGGCCCGCCTGGCCGAGCAATTGGGCAGCCTGACGGGGGAGATGGTGCATGCGGCCGCCTCGCTCGCGCTGGATGACGCGCTGGCGCTCTCCGTCCTCACCGCCGCCTGTGCCGTGGCCGATGGCGCCCTGCCGGAGCGTGAGGCGCATCCGGGTGCCTTTCATGGCTTGGTCGGCGTCATCGCGGCGCTGGCGCGCGGCCCCGGGCGCGCGATGCCCCTGCTGGTCCATTGGGAGGCGACGCTGCTGGCCGAGCTCGGCTATGGGCTGGACCTCAACGTTTGCGCCGCCACCGGCGCCACGGAAAACCTCGCCTATGTCTCGCCCAAATCGGGCCGCGCGGTGAGTGCCGAGGCGGGGGCAGCCTATGCCGATCGCCTGCTTCCCCTGCCGGCCTTCCTGCGCGACGCGACGCAGCCCTCGGATGCGAAGGAATGGCTTGCGGGACTCCGCGTGACAGGCTTTTTCCTCACCCGCGACGTCTTCGGCCTGCAGCACCGCCCGCTGCCCCCCGCGCGGGAAAGGCTGCAGGACCGACTGACCTTGATGACGGGACCGGATGCCAATGGCGGATGATGTGAAGGAAGGCGGCGACATCCGCGACACCCGGCTGGGCGAGGCGCTGAGCGAGCGCTACCTGGCCTATGCCATGTCCACCATCATGGCGCGTTCCCTGCCCGATGTGCGCGATGGGCTGAAGCCCGTGCATCGGCGCCTGCTCTGGGCCATGCATCAGCTCAAGCTCGACCCCGATAGCGGCTTCAAGAAATGCGCGCGCATCGTGGGCGATGTGATGGGCAAGTATCACCCGCATGGCGATGCCTCGATCTATGACGCGCTGGTGCGCCAGGCGCAGGAATTCGCGGCGCGCTACACGCTGGTCGAAGGCCAGGGCAATTTCGGCAATATCGACGGCGATAACGCGGCCGCCATGCGCTACACCGAGGCGCGGCTGACCGAGGTGGCGCAAGCCCTGCTCTCGGGCATTGACGAGGACACGGTGGATTTCCGCGCCACCTATGACGGCGAGGATCGCGAGCCCATCGTCCTGCCCGCCGCCTTCCCCAACCTGCTGGCCAATGGCGCGACCGGCATCGCGGTGGGCATGGCGACCAGCATCCCGCCGCATAATGCGGGCGAACTCTGCGGCGCGGCGCTGGCGTTGATCGCCAATCGCGACATCAGCCACGCCGAATTGCTCAGCCACGTCCCCGGCCCCGATTTCCCGACGGGCGGCGTGCTGGTGGAGAGCGCGGAAAGCATCGCGGAAGCCTATGCGACAGGCCGCGGCGGCTTCCGCCTGCGCGCCAAGTGGGAGGTGGAGCGCGGCAAGGCCGGCGCCTGGACCATCCTGATTACGGAAATCCCCTATCAGGTCCAGAAATCCAAACTGATCGAGCAGATCGCGCTGCTGCTGGAGGAGAAGAAGCTCCCGCTCCTGGCCGATGTGCGCGATGAAAGCACCGAGGAAGTCCGCCTGGTGCTGGAGCCGCGCAACCGCACGGTGGAGCCCGCCGTGCTGATGGAGACGCTGTTCCGCGCCACGCAGCTGGAAAGCCGCTTCAGCCTGAACATGAACGTGCTGGATGCCAGCCGCACGCCGCGCGTCATGTCCCTGCGCGAGGCGCTGGGCGCCTGGCTCGACCACCGCCATGTGGTGCTGCTGCGCCGGACCAGCCACCGCCTGGCCGCCATCGCGCGGCGGCTGGAGGTGCTGGATGGCTACCTCATCGCCTATCTCAACCTGGATGAGGTGATTCGCATCATCCGCACCGAGGATGAGCCGCGCCCCAAGCTGATGGCCGCCTTCGGCCTGAGCGAGGTGCAGGCGGAGGCCATCCTCAACATGCGGCTGCGCGCCCTGCGCCGGCTGGAGGAGATGGAGATCAAGCGCGAGCACGCGAAGCTCGTGAAGGAACAGAAGGGCCTCCAGGCGCTGCTCGCCTCCGAGAGCAAGCGCTGGGCCGCCATCGCCGGCGAGATCGAGGAAACCCGCAAGAAATTCGGCGATGGGCCGCTGGGCGCGCGCCGCACCGCCATCGGCTCCGGCCTCCCCGCCGTGGTGGTGGATGAAAGTGCCTTCATCGAGCGCGAGCCGCTGACCGTCGTGCTCTCGGAGAAGGGCTGGATCCGCGCGCTGAAGGGCCACCTGGCCGAGGATGCGGAGCTTCGCTTCAAGGAGGGCGATGCCCTGGCCTTCCGGCTGCACGCGCAAAGCACCGACCGCCTGGTCATCTTCACCAGCAACGGCAAGGCCTACACATTGCGGGCCGAGACCCTGCCGCGTGGCCGGGGCGACGGCCAGCCTTTGCGCCTGATGCTTGATCTGCCCAACGAGGATGGCGTGCTGGCCATGTTCCTCCCCGCCGATGGCGCCCGCTTCCTGGTGGCGGCCGGCGATGGCAAGGGCTTCCTGGTGGAAGGCGCCGAACTCCTCGCCGAGAAGCGCACCGGCAAGCAGGTGCTGGTGCTGGAGGGTGCCACCCGCGCCGCGCTCTGCATTCCCGCCGAGGGTGACCATGTTGCCGTGGTGGGGGAGAACCGCAAGCTGCTGATCTTCCCGATCGAGCAATTGCCCGTGATGACGCGTGGCCGCGGCGTGCAACTGCAATCATACAAGGATGGCGGCCTGGCCGATGTCAAGGTATTCACGCGGGCGGAAGGCCTCAGCTGGCGCCTGGGGGACCGGGTGCGCGTCGAGGCTGATCTCACCACCTGGCGCGGCAACCGCGCCGGGGCCGGGAAGGCACCGCCCAACGGTTTCCCCCGCAGTAACCGGTTCGGATAGAGAATGATGCGAATTTTCCTCCTCGCCGCCATTTTGCTCCCCTTGGGGCTCTCCTTGGCCTTGCCCGCCCAGGCGCAGCGCACCAGCGCGCATGACGGGCTTTATGACGGCACGCGCGCCCAGGAATGCCAGACGACCGGCCGCTCCGGTCAGACGCGCGTCACGGCGCAGTTGCGCGGCAGCAGTTTCGAGATCGCGGGGCTGCCGGGTGACCCGCCCTTGCAGGCCACGGTGGGCGCCAATGGCGCGGTGACGCTGCCGAGTTTCGGCCTGTTCGGCGCCGGTACGGGGCAGATCTTCGAGGGGCCCAACAATGCGCGGCGCTTCACCGGCAGCCATCCGGGGCGGCGCTGCCAGATCGTCTATGATCTGCGCCGGGTCTCGACACGCGTGAGGAATTAGGCCGGGTTCAGCCCGTGCTGACCGTCTCGCCGGCCACCGGCGCATCCGCGCCCAGCGGCGTCCATTGTCCCTGCACCAGCACCTCGGCCGGGCGGTAGCTGGCCTTGTAGGCCATCTTCCGGCTCTCAGCGACCCAATAGCCGAGATAGACATAGGGCTGCCCGCCGCGCACCGCCTCGGCCAGCAGCCACATCACGGCGAAGGCGCCCAGGCTGCGGCGATCCTCGGCGGGCGCGAAGAAGCTGTAGACGGCGGAAAGCCCGTCCGAGAGCCAATCCGTCAGGCAGGCACCGATCAGCGCATCCGAAGCATCGCGGAACTCCACCAGGCCGGTGGTGATGGACGTGTCCTCCACCATGGCGCGATAGTCGTAGAAGCCCATCGAAGCCATGTCGCCGCCCGGATGGCGCGTCTGCTGATAGTGCTGGAACAGGGCGAATTGCTCGGCCGTGGCGCGGGCGGGGACAGGGCGGACGTCGAGATCGGCATTGCGCGCCAGGATCTTGCGCTGGGTGCGGTTGGGCACGAAGTCCTCCGCCCGCACGCGGATCGGCACGCAGGCGCGGCAACCAGGGCAGACCGGCGAATAGGCGATGTTGTGGGAGCGGCGGAACCCGGCGCGGGAGAGGCGGTCATGCAGCGCTTCCGCATCGGGGCCGGTCAATTCGGTCACGATTTTCCGCTCCGTCCTGCCCGGGATATAGGGGCAGGGCAGGGGCGTGGTGGTGTAGAAAAACTGCGGGCGTCGGGTTCTGATTTGCAAGTCCCCAGTTTCGGGTCTCACGCCGCGTTTTTCAATCCCCGGGGCGGATACCGGCGGCCTGGACGTGCCGCGGAGTTTTTCGAGTTACGGCTGGCCGTGAGACACGATGCGTTGGAAGCCCTCGATCACGGGGGGAGGCGTTGCAGCGCGCGCTCGCAGACTGATCGCAGGCGCTCCAGCGTGGCGGTCGGGTCACATCGCCGCGCAGCAGGGCGATGATGGCCTCGGCGCTGCCGCGAAACGGCACATGGATCATCCCGACATTGGCCTGCCGGGCCAGCGCCACCATCACGATATGCGGGATAGCGCCGCCCGGCCGAGCCATAGGTGAGGCCTGCGCCGAGAGGGGAAGGACCAGCCTCGCGAGGAACAGGGGGGGGCGCGGCGCATGGGCTGATCATCATTGGCGAGCCTGTCACATGCCGCGGATACGAGGCCAACCAAGCCCGATTGCGTGACAATTTCGCGTAACGGCGCGTGATTTGCCTCAGCCGGGGCGCAGACGAGCCCGCGTTTCAGCCATCAGGCACAGAATCTCGAACATCATGGTCGCCCCCACCATCGCCGTGTTGCCCGAGGGATCGTAGGGTGGCGAGACCTCGACCAGGTCCGCGCCGACGATATCCAACCCCTGGAGGCCGCGCAGGATCCGCATCGCTTCGCGCGGCGTGAAGCCGCCCACCTCGGGCGTGCCGGTGCCGGGGGCGAAGGCGGGGTCAATGCTGTCAATGTCGAAGGTGAGATAGGCGGGGCCGCCGCCGGCCACGCGCATCGCCTCGGTGGCGACCGCATCGGGGCCGAGATCCACGCATTCCTCGATGGTCATGATGCGGATGCCCACGCCGCGCGCCCAGTCCATGTCATCGGCCGCGTAGAGCGAGCCGCGGATGCCGATCTGCACGACGCGTTTCGGGTCCAGCAGGCCCTCCTCGATGGCGCGGCGGAAGGGCGTGCCATGGGTGAAGCGGGTGCCGCCGAAATAGCTGTCATTCGTGTCGGAATGGGAGTCGAAATGCACCATCCCCAGCGGCCCGAGACCCGGCTCCGCCTGGGCGATGCCGCGCAGCAGCGGCAGCGAGAGCAGGTGGTCGCCCCCCGCCGCCAGCGTCCAGGCACCGGCCTGGCGGATCTTCGCCACGGCCTCGGTGACGAGGTCCAGCGTCTGCATCAGATCGGTCGGGTTGGTCGGCAGGTCGCCCAGATCGGCGACGCGGCACAGCGCATAGGGCTCGGTCAGGTTGATGGGATGCACGCGGCGCATCAGGCCCGAGGCCTCGCGCAGCTGGCGCGGGCCGTGGCGGGTGCCGGGGCGGTTGGTGGTGCCGCCATCGAAAGGGATGCCGAAAATCGCGATGTCGAGGCCGTTCGCATCCTCGCGCACCGGCAGCCGCATGAAGGTGGCGGGGCCGGTGAAGCGGGGGGTGACAGTGCCATCCACCGGGCAGGGCCAATCGGTCATGGGGGAATCCTTTGCTGCGCGAGGGCGGCAGCTTATGGCCCGTCAGTCTCCAGGGCGAATCCCGGCCGCCTGGACGATGCCGCGGAACTTCTCAAGTTCGGTGGCCCAGAACGCCGCGAAATCGCGCTGGTTGCGGAACTGGAACCCCTCGATCACGGCGGGTGCGCGCAAGGCCGGCTCGCAGGCGGCCTCCATGCGGGCGAGGAATTCGGACGGCGTGCCGGGTTGGTCGGCGAACACCGCCTCGGCATTGCCGCGATGGGGGATGTGCGTCATCCGCACGCCGGCACCGATGCACCCGACACGGCAATCCACCAGGCAGGGGATGCGCGCGACCAGGAACGCATGTCGCTTCCGTTGGCCAGGCGACGAATCTCGGCTTGGCAGGCTGGCGGCGAAAAGATGGACAACCCCGCCCCCCTGCGCCATCTGTAGGCCGATGGAACAACGCCGGAGCCAGGCCATGCAGATCACCCGCCGCACCCTTGGAATCAGCCTCGGGCTTGGAGTGGCCACGCCGGGCGTCGCCCTCGCGCAGGCCGCCGACCCCCGCCTGGGCCCACGCGGCACCGGCCAGGCCACTGCGCCGGTCACCGTCATGGAGTTCTTCTCATTGACCTGCGGCCATTGCGCCGCCTTCCACAATGGCGTCTGGCCCCGCGTGAAGGCTGAATTGGTGAATACCGGCCGCATCCGCGTGGTCTGGCGCGATTTCCCGCTGGATGGCGTGGCCCTGGCCGCCGCCGCCGTGGCCCGCGCCCTGCCCGAGGAGCGCTACGAGGCCTTCATTGGCACCCTGTTCCAGACGCAGGATCGCTGGGCCTTCGCCCAGGGCCGCCAGATGGATGAGCTGGCCCGCATCGCGGCGCTGGCCGGCATGGACCGCGCCAGCTTCGACACCGTCCTGGCCGATGAGGCGCTGCGGCGCGGCATCCTGGAGCAGCGCATGGCCGCCGAACGCGAATTCCAGATCCGCGCCACCCCCTCCTTCACCTTCAACGGGCGCATGCACAGCGGCAATCTGCCCTTCGAGCAATTCGCCCGCCTGGTGCAGGATGCGCCTCGTAATTGAGCGTGGAACGCGCCGGGCGCGTGATTGAGGCCGCGCCGGAGCTTGCCGGCGAACTTCCCACCCCGCGCCGGCTTTCCGCCACGCTGATCGGCCTGCGCGTGGCCGGCTTCAAGAGCTTCGCCGAACCCGTGCAGGTCCCCGTCCTGCCCGGGCTGACCGGCATTGTCGGCCCCAATGGCTGCGGCAAGTCGAACGTGGTGGAGGCGCTGCGCTGGGCCATGGGCGAAAGCTCGGCCCGCAGCCTGCGCGGCGGCGAGATGGATGACATCATCTTCGCCGGCACCGCGACCCGCCCCGCCCGCAACCTGGCCGAGGTGGTGCTGAGCCTGGAGGATGCGACGGGCGTGGCCCCCGCGCCCATGGACCAGGCCGCCGAACTGGAGGTGATCCGTCGGATCGAGCGCGGCTCGGGCAGCCATTACCGCATCAATGGGCGAGAGGTTCGCGCGCGGGACGTGCAGACCATGTTCGCAGACCTCGCCAGCGGGCCGCGCGCCTCGGGCATGGTCAGCCAGGGCCGCGTGGCGCAACTGATCGGCGCCAAGCCGGAGGAGCGCCGCTCCGTGCTGGAGGAGGCGGCGGGCATCGCCGGCCTGCGCGCGCGCCGGCATGAGGCCGAATTGAAGCTGCGCCAGGCCGAGGCGAACCTGGCGCGCAGCGAGGATTTGCTGGCGCAGCTGGGCGTCCAGCAGGAGGCGCTGCGGAAGCAGGCCCGGCAGGCGAATCGCTACCGCAACCTCTCGGGCCTGGTGCGCGATGCCGAAGGGGAGTGGTTTGCCATCCTCGTGGCCCGCGCCGAGGCGGCGATCGAGGCGGCGCGGGAAAACCAGGCCGGCCGCGCCCATGCGCTGCAACGCGCGGAAGCCGCCGCAGGGGAAGCGCGCCAGCTCTCCGAATCCGCAATCGCCGCCATCGAGGCCCCGCGCGCCGAGGAGGGCGTGACCCGCACCCTGCTGGAACGCCGCCGCGTGGAAGCGGAAAACATCGCCGCCGAGGCTGGCCGCGCCGCCGAAGCCCTGGCCGAAGCCGAAGCCGCGCTCGCGCAATTGCTGGCCGATCTGGAAGACGCATCGAGCCTGGAGCGCGATGCCCGCGCCGCCGAGACGCGCGCCCAGCGCGAAGCGGCGGGCCTTGCCTCGGCCGAGGCGCAATTGCCTGCCCGGATCGCCGCCGCCGAGGCCGAGGCGGCCGGGCTGGAGGGCGAACTCGCCGCGGCCGAGGCCGCCAATGAAGCGGCGACGGAAGCTGCCGCCTCGCTCGCGGCCAAGGCCAATCAATTGGCGGCGGAACTGGCCTTCAGCGACCAGCGCGCCCGCCGCCTGAACGAGCAACTGGCCCAATTTGCCGCCCAGCGCGCCACGGCCGAGGCGCAATCCGTGCCGCACGCCGCGCTCGATGCGGCGGATGCGGCCCTCACCCGGGCCGAGGCGGCGCTGGAGGAAGCCCGCACCGGCTTCGAAACGGCCGAGCGCGCCCGCACCGAGGCCGAACGCCGCGCCAATGCCGCGCGCGACGCCGCCCGCGCCGCCGAAATCGAGCGCAGCGCCGCCGAGCGGGCGCGCCAGGCCGCCGCCCAGCGCCTGCAATCGGCCCGCGCGCGGCAGGATGCGGCCCGCCGCGCGGCGCCCCCCGCCCAGGACGCCAGCCTGCTCCCCGCAGCGCGCGAGGCCGCCACCGCTGCCCAGGCCGCCTTGCGCGCCGCCGAAGCCGAGCTCACCAACGCCCGCGCCGCGCGCGAAGCCGCCGCGCGCGAAGCCGCGACCGCGCGCGCCGCCGAAGCCGCCGCGC
>Ga0209103_1000085_pt1 | contig 27264 bp, 20 predicted proteins | sample 4C3metaG_FD_184152 | JGI IMG/M metagenome (GOLD analysis project Ga0209103, IMG submission 184152) | Freshwater bacterial and archeal communities from Indian Creek, Illinois, USA - 4C3 metaG (SPAdes) (version 2) | ecosystem: Environmental > Aquatic > Freshwater > Unclassified | place: USA...
GTCCGCGTCAACCCCCGCAACGGCGCCACCACCAAGCTCTCGACCATCAACGACGAGCTGCTGGCCAACACCGATTTCGGCACCTTCAAGTCGGTGACCTACACCGGGGCCAACGGCCAACCGATCCAGATGTGGGTGAATCTGCCGCCCGGCTTCGACCCGAACAAGCGCTATCCGCTGTTCAAACTGATCCACGGCGGCCCGCACAATGCCATCACCAACGGCATGGCTTTCCGCTGGAACGCCCAGGTCTTCGGCAGTTGGGGTTACGTCACCGCGTGGTCGAACTTCCACGGCAGCTCGGGCTTTGGCCAGGCCTTCACCGACTCGATCAACCCGAACTGGGCCGACAAGCCCTACGAGGACATCATCAAGGCCGCCGAGTGGTTCGCCCAGCAGCCGTGGATCGACCGCGACCGCATGGTCGCCGGCGGCGGCAGCTACGGCGGCTACCTCGCCACCATCATCCTTGGCCGCGAGCATCCGTTCCGGGCGCTGGTGGCGCATGCCAAGGTCTACAACCTCTACACCCAGTACGGCGCTGATTTCGCCACCGAGATCCCGCGCTTCGGCGGCTTCTGGGAGCCGCAGAACCGCGAGATGCTGCAGCGGATATCGCCGCACTACCACGCGGCGAACTTCGACACCCCGACCCTCGTGATCCACGGCCAGCTCGATTACCGGGTGCCGGTCAACCACGCCAAGGAGCTCTACCAGACCTTGCTGATGAAGGGCGTGCCGACCCGCTACGTCTACTTCCCGAACGAGAACCACTGGATCCTCCGGCCGCAGAACTCGGTGTTCTGGTACCAGCAGGTCTACCGCTGGTTCCAGGAGCACAACGCGCCGCGCCAGGCTCCGTAAGCTCCCGATCCACCCTGCAGCGGGGTTCGCCCCGAAGACCCGCCGGCATCGCCGGCGGGTTTTTTTTCATCCCGCGCTCGGGCAGGCTGGGACCGTGCAGAACGCCGCCGCCGCCTTGAAACAACTGGTCGAGCACCGCCTGGACGCGCTTGCCGCCGTTCTGCCGCTCGATGCCGCCACGCGTACCGCGCTCGTGCCGCTGGCGCTGGCCTCCGATTTCGCCCTCGATGCGCTGCGCCGGCAGCCGGCGCTCGTTGCACGGCGGCATTCACCGCCCGCGCCACCGCTGCTCGATCCGGCGGCACCCGAAGCCGCCATGGGCCTGCTGCGGCGCTGGCGGGCGGCGGCCTCGACGGTGCTGGTCGCTCGTGACGTCGACGGTCTGGACGCGGTGGATGCCACCCTGGCCGGCAGCACGGCGATTGCTGAAACCGCGCTACAACTCGCCTTGGAACAGGCCGAGGCCGAGTTCGCGCCGCGTTTTGGCACGATGCGCGACGCCGAAGGGCGTGCACAGCGGCTGGTGGTGTTCGCGCTGGGCAAACTCGGCGGCGGCGAGCTCAACTTCAGTTCCGATGTCGACCTGGTCTACGCCTATCCGAGCCAAGGCCAGAGCGATGGTCCGCGTGTGCTCGATGCCGAAAGCGGTTTCGTGCGCCAGGGCCAGCGCCTCGTCCAACTGCTCGATCCACCCACTGTCGATGGCTTCTGCCACCGCGTCGACCTGCGCCTGCGGCCATTTGGCGACAGTGGGCGTCTGGCCCTGAGCTTCGACGCGATGGAGGCCTATTTCCAGCGCGAAGGCCGCGACTGGGAGCGCTACGCCTGGCTGAAAGCCCGTCCGGTGGCCGGGGATCGTGCGGCGGGCGAGGCGTTCATCGAGGCATTGCGGCCCTTCCTCTACCGGCGCTACCTCGACTACACCGCCCTCGATTCGCTGCGCGAGATGAAGGCGATGATCGAGGCCGAGGTGGCACGCAAGGACATGGCCGATGATCTCAAGCGCGGCCCCGGCGGCATCCGCGAAGTGGAGTTCCTGGTGCAGGCCCTGCAACTGATCCGCGGTGGGCGCGAGCCGGCCTTGCGCCAGCCTGGGTGGTTGCCGGCGCTGGCGGCGCTGACCGGCGCGGGGCATCTTCCCGCCGCCACCGCGCAGCGGCTGGGTGAGGCCTATCGCTTCCTGCGTCGTGTCGAGAATCGCGTGCAGATGCTGCGCGATGCCCAGGTGCATGCGCTGCCGACCGACCCGTTGGATCGCCTGCGCATCGCCCGCGGACTGGGTTTCGACGATGCGCCAGCCCTCGATGCGGTGTTGCGCGCGCACCGCGAGGTGGTTGCCGCCGAATTCGCCGCCGTGCTTGGTACCGGCACGCGGGCAGGCAGTCGCGACCACGGCGGAATCGACGCGCATGGCGATGCTGCCCGTATCGCGGCGATCGCCCACTACTGGCAGGCCCTGCCCGAAGGCGGGGAGCCCGGGGTGCTGGCCGCGGCCGGCTTCGCCGATGCCGGGAACGCCGATGCCATGCTGCGTCAACTGGCCGCGTCGGCCCTGCGCCGCGGATTGTCGCCGCGCGCCACTCCCTGGTTCGACCGGATCGTGCCGACATTCGTCGCCCTGGCCGCCGGCAGCGCGGCAGCCGATGCCAGCCTGACCCGCGGCATCGCCCTGTTGACCGCCATCGGTCGGCGCAGCAGCTACTTCGCCCTGCTGGCCGAACAACCCAAGGCGCTGGCGCGTCTGGCCGAAGTCTGCGCCGGCAGTGCCCTGCTGGCCGAGCGGCTCACCGAGCATCCGCTGTTGCTCGACGAGCTGCTCGATGTCCGTGCCGCGGGTCCGCTGCCCGATCCGGCAGACATCGCCCGCGAGATCGCCGGCCTTGCCGCCCTGCACCAGGATGTCGAAGCGGCCCTGCTGGCGCTCAACGAGTGCCGCCACAGCCTGGCTTTCCGCATCGGGCTGGCCTGGCGCGCTGCTCGCCTCGATGCCATCGCCGCGACCCGGCTGCTCGCTGCGGTGGCCGAAGCGGTGCTTCGGGTCGCCTTGGATTTGGCGTTGCGGGAGGTCGGGCGCGTCCACGGCAGCATCGCCGACGGTTCTTTCGCCGTGCTCGGTTATGGCAGCATCGGGGCGCAGGAGCTGGGGTTCGCTTCCGATCTCGATCTCGTGTTCGTGCACGGTGCCGATCCGCAGGCGATGTCGGACGGTGGTCGGCCACTGGATGCCAGCCGCTTCTACCTGCGGGTGGCGCAAAAACTGGTGGCCTTGCTCGACATGCCGAGCGTCGCGGGCAAGCTCTATGCGGTCGATGCCCGGCTGCGTCCGGACGGCGCCAAGGGCCTGCTCGTGGTGCACCTCGACAGCTTCGCCGCCTACCAGCGGGAACGCGCCTGGACCTGGGAGCACCAGGCCCTGGTGCGGATGCGGCCGCTGGCCGGTGATGCCGCGCTGTTGGCCAGGCTGGATTCACTGCGTGGCGAGATCCTGCAAAGCCCGCGCGAGCCGGCGGCGCTCGCCGCCGACATCGCCGCCATGCGCGAGCGCATGCGCCGCGAGCTTGATCGCAGCGATGCCCTGCACTTCGACCTGAAGCAGGGCCAGGGCGGGCTGGTCGATCTCGAGTTCGGGCTGCAGCACGCGGTGCTGCGGCATGCCCGCCGGCATCCGGCGCTGCTCCCCCCGCGCCACACCGCCGAGTTGCTGGCGGCGCTGCAGGGCCTCGGCCTGCTCGACGCCGATGCGGCGCGGGGCCTGGGTGCCGCGCATGCCGCACTGCTCGATCTCTCGCTGGGTTGCACGCTCGACCACCGCCGGCGTCGCGTGCCACGGGCGCAGCTGCCGCCCGCGGTCTGCTCGGCGCTCGCTATCATTGCGGGTGGTGTCGCCTCTGGCAGAATCCCGGGTGCGCGGTGAACGCGTCATCCGGGGGCGCACAACGATGCTGAGAGTGATGCTGCTGGGCGAGCGCCGGCTGCTGGACCACGGGCGCGACATCGGTGCGTCCATCCAGTACCGCAAGGGCTGGGCCCTGCTGGGCTATCTTGCCGTCGAATGCGACCGCCGGCACCCGCGCGAGCAGCTCGCCGATCTGCTGTGGCCATCGCTGCCGCCGATCGCGGCCCGTACCAACCTCCGCCAGGTGGTGGCGAACCTCAACCGCGTCTTTGACGATCACGGAGTGTCCGGCCTGTTGCAGGCCAGCCGTGACGAGATCGGCCTGTATCCACAGCCGCAGGTGGAGTTCGACATCCATGTGTTGGAGCGTGCCGCCAAGACTCCAACGGGTGGGTTGCTGGCGCTGGAGGACGCGGCCATGGACTTCGGCGGTGAGTTCCTGGCGGGCCTGGAACTGGAGGACTGTCCGGGCTTCGAACAATGGCTGCAGCCGATGCGCGCCCGCTTCGCCACCGCGGGGATGCAGGCATTGCGCCGGCTTCTGGAAGCCCAGCACGGTGCCGGACAGTCGCGCCATGCCATCGCCACCGCCCGGCGTCTGCTGGCGCTTGATCCCTGGGACGAGACGAGCGCCCGCCAACTGATGGTCCTCCTCGCTGCCGACGCACAGCACGCCGAGGCACTGCAGGTGTTCGACCGTCTCCATGTCGCCCTGCAAGACGACCTCGGCAGTGCGCCGACGCCGGCAACCATTGCTCTGCGGGACGCGATCCATGCTTCCGCCGATGCCGGCACACCGCTCGCTGCCACACTGCAGGCGAGCACCCGGCATTGGACTTGCCTGGTCGTCTGCCGCGTGCATCCGGACGGCGAGGAAACCCACGAGCTACTGCTCGCGAAACTCATCGCCCATCTGCAGGATGCCGGCGCGCATCCGTTCTTGGTGGGACAGGACAGCGCCTACCTCGGTGTGATCGCCGAGGCCGAGCCCGGAGATCTGACCACGGTCGCAATCCGTGCTGCGCGAATCGCCACGGCTGCGCTCCGGCGGTTTCCCGGTCGCGTCGCCCTCGCGCTGTGCCCGGCACTGGTGCAGGCGCATCCGCTGGCAGGCCTTGCGTTGATCGGCAATGCTGGAGCAATGGTCGCACCGCTTTTGGCGCATGCCTGCATGGACGGCGTGCTGGTTTGCGACTCACTGTTCGGCAATCTGTTCGAGACCTTCGCCCTGCATCCGCATGTGGACGTGGTCGAATCCGGCGCCGCCCACCCAGCCCGGCTCTGGCGCCTTGGTGCCGAGGGCACCGCCACAAGCAGTGGCCCCGTCGCGCAGGCCATGACCGAAACCGCCACGGCCACCGGCCTGCCCCGGCGCCAGGACAACGGATCCATGCCGGAACTGCTGACACAGCGCCTCGGCGATGCCTTGCCCGACGAGGAAGTGGCGGCCAGCGCCTGGTTGACCGTGGTGGCCGGTGCCGACCGCGGCAAGCGGGTGGGTATCTCTGAGCGTCCGCTGCTGGTCGGGCGTGCCACCGACTGCGACCTGCACTTGCCGAGACGCACCATCTCGCGCCACCACTGCGTGGTGTGGCGCGAGTCCGAGCACTACCGTCTCCGCGACCTCGGAGCCACCAACCGCACCCTCGTCAATGGCAGCGCGGTCTCCGATGTGCGCCTCGCGGATGGCGATCGATTGAGAGTTGGCGAGTGCATCCTGCAGTTCGGTCGCGAGGTCTAGCAGCGTTACTACTGGCTCATCCGCAGGTAGGCGGTGACCACCGCCGTTTGCGCGTCCGGGTTGGTGCCACCCATCAGGTTGTCGTCGTCTTGCAGGCTCCATGGCTCGCCGGTTGGCGTCGTCCGGGCTTCCAGCCCGGCTTCACGGAAACGCCCGTGGCGGGCGTCCACGCGGCCATCGATCTTGTTGTCGAGCAAGGTCGCCATCGACGGCGTCAGGTTTTGGAAACGCATCACGTTGCGCGGGCGGGCGGCGTAGGAACCGACACTGCCGAAGGGTTCCGACCACTGCACCGCACCCACGCAGACGATCGCTTCTTGCGGCAGGCCACGGCCATCCTGGTAGACGTAGCGGTCGGCCCGGCCCTCGGCGCGGCCGCTGGGCAGCGACACGCCGGCCGCGAGCATCGCGTTGTTGAGTTCCCGGTCGCAGAGGAAATTGTTGAGGCCACCGTTGACGAGGCCGGTCGGATTGTCGAAGTCATCGCCCGGTACCGTGGCGGTGGTGGCCACGAAACGGTCGTAGGCCAACAGCCAGGCCTGCACGAAGTCGCTGGCAAAGCGCTGGGACTGCGCGCTGCGGAAGACATCGCGGCCCACGGTGACGGCACCGACGATCAGGGCGATGATCACCAGCACCACCGACATCTCGACGATGGTGAAACCGCGTGCTGGCAAGGAAAAACGGGCGTGGCGCATCAGTAGATTCCTGCCGCGTCCGCGGCCTCGGCGTTTTCGAGAATCACGGTCTCGAGCGCGGCAGCACTCGCGATCAGCGGCTGGACATCTCTGACCGCATTCTCCGCGGCTGTCAGGGATTCCGCGGCTTTTCCGATGAGAGCAAAGGCGGTGACGGCGACGGCGGCGGCCGCGGCGGTGGCAACCGCGGCCAGGGCGACGCGATAGGACACGATGCCCTTGCTGGCGAGGCCTTCCGAGATCGTGTCCGCAATATCGCCGGCGGCACTCGCGACCCCGGCGACCGCGATGAAGCCGGCCGCGACGCCACTTGCAACATAGGCTTCGGCCAGTTTCTCTGCAATCTCCAGCTGCGTTTGGTAGTCCCGCAGTGCGGCGTGGGTCATTGCGATCGATGCGGCGGCATTGAAGTGGGCATGTGCCGCCGCGGCGAGGTGGTCGCCGCAACGCATCCGCGTCCAGAGCTGGTCGAGGCCGACCGCGAGCACGCGATCGCCATAGCCGGCACTCGCTCTGCGTCGCGGCGAGTCGAAGATCGGAGCATTGCCGGCCTGGTGGCTGCTGAAAGGGTCCCCAGGGGCGGGCAGTGCCATCGCATAGGCCACGTGGTCGGCCATGCTCGAGGGTGCATCGGGGCGGGCCACGTGCAGGAAGTCCGCACTGGCCGGGGCCTCCTGCGCCGATCGTAGCGCCCAACAAAGATCGAGTCCGTTGCGGTTGCCCAGCGGCCACTCGGTGGCGATGCCTTGGTTGACCCGCATCGGCGCGAAGCGATCCCTCAGGAGGGCAAGGTCGGCATCGCGCCGGCTCGGATCCGGGCGGCGCAGCACGCCGTAGCGCACCAGGCGAGCGCTGGCATCCGGCAGGCCCAGCGTGCGATAGGGCAGCCGTCCCACCTGCGTCGTGTCTCCCGGTGCGCAGTTCTCGATGCCGTCGTCATCGCTGTCGACGCAGGGCAACCGGCTGTTGATCATGGCGAAGGCCAGCAGTGCGTCGTCGGCGCGTTGGAGCAGGTCGCGTCCGGCCGTATCCCGCCGTTCCTGCGTGGTGACCTGCAGGAACTGCACGAGGACCAGCGTGACAAGACCGATGGCGACCAGCACCACGGCGAGTTCGATCAGCGAGACACCGCGTTCGCGACGAGGGTGATTTGCGCTTGGGCTCATGGTTGCAGTCCTTCCTGGTCGAGGTCCTGGGCATGCAACAGCGATGCCGAGGCCAGCGCCCGCATGCGAGTGAGATTGACCTGGGCCGCCGCGCTCTGGTTGTTGGCGACCACGAGGGCTGCTTCCGCATCCTGCCGGTCCTGGACGGCGCTGACGAGGCTGTCGATGGCAAGGGCCAACTGGACGACGGCGACGATGTGCGACACGATGCCGGTGACGATGCCCAGCGCATCGGGTGGCCAGCCGACGGCCGTCTGGACGGCGGCCATTGCTCCGATGAAGACACCGTAGGCCACGTCGAAGCCGGCGAAGATCTCGCTGGTCTCGGCGTTGTCGAGGTTCATCCCGGCGACTTGGATCGCGAAGGTCCGCACCTTGTCGTATTCATGGGCGACCCGCATGAGGTCATGGGCGGTGTACGCCGCCCGTGCCGCACCGTGGGCCTGCGCCACACGGTCGGGGCAGCCAAGCCGGCTCGCGAACTCGCCGGGGCCGACGGCGACGACGACCCGTTCGCCCAGCGCCGCGCTGCCGGGCAGGGCGAAGGCGGCACCGGCCAGCCGGTCATGCCCTGCCGGCCCGCCATGCATCAGCGCGAAGGCGGCGGGGATGCCCTCCATCCCGTTCAGGGTCAGGGCGCGTGCAGCCATCAGGGCCATGCAGAAATCGAGGCCGTTCACCGCGGGAATCGTCCCGGACGTCGGGGGCAGCATGGGAGAGAAGCTGTCGCCGGGCGAGACCGTCAGCGCTGGCTGCACCTGGTAGCGGACCCGCAGCGATGCCGGCAGGCCCAGGGCCTCGACGGGCAGCATGCCGAGGCCGTCCACGAGGACCGGGGCTGGCAGTCGCGAGTGGGCGAGCACGTGGCCGAGCAGGGCCTGCTCGGCTTGTGCCAGCTCCCGTGCAGCGACATCGCCGGCCGCCACTTTCGGCGCCAATGGCAGGAAGCTCCAGAGCGCCACGCCGAGGACGCCCATCACCACCAGCACGATGGCCATCTCGACCAGCGACCAGCCCTGGACCCGACGCGGTCCGCTGGTGTGCCGCGGGCTCATGGCGTGGCTCCGCAGGTGGCCGGCGTCACCGCACCGGTCGCGCCCCGGCAGTTGGCGGCCTGCAGGATGGCGTTCGCGCCGGCCCATACCGGTGGTGCCAGGATGCCGCTGGCTCCGCCCGGTACGTCCATGGCGCGCAGGGCGTCGCATTGTGCCCTTGCCGTTACGTAGGCGGCGCTCTTTTCGTCGAATTCCGACTGTTTCGCCGCGATTGCCGCGTTCATGCCCAGCGAGCGGTAGACCAGCTTTGCGTAGGTCTCGCGTGGGTCGCTCTCCGGGTAGACGATCAGCGGGTGGCAGAAACGTTCGTCTAGGAAGCAGTCCGATTCCGAGTGCCGCCAGCGGGTGTTGGGGATGTAGTTCCTGATCGGTGGCACATGCAGATCCACCGCGGTCTGCATGGCAGTCTGGTATAGGTTGTGCGCCGCCGTGTTGGCGAGCCTGGCGTCATCCAGCTCGGCCTGCTTCCAGGGTTCGCATTGGCGGCCGAGCACCTGTTGAGCGGTGAGGATGTCGGGGTCGCAGGTGGTCAGGCCCCGCAGTGCGCTGCGATTGTTCGCGCAGCGCTGCTGGCCGACGGGGTCGGCGGGCGGAGATGCGTCGCAGGCGGCCACCACTGGCGTCAAATGGCGTATCGATTCGTTGATGCCGCCCAGTTCGTTCTCGATGTTAATGATCGTCTGGCGGGTGCTTTCGTAGTGGAACCGCGCGGCCATGGCGTTACGGATCGCCTCGAGCTTGGCCTGCAAGCTGCTTACATACGGTTCGTAGTAGTCGGATAAGAACAGCCCCGTGGGGGACCTCGGATCCTCCAACTCGTCGATGCGCCGCCGGAGGCTCTCGGCTTCCACCCGGAGCGCGACCAGCTCCGCCTCTGTGGCCTCCATTTCCTGCCACAGGCCATCGCGCCACTGGTGCGGGTCGAGTGGTGTCAGATTGCCATTGGCGTCGGCGGCCTGGGTGACCCAGCCACCTTCGGCGGCGATGCAGGTACGCTCGATGGCCATGCTGAGATCGACCGTTGCGCTCGGCAGTCCCTGCTGGGCCATGTCGCGCGCCTCGACGGTCAGAGCGAGGGCCGCGACTGTCGGTACGAGCGCGACCGCCGCGAGTCCGGTGGCGACGGTTGCCAATTTGATCGCCACATTGGCGGCGATCACGGCCGCCTTATACGGCGGGATCAGCGCGCAGGTCACAAGTGTAAAAGGGCAGCCGGCGGTCGCCAGCGAGAGTTGTGCCGAAGCCGTGGCCAGCGTGGAAACGGCATTGGCGATGCTGGCACCCGCGAGGGCGACATTGATCCCAGCGAAAACAAGCGACACCGAAGCCATGACGACGGCGAGTTGCGTGTCCTCCTTGTTGCTCTCGTGCTGCTCTTTGACCTCGTCGCTGACATCGACGGCCAGCGCCATCATGTCGACGGCGGCCAGCGCCAGGCCGTCGGCGCTGGCCGGATCGGTGAAACCGCAACCCAGGGTCTGGCCGAGCTCGCCAAAGCCGCGGGCACGGGTGCGGTCGTCGTAGTCGGCGCTGGCGGCCAGCGAGGGCGGGGCGATGGCCGCATCCGAGTCCTGGTTGTCGCCATCGAAGCGGCCGAACAGACCCGGGGTGGGGCCGGGAGCGACCAGCCCATAGGCGATATTCACCACGCTACCGTTCGGGTCCAGCGTGCGGGCACGGTCGGTCCGTGGGGTGGCGTGGGTGGCGCGCGCCGCGACACCCAGCTTGGCGCACAGGTCCAGGCCGTTGATCTCCGGCAGTTCGTGCGATGTCCGGTCCCAGCGGTGCGGGCTGAACGTGTTGCTGGCCGTTGCCAGGTCGCTGTCGGGGTCACCGCGGAACACCACGTAGCGCATCGGCGGGGTGGGACCGGCGCCACCGGGATGCACGGCCTCCAGTGCCCGCGTGGGCAGCCAGCCCTTCTCGCCGGGCCCCACGCAGGCGCTGGCCGGGCTGGTCGGACTGGACACCGGGCAGGGCAGGCGGGCATGCGCCGCGGCGTAGGCCACCAGAGCCTCGTCGGCCCAGCGCAGTGCATCCTCCTGCAACGCCGCATGGGCCGCGGGTTGTGGCGCACGCAGCAGTGTCAGTCCAGCCACCACCGCGGCACCGGTCAGCAGCACCAGCAGCAGGGCCTGCAGCAGGCCGATGCCGCGTTGGTGGCCGATCGAGGAGCGGGTTGGGAACGGCTTCATGGCGGTTCTCCGATCAGAACTGGGGGACGGTCATCGCCTGCTGCACCAGGTCGTAGACCGGCAGCAGCAGGGCGACGATCAGCAGGATGAACATGCCGCCGGCAAGCAGCACCACCGCCGGCTTGATGATTTCCGAGAGGTTCGCGATCAGCCGCTGCAGCCGCATGCTGTACTCGGCCGAAAGTCGCGAGAGCTGCTGATCGAGGGTGCCGGTTTCCTCGCCCACCGACACCATGCGCACCAGCATCGGCGGGAATCCGCCCACCTGGCGCATCGCCGAGGAGATGCGGTCGCCGCGCTCCAGCACCTGACGGATCGCCACGATGCGTTCGCGGTAGTACTCGTCGCGCATCGCCCGTTCCATCACCTTCAGGCTGCTGACCACGTCGACGCCGGCTCGGATCAGCAGGGCGAGGTACTCGGTGAGGAAGGCAAGCCCCGCCGAGTTCATTATCGTCCGCGCGATCGGTGTGCGGTGCAGCACGTTGTGGCTGAAACGACGGAACGGCCGGCTGTGGCGCCATGCGACCCACAGCGCGAAGCCGGCCACGACCATGCCAATCAGGATCGAGAAGACGTTGGCGGTGAACCAATCCGAGAACGCGATCACCGCGATGGTCAGCGGCGGCAGCTTCGCGTTCATCTGCTGGAACAGGGCGGTGAGGTTGGGGATCACGTAGTAGATCCAGAACCCGCCGGCGGCGAAAATCGAGGCGAACACGAAGGCCGGGTAGATCAGTGCCTGGCGGGTGTCGGCGGTCATTTTCGTCACCCGCTCGACGTGGTCGGCGGCCTCGGTCAGCATCCGGTCCATGCTGCCGGTCTCGTCGCCGATCATGACGAGGTTGCGCACGGTCTCCGGGAAGGTATCCGGATAGCGCGCGAAGGCTTCGCTCATCGAGGCGCCAGCATCAAGCTCGTCCATCAGGTTGCGGGCCACCCGCGCGGCGTTGGAGGCACGGCCGGTGCCCACTTCCTGCGCCACCGCACGCAGTGCTTCCACCACCGGGATGCCGCTGCTCGTCATCACCGCCATGTCGCGCAGCATGCCGGCCAGTTCCTGCGGCAGGATGTTCGGGCGGATCAGGTGGGAGAGGCTGCGCTGGGTCTCGGCGAGCCAGCCCGGCAGCCGCGTGAGGCCGACGACGGTCGCCTCGAAGTTCTTCTCCAGCCACAGCCGCGCCGAGCTGTCCTGCTCGACGGCGATCTGGGCGATGCCGCTCTTGGTGCGCCCGCTGGCGAGCAGCACGCGGTAGTAGTAGACGTTCATGGCGCCGGTCCGTCGCCAACTACGCGCAGGATTTCCGCCGGCGTGGTCTGGCCCATCGCCACCCGGCGCTTGGCCACGTGGGTCATGTCGGTGAAGCCAGCGGCGTAGGCCAGCGTGCGCAGCGCCTCTCGGCCGGTGTCGTCGGCGATGGCATTGGCGATTGCATCGTTGAGCACCAGGATCTCGTAGACGGGAAGCCGGCCGCGGTAGCCGGTGCCGCGGCACTGTTCGCAGCCGGTCCCGCGGCGGCCACAGGCCTCGGGATCGGTGATGCCCAGCCACTTGCGCTCGGCGGCGCTGAAGGGGACCGGCACACTGCAGTGCGGACAGTTCTGCCGTACCAGCCGCTGGTTGACCACCGCGAGCAGGTTGTCGGCGATCATCTGTGTCTCTAACCCCAGCGGGCGCAGGCGTGGCACCACGCCGAAGACGCCGGAGACGTGCAGAGTGGAGAGCACCAGGTGACCGGTGGCGGCGGCCTCGATGGCCGCCTGTGCGGTCTCGGCGTCGCGCATCTCGCCCAGCAGGATCACGTCCGGGTCGTGGCGCAGGAAGTGCCGCAGCGCCGAGCTGAACTCGTAGCCGGCGCGGCGATTCACTTCGGTCTGGCAGGCACCCGAGACGCGGTATTCGATCGGGTCCTCGACGGTGAGCACGTTGCGCTCGATCAGCGACTGCATGCGCAGCGCGGCGTGCAGCGAGCTGCTCTTGCCCGAGCCGGTCGGACCGGTGATCAGGATCAGCCCGGCGGGCTTGGAGAACATGCGCTCCACCCCGGCCGCGTCCTCGGGGAAGAAGCCCAGTTCGATCAGGCCAGCGAGGTCACTGTGCTCGGGCAGCAGGCGCATCACCATCCGTTCGCCGCTGTCGCTGATCAGGGTCGAGACGCGGACGGTGAGCCCGCTGTCGAGGACGATGGCGCGGAAGCTGCCGTCCTGCGGCCGGCGCTGCTCGGAGATGTCCATTTCGGCGGTGAGCTTGATGAAGCCAAGCAGGCGCTGCAGCGAGGCGGGCATGGCGAACATCGGTCGCAGTACACCGTCCACGCGGAACAACACATGGATGCTGTCGTCGGCCGGAGCGATGTGGATGTCGGTGGTGCGCTCGCGCACCGCGAGGTGCAGGAGGTAGTCGAGCAGCTTCTCCGGGCTGTAGGCGTGGTCGACGTCGGCGGCGATGCGCTTGAGCTCGCGTTCCAGCAGTGATTCGACCGGGTTCTGCGCGAAGTAGTAGGTGTGGCGGATCAGTTGGGCGACACGGGTGAACTCGCCTTGCAAGAAGCGGCAGCGCAGGCCCGAGCGCTGCAGCACGAGCTGCGCCACGGCGTCGGCATCGGCGTCGCCGAGCAGTACCTCCAGTGCGTTGTCGACTCGCCGCAGCGGCAGGAAGGAACGCAGCAGACAGAGTTCGCGGTTGAACAGTGCCAGCACCTGCGGATCGGCACTGGGCAAAGAATCGACCGGTGTGAACGGCATGCCCTGCTGTTCGGCGATAACACGCACGATCGCGGTTTCGGTGGCGAGGCCGTGCTTGATGAGCAGCTTGCCGAGGCGCTGGCCTTCGATCGCGCGCTTTTGCAGCGCGTACTGCAACTGTGCGGGGCTGAGTAGGCCGCGCCCGACGAGGATGTCGCCGAGGCGCTGTGCCTCCTGGGCGGGGTGCATCGTCGGCAACACGTTAACCGCGGCCATAAGCGTTCTCCAGCAGGATCAGGGTGAGGGGGTCGGCGCGCCCAGTCGCCGGCAGTTGCTGGGACTGCTGGAAGCGGCGCAAGGCGGCGGCCGTGACCGGGCCGAAAAGGCCATCCCGCGGATCGGCTTCGCCGCTATCGACGAAGGCGCCGACAGCGAAGAGCCGGGATTGCAGGGCCAGCACGGCATCGCCCCGGCCGCCGCGGACGAGCGGTTCCAGTGGCAGGGTGGGTGCCCAGGCGACCAGGGTGTGGTCATCCCGACCTTGCAGGCAGACGTCGTCGCGGCCCGCGATCCGCCGGGCCAGATCCCCGTCGACCGGAAAGACCTGCAAGGCCGCCTTGTTCACGTCGGTTGCAGCGCGTTCGATGCAGGTGCCGAAATCCGATGCCGGAGGCGGCGGCACAGCGGCCACGGCGGTCTGGATGGCGTCTCCCGGCACGGCAAGCATCGTGGCGACCGGGCTGGCCCCGGTATCGGCTGCCTGGCGTAGCCCGGCGGCTGTGGCCAGCCCGGCTGCGACCACCAGTGCAGCACTCGCCACGACCAGCATGCGACGTGGCAGCGGCCGTGCACGGGTGATACCGGCTTCGCCGGCGGCGCGCTGCACCAGTGCGGCATCGATCTCGGGCCGGCCACTGGCGATCACCCCGTACAGGCAACGGTCCATGATCAGGTGCACGCGCCGCGGATTGCCGGCGCTGTCGCGATAGAGGGCGGAACGCGCGCGTTGATCGATGCGGATGCGCTCGCCAGCCCCGGCGCATTCGAGGCGGAAGGCAATGTAGCGGGTGAGGTCGTCGGGAGTCAGTGGTTCGAGGCGCACGTGCTTGACGATGCGGCTCGCCAACTGGCGCAGGTCGTGCCGCTGCAGCGTGTCTTCCAGCTCGGGTTGGCCGGCCAGCACGATCTGCAGCAGCTTCTCCTGGCCGCTTTCGAGGTTGGTGAGCAGTCGAAGCAGCTCGAGGCTTCCGGCATCGAGGTTCTGCGCGTCGTCGATGAACAGCACGCAGGTACTGCCAGAGCGCCAGCATTCGAGCAGGAATCGGTTGAGTCCTGCGAGGTTGGTGGCGAGGTCGCGGCCGGGACGAAGGCCAAAGTTCCGCAGTACCTCGGCCAGCAGATCGGAGCCCTGCAGGAAGGTGTTGAAGATCAGGGAGGAGCGCGCACCTTCGTGTTCCACGGCCAGCAGCAGGCGGCGCAGGAACGTGGTCTTTCCCTGGCCGACTTCGCCGGTCAAAAGCACGAACCCCTTGCGTGCCAGCAGGCAGTGGGTGGCCTCGGCCATGTCGCGCTCGAGCCCGGTGGTCTGGAAGTAGTGGGCAGCATCCGGAGTTTGCGGGAATGGCGCATGCGCCAGCCCGAGTGCCGCGAGCACGGCGCGCGTTCCGGTGTCGGCCGGTTCGTGCTGGATGCGGGCGGCGGCTTCGCTCATCGCGGCTTGGCCCCCACCACGGCCATCGCCGCGGCCAGTTCCGCCGACTCGCCGTCCATCGAACGCAGTGTGCGCAGACGCTGGCTGGCACCGTCCACGTCGCCCTGCGCAGCCTCGAGCAAGGCGAGGTTGATCACCGCATTGGGGTCGTTGGGGATGCGCTGGACGATTTCGCCGTACAAGGCAATGGCCGTGGCGGTATCATCGGACTGGTGTGCATGCCAGGCCTGCATGCGCAGGAGGGTGAGACTGCGCGCCGGCAACAGGCTGGCAAGATCATCGAGGTGGGCCTTGCCGCCATCGAGATCGCCGATCCGCATCGCCTGTTCGAAGTCGGCGAAGACAAGGGCGACGGCTTGGGCATCAATGCTCTCCGGGGGCGGCGTGCTGTCAGTGACCTGGATAGCCGATATGGGCATCGGTTCGACCGCAACGGGCTCCACGACCGCAACGGGCTCCGTGTTCGGTACGGCCGCGATGGTCGTCGGTGGTTCCATCCGGCTGGCAAAATGCATCGCCTCGCTGGCATCGACGGTCGGCAGGGTTTCTGGAGGAGTGGCCACCACCGCCGCGACGACCGGCTCCATGGCGACCGGCTCCATGGCGACTGGTGCCAGCACGGTCGCATCAGTTCGGAGCTCGATGGGGGGGGGTGATCCCTGCAGCGACCACAGCGCCACGACGAGGATCAGCACCACGGCCGCCACACTCCCTGCACGCAAGCCGCTGCCGATCCCTGTGCGTGCTGGCGCCGCCGCCGGAGCCGGCGCGGCGTCGTCCTGCAGGGTCCGCAGCGCGGCATGCATCAGGCTCACAGGATGGTCACCCGCAACACCATCACCAGCTCGCGGCTGTTGTGGGCACGCGACTCGGCGCCGAACAGTCTGCCAAGGCCGGGCACGTCGGACAGGACGGGGATGCCGGTGTCGTTGTTCTGCGTCTGCTGGTCGATCAGGCCTCCCATCAGCACGGTGTCGCCATCGCGCAGGTTCAGCGTGGTGGTCATGCCCTTGAAGCTGATGACCGGCAAGGTCACCAGGTTGCCGTTGCCGACCTCCACCAGCTCCAGGCTGCCCGGGGCCACGTCGGTCTGCATCGGGTGCACCAGCATCTCCACCTTGCCGTCGTCGTGGATGAACGGCGCCACGCCGATCACCACGCCGGCGAACAGCGATTCGGTCTGTACGTCGGCGGTGGTGCCGGCGACGCCGCCGCCACCGGTGCCGGGACCGATGAAGTTGGTCGTGAACTCGCTGACGTAGCGGATGTTGCGGCCCACGCTCAGGTAGGCCGGTGTGGCGTTGCGCACCCGGATGCTCGGGTTCGACAGCACCTTGACATTGCCGAAGCTGCGCAGCACGTTCAGCGCCGCCGAAAAGGCGTCGCCGGTATAGCCGATGCCGGCACCGCGGCCGAGCGGATTGCCGATGGCCTGGCGTGGAAGCGTCAGCAGCCGGTCGAGGGTGTTGTCGCGCGGTCCGGGCAATGCGCCCGCCACCGGCTCGAGCTGGATCGGTGCGTCTCCGAAGATCCCGGCCAGACGGCCGCGCAACAAGGACCAGTCGACTCCGTACTGGAACTGATCGTTGAGCTGCACGTCGATCAACTGCGCCTCCACCAGCACCTGGCGACCAAGGATGCGCTGGTTGCGTTCGATGACCTCGGCTATGGCGCGCACCTGCGACGGCCGTGCCCGTACGAACAGCGTGCCGGTGAGCGGATCGAGGGTGAAGCGTGCGCTCTCCTGTGGTGCTTCACCCTGGCGCAAGCCGGGGTCCTCACTGAGAATGGCCTCGATGGTCGCCGTGAGCTGCTCGTAGGGGTTGTTCTCCTCACCAACGCTACCGTCCATGATCAGCGAACCACGCAGTGTCTGGCCGCCGCCCGCGGCGGCGGCACCGGCTCCGAATACGTCGCCACCGGTGCTTAATTGCAGCGAAGTCGTGCTGTTGAGTGTGTTGATCTGGAACACGCGCTCCTGCATCGGGCTCACCACCAGTGCGCCGCCGCGGCTCTCGCCGTGCAGGTCGAAGGCGGCGAGGATGTGGCTGTAGACCTCGCGCGCGGTGACGTTCTTCAGGAACAGGCTGGCGCGCTGCTCGCGCTTTTGCACGCTGGCATCGATGATCAGGTTCATGCCGAGCTGTTCGGCCAGCGCCCAGAGCAGGGCGTTGACGCTGGCGTCGTGCATGTTGATGGTGACCACCCGGTTCTCCAGCGGGTCGTACACCGGTGCGAGTGCATGTACGGGTGGCGGCGCGGGCTGCAGGCGTTCGATCTCGCGACGGAGCCGGGCATGCTCCTCAGTGAGCATCGCCGACTCTTGTGCGGCCTTGGTGGTGAGCTTCTGTAATGCCGTCGGATCGGTGGCCGGTAGCGACTGGGCACTGCGGGGCACCGTGCTGCAGCCAGCACCGAGCGTGGCCAACAGGGCCAATGCGAGGACGCCACGGGTGGATCGGATCGGAGTGGAAAGGGGCATGGTCGGGCTCGGCATGGGCATGGGCATGGGTGGATTCAGCGGGTCCGCGCGGCCAGCCATCCGAGCAGCGCACCAGCGCTTTCGGCCACCACCACGTCGTCGTTGTCGGCGGTCGCCCGTCGGGAGGGTGCCGCGATGCAGTTCTGGTTGGAAACCGCCATACCGACATTGACGCCGTCGAAGCCGGCGGGTACGGGACTGTTGCCGTCACGGTCGGTGACCGGAGCGATCAATGCAAAGGCGGGATTGGACTGAATGAATCCACAGTCCTCCGGTGAGGCACTGCTGCCGGGCCCGGTCAGGAAGGGACGGTTGGTGCTCGCTGGCAAGCGCGCTGCAGCGGCCAATGCGGCCCGGAAGCGGGTGGATCCATCAAGGTCGGGTCGAGCGCTGGCAACAGCCGGCGGTGCCACGAGATCGGCACCCTCTCGACTCACGGCATAGCGCAGTCGCCGCTCGCGGTCGGGTCGCGTCAGTCCCAGGCTTTCATAGGGCAACCAGCCGACCTGCGCGCCGGATGGGCAGGTGCCGTTGTGGCCCTCGCGCGCCGGATCCCCGGTGGCGCTGAGGTCTGGACAGGGCAGGCGCTTGTTGCGCAGTGCGAATGCACGGATCGCCTGCCTTGCGGCTTCGGCATCGGCCTTGGCGGTGGTGGCCGCGCTTTGCGCTGCGGCATCGCTGTAACCGGCACTGACCACCACGCTAAGCAGGCCGATGATGGCGACCACCACGGCAAGCTCGACGAGGCTCATTCCAGCATTGCGGCGCGGACCGGAGTACGGGATCGAGTGCGGGGGCGCGGTGCTGGCCATGTCATGGATCCGGGGTTCCGCCCGGCGGCAGCGGCAGCGGCAGCGGCAGCGGTGCGGGAGCGGTGCGGGGCATCACCGCAGGCAATCCGGCTCCGGTGACGGACATGTCGTCGCGCATCTGGCCCAGCAGTTCGGCGAGTTCGGCGCGGAGCGCTTCGATGCGGGCATCGCCTTCGGCGCTGCGTGGCTTGCCGACTTCGGCCTTCATCTGCCGCGCCACTTCCTGCATCTGCACGCTGATTTCGAAGTTGTGGCGCAGTGCGGCGAGGTTGAAGTGCGCCTTGACGGCCGGATCGTCCATGGCCTCGAGGGTGTCGAGTGCCTTACGCAAATGGATGGAGCTCGAAACCGAGCGCTCCAGCGCGTCGTCGAGCACTGCCGACATGCTCTGCTGCAGTTCGGCCAACTGCCGTTCGCGTTGTGCATCGGCCTCGTCCGTCGCGTTGGGTGTCGCCGAACCCGGCGTCGCACCTGGTGCCGTGGCCCAAGGCGGTGGTGGTTCGATCGCCCCGGCATTGACGGCCGGCGCGATCGCCGGTGGCACTGCCGGGTCCGGGGTCGTGACCGACTCGGCTGCAGGTGCGGCGGATACTTCGGTTTCCGGGGCAAAGCCGCGCAGGATGGCGACGGCGAGGATCCCAACGCCCACGACCGCACCGACGCCGACCAGCAGGCTGCGGACCTTGGTCATGGCATGCGCTCCGGGCCCGGCTCGCCGGGTGTGCGCAGCGCCAGCGTGTGCATCACGCCCTCGGTATCGCGGATCAGCACCGTACGCGGTTCGATGCGGCGCACCACCGCACCATCATCGAGCCGCGCGCCGGTGCCGACCAGTACGCCATCGATCATGGCGCGCGCGGCTATGCCGGCTCCCGAGAGGATCAAGGACACCACCCGTGGGGCGGGCCCGCCCTCCAGGGTGCCGGTGGGGGATGCCGCGCCAGCGGCGAGGTCCGCTGCCACCGGTGTCGGCGGCATCGCGATGATCGTGGCTTCACCCATGCCCCGCGGCGTTGCCTGCAGGACTCCAAGCGCCGCGCCCAGTGCATCGGCCTGCTGGATCTCTCGCTGGATCTGCGCGGCGACTGCACCGTCCGCTTCGGCGAAGCCGGCCGGGAAGGCCTGCGGCTTGACGAGGATCATCGACCCCACCCAGCCCACCACGGCCAGCCATGCCATGAGCGAGAGTGCGGCGAACTGCTTCTGCTTCACAGCGTCACTCCTGCGGCGGGCGCTGCCGGTGCCCGGGTCAACTGGTAGGAGAACAGGTCGCCGGGAGCCCCGGCACCGCCGACCTGTGGATCGATGGCCACCGGTACGTAGCCGGCATCGCGCAGGCGCTGCACGAAGCGGGCGATCTGTTGGCCGCGATCACGCTGGCGCAGGCCGGCACCGTGGTTCACGAGGCCATCGACGCGCAGTGTGGGTCTTTCGGGTACGGTGGTGTCGAGTCGTATCCGCAGGATACGCACGTCGGCACCCGCCGCCTCACGGATGACGAGCAGGGTCGCCGCGGGATCGAGTATGCCGGTGAGGGTGGCGGCGCGATGGATGAAGTTGGCCAGTGCCGGGAAATCCGCCGGTATCGCCTGCTGCTGTCCGAGTGCAGCGGCACGGGTGTCCAGCGCCACGATCTCGCTGCGCAGCGCCTCTGCGCGGCTGCGCTCTTCGTGCGCCGCCAGCGCCCAGCGGCCACCGAGGGCACCGAGCCCGAAGGCCAACAGCAGGGAAGCGGCACTGGCCCAGGGCAGCACGCGTTCGGCGAGGAACATGGCACGTGCCGCTCCGGAGTTCACGGCGACTCCGGCGGAAGCCGATCGCAGCAGTGGCAGCGCGCCACTGCGGTAGCGGCGACCTCCGGCGTCGGTCACCTCGGCGTGCGGGGCGAGCGTTACCGAAGCACCGCTGCGGGCTGCGAAAATCTCGAGCAGCGATTCATCGAGTGGTGCGTCGCTGGATTCACCGGCCTCGGCGGGACGGGCGGCGAATGCTTCCGGCTTGTCGTTCGCAGCCGGTACGGATGGGGGGGAGTGCTCGTATTCTTGCTGCCCCTCGAAGGTCATGGTGGCGTCGGCATCCTCACTGATCGCCGAGGGTGGCTTGCGCGCCACCGTGCGTTCGGTCGGCACCTCGTCGACCGCCGGCCAGCGGTCGAGTACCGGGTCGGAGCGCCGCACGGAACCACGACCGATGGTGCCCGTACCGGCACCTGCGGGAGCGGGCAGCGGCGTCAGCACGCCGATCCATTCGATCGCCAGTGGCTCGAGTACGCCGTCGTCGGAGGAAAGCAGGGTGCCGGCGCGGTCGCCCAGCGCCGCAACCGTCATCGACAGATCCTCGCGGGAGTCGCTGAAGGCCAACGCCGACGCATGGACGACGCTGCTGCGCAGCGCCGCCAGGAACACCACTTTGCGGCCACTGTGCAGCACCACGCCGCGACCAGGCTTGAGTCGCTTCCACAGCAGGGCGATGGTCGGCACGAGCAGGCAGTGGTCCTCCTGGCCATCGGCCCAGGCGAACTGCGGTTGCCAGCGGTCCAGCGGCACCGCGGTGAACAGGGCCTGGTAGCCGTTGCCCACCGTGCGCAGCTGGTGGATGAGCACCTTGCTGTCGCCATCGATCAGGCCATCGGCCCGCAGCTTGCGTTCGATCAACGCGACCGCATGCGAGGGACTGCCTTCGAAAGAGGTGACGTCGCTGACCGCCCCGTCGAAGTCGGTGACGACGATGGTCGGACGGTCGATGCGTGGACGGCTGTCCAAGGCGATGACCCGGTCGCCGTCGAAGGACAACCACTTGCCGTCCTGGTGCAGCAGCAACTGCGCGCTCACGGCGTTTCTCCAGTGCGGAACAGCATCGTGCCGCGCATCGTCAGCAAGAGTGGCGGACCGCGCGGGTCGGCGGTATCGAACAGGCCCTCGTCCGGTCGGGTGACCGACAGCTCGAAGGCTTCGGCACCAAAGATCCGGGTGTCGTCGCGGGTCAGCGAAACCATCAGGTTGTTCACGTCCTCACGGCCCATCGGCGCCTGTGACACATTGACCAGACGCTCGCCCCAGCGGTTCTCGACGAAGCCCGCGGTGTTGGCGCGCTCGACCACGTCCTGTGTGCTTTGTGCCAGCCGCACTCGCAACTCGGTCTCGATCAGGCGCTGGCTGGAGTCGGTCAACTCCTGTTCTGCACCGCTGCCCTGCAGGAAGGCATCAGCCAGCGCTTGTCTTGTCGAGGTGAACCACGCCGCGGAGAGCAGCAGCACACCCAGCGAGACCGCGAAGGTCGCCAGCGATGCCTTCCGCGAGCTGGTGGCGCGGGCGATGAGCCGGAGGGGGGCGGCCGCCATGGTCGTGTCCTTACTGGTTCATTCGGAGGTGGGCGACCATCACCCGGACCTGGTCGGCGTCGGTGGCGTCAGGGTTCAGATCGTTGGCACCACCACCGGCCGCGGTGATGTCCTGGGTGTTGTTGCCAGCCCACTGGATGCCTGGTTCGAAGGCCGTGCCCGAAGTCCGCACCACGCCCTCCTGCCGGAAAGCCCCGTTTTGGGCATCGGGCCGGCCATCGACGGCCTGGTCGAGCGCGCGCGCCAGATCGGGCGTGAGGCCGGTGATGACCATGACATTGCCCGAGCCCGAGGCCGTGCCCGGGGGGTTCCACTGGAAGCAGACCTGGATCTCCTGCGGATTGCCGTTGGTGTCCAGATAGACATAGCGGTCTTCCAGGCCCTGGCCGCGACCGCGAGGCAGGGTGATGCCGGCCCTGAGCATCAGATTGCGCAGGTCGAACTCAGGGCCGGTCTCCATCGGTCGCAGCATGCCCGGCCCGGCGTTCTCGCGGCAGATCGCCGGCGGAGCGGACACGCCGGTCATGTCGCCGCCGGAGAGCGTGGTGCCGGTGCCAGCGAAATTGAAGCCGTTGACCATCAGCCGTGGTGCGCTCTGGCTGTCGCCGACGGGTGCGCCAAGGCGCTGGTGGTAGGTGTTGTAGGCCACCACCCACTGGTCGACGAATGTCTGCTTGATGCGCGTGTATTCGGCGTTGCGTTGGACGTCGCGGCCGATCATCACGGCACCGAGGATCACACCGATGATGACGAGCACCACCGCCATCTCGACGAGGGTGAAGCCGCCTTGGCGGCTGCGGCCTGCGCCGTGGAAAGTTTGCGTTGCCATGTCGAATCCCCGAGTCGTTTTAAAGAATATTGGTGAAGCCACCATGCCTGCGCTTGGCTTCTCAGGACGCTAAGCGGGGACAGTAAGAGCTTCGTAAGAGCGGCCGGTAGTACCCGGCGTTGTGCGGACCCGCTCTAGAGGCGTGCGGCGAGTGCGGCTGCCTCGCGTCGCAGCGGGGCGCCGTCCATCAGGGCGGCGTCCAGCACTGGACGAGCCTCGGCGAGATGGCGAAGGGCGGCCTCGCGGTCCCCGGCCTGCACCGCCACGCGGACTGCGACCAGAGCCGTGGTGGCCACGTCGAGCCTGCTTCCTCCGATCCGTGCCGCGGCCAAGGCGCGTTCGGCGGCTGCCCGCGCCGCGGCGTGACGGCCATCCGCCGCCAGCAGTTGTGCCTGCAGCCGTGGCAATCGCCAGCCGATGGCTTGCAGCGCCGGATTGCCGGCGGGCAGGGAAAATGCCGAGAGGGTCTCGATGACGCGTACTGGCGCATCACCATCGCGCCAGGCCAGTTCGAGACCGAGCAACATCTGCGACCACCATTCCTGCCGTTGCGGCTCGGGATGCGCCAACAGGTTCTCGAGGTAGCCGGCGGTCAGCGCCCGTGCCTCGGCGATGCGCCCGCGGGCCAGTTCGATCCTCGCCACGTTGAAGGTGGCGCGGCGCAGTGCCGGATCGTCGGCCTCGAGGTGCCGGCGGCGGATCGCCAACGAGCCTGCCACCAGCGGCAGGGCGGCTTCCGGATCGCCACGCTCCTCGAGCAGCAGGCCGAGGTTGTTCATGCTCACCGCCGCGGGCATCGAATCCGCGCCCGATGCCGCGCTCGTGATCTCGAAGCTGCGGCGCAGCAGCGGTTCGGCGGCCGCGAGGTCCCCGGTATCCCACAGCACGAGCGCCAGCTCGGCCTGGGTCGAGGTGGTGAACTGGCTGTGCTCCCCGTACAGGCGCAGAGCCAATGCGTGGCTTTCCTCCAGCAGTGGCAGTGCTTCCTCGAACAGACGCTGCTGGGAATAGGCCTGGCCCAGGGCTCTCAATGCATTCTCCAGCGACGGCTCGCCGCCGGGGCCAAGCGCACGTGCCAGTGCGATCGCCTCGCGATAGATCGGCACGGCGGCGGCAGGCCGATGATCGAGGCGTTCCACCAGGGCGAGGTTGTTCAGGGTCGAAATCACCTCCTGCTCGGCTTCCGCGCCGAGCGAACGGCGCAGGCGCAGCGATTCGTGCAGTGCCTGGCGGGCATCGTCGAAGCGGCGCACGCCGCGAAGGGCAAGACCGAGGTGATTCAGCGATTCCGCCCGTCCCTCGATGCTGTCGTCGCCACTGCGCTCGCGCAGCGTGGCGGCGCGTTGTGCATAGCCCAAGGCGGTGGCACCATTTCCGGCGTTGCCGGCGATCACTGATTTCTCCTCCAGAGCGTCGATGGCGACGTCCACATCCTGGTCGCGCGGTGTCGCCAACTCGACGGCTCGCGCCAGCAGTGGCATCGCCTCGCCGGGCTCGCCGATGCTGGCATAGGCGCTGCCGATGGCGAGCAGCAGCCGGGCCTGCACCCCGGGCTGCCCGACGAGATCCTGCTTGACCCGCTGGGCGCCGATCCTCAGCACGTCGCGTGCACGCAGGTCACGCTGGCCACCATCGCGATGGACGTTGGCGGCGTCGAAGGCCCCAACCATGAAACGGCTGACCTGCTCGGCCACTGCCGCCGCTTCGCGGGCACGGTCGCGTTCGCGGGCCAGTTGCAGGGTGAAACCGGCGACCACCAGCACGGCCAAGGTCGCCACCATGGCGCTGATGCGGTAGCGCCGCAGGAACAGCACCGCCCTGCGCGGCAACCCAGAGTGGCGTGCCGAGATCGGCAGGTGGTCACGATGGCGGGCGAGGTCATCGCGCAGCGCTGCCACGTCTGGATAGCGCTGCCGTGGGTCCAGTGCCGTGGCCTTGGCGATGATCGCGTCGAGGTCGCCTTCGAGTTGCCGCCGCCATGCCGTTGCAGTCCCGGTGGCGAAGCGGCTCGGTGGACTGGTCGGCCGATCGCTGTCGTCGCGGCCCCGCGCCATCGGGGCGTCGGCCAGCAGTTCGGCCAGCAGCACCCCCAGCGCGAACACATCGGTGGCTACGCCGGGTTTCTGGCCGGCGAGCTGCTCCGGGCTGGCATAGGCGGGCGTGCAGTAGCCGCGGGCAACGCCTTCGGCATCGGCACCGACCCAGCGGGCGATACCAAAGTCGAGCAGTACCGGCTGGCCATCGGCACGTATCAGCACGTTCGCCGGCTTGAGGTCGCAATGCACCACCAGTTGTCGGTGGGCGTAGGCCACCGCTTCGCAGAGCCGGTTGAACAGCACCAGGCGCTCCGCGAGGGTGGGTGCGTTGGAGCGCATCCACGCATCGAGCGGTATGCCGTCGACGTATTCCATGACCAGAAACGGACGTCCCGCCGCCGTGGTGCCGCCGTCGTACAGGCGGGCGATGCCGGGATGCACGAGGCCGGCCAGCACGGCGCGCTCGGCCTTGAGCAGGGCCGCGGCCTCGACGTCGGTGGAGTGGCGCAGGATTTTCAGCGCGACACGCTGCCGGAACAGCCCGTCGTCGCGCTCGGCGATGAACACGCTGCCCATGCCGCCGCGCCCGAGACGTTCGGTGAGCGTCCAGTGGCCGATGCGGTCGCCCGCCTCCAGCTCTTCGTCATCCTGCCGTGCCGCCATTTCGCGCAGCGGCTGCAACGCGGTCTCGAAGGCTTGGGTCTGGGCACGGATGAGCGCCATGACCTCTTCGCGGATGGCGGGGTCGTCGCACAATTCGGCGAGGCGGCGCGTCTGATCTCCACCCGGCAGACCGCAGATGGCGTCAAACAGGCTGCGCACCAGACCCCAACGTTTGGATGCGTCGCTGTGCTCAGCCATGGCGAGTGGGGGCTCGGGCCGGATTGAGTCCGACTATGCCAGCCCGCCGGGACGTGCGGAAGTCATGCGGTGGGCGGAGACGGCAAATCCAGCACCTGCCGCAGTCGTGCCGCCACCCGGGCGGTCTCTTGCCAGGGGCGTGCGGGATTTTCGTCCCAGCCGCTCGTCAGGGCCCGGGCCCGGCCGCAGGACAGGGCGTGCTGGATCAAACGGCCGATCCGGCCGGTGGCGCGTTCGGGGAAGGCGATGCAGAGCGCGGCCGTGGTCGAGGCCGCCTCGCTCAGCAGATTGGCCGAATCGGCGCTGACCACCAGCCGCTCGGCACCGGCGAGAAAACCCGGATAGGGATTGGCGCCATCGGCTGGCCCGGTCCAGAGCCGGCCGCGCCCGGCCAGGGCCTGCCGCAGCATGAGCGCCAAGGCCGGCGGCGTCCGTCGCGAAGCGCATACCCAGAGGCTGCCCTGTCCGGCAGGGTGCTCGGCGAGCAGCCGCTCGAGCGCGATTTCGAGATCCCGTCGTCGCCAGCGGCAGGCCGCGGTCGGCCCCCCCAGCAGGAACGCGGTGCGCGGTGCCGGATCTCCGAGCAGCTCCGCATGCTCGCCCCGGGCCCGCTGGCACCAGGCGGCATCGACCGGGTTGAGGCTGCCGTGCAGGTGCAGCACGTTGGTTCCGCGAAGGCCGTCGTGCTGGGGTGCGATCACCCAGTCCCAGTGCCGGGGCGGCAGTCGCGGGTCGAGCACCTGCACCACCCGCGTGCCGCGTTCGCGCAGCAGCCGGGTGGCGAGCGCGGCCTGCCGGCCGCAGCCGAAGGCCAGCACCGGTGGCGCGTCCAGCAGGTCGGTGAAGGCCGGCCCGAAGGCATGGCGGTCGCCCGGCCAGCGCCGGGGTGCGGTCCAGGCCCAAGGCGCCCGTGCGGCCAGCGGGGTGTCGTTGGTCGGCAGCCCCAGGGCTGCGGCCAGCGCGGTGACCTGCCGGCGATTGCCGGCGGCACCGTCATGGAGCAGCAGCACGGCGGGCGGAGTGGCGGGCAGGGCACTGGGCATGGGCTGCCAGTGTGGCCCTGTCGTTGTCCGGGCCACAACGGGGTGTTGCGTTGCAGGGCGTGGCCCGGCAACGACCCTCCGCGATACTGGCGACCGTTTCCCCGCGCCCGGAGTCCCACCATGAACAGCGCCCTCGACGCTACCGCTCTCGACCAGCTCTTCCGCACCGCCCGCACCCACAACGCCTGGCAGGCGAAGGACGTGCCCGATGCCCTGCTCCACCAGCTCTATGAGCTGCTGAAATGGGCGCCGACCAGCGCCAACTGCTCGCCGGCGCGCTTCGTGTTCGTGAAGTCGCCCGAGGCCAAAGCCAAGCTGAAAGCGGCGCTGGCACCGGGCAATGTCGAGAAGACCATGACCGCCCCGGTCACCGTCATCCTTGGCCAGGACCTGGCCTTCCCCGACACCCTGCCGCAGCTCTTCCCGCACGCCGATGCACGCAGCTGGTTCGCCGGCAACGATGCCCTGATCGAAAGCACCGCGTTCCGCAACGCTTCGCTGCAGGGCGCCTACCTGATCCTGGCGGCACGCGCGCTCGGCCTCGACACCGGTGCCATGTCCGGTTTCGATGCCGCCCGGGTCGATGCCGATTTCTTCGCCGGCACCCACACCCGCTCGAATTTCCTCATCAACCTCGGGTACGGTGATCCGGCGGGGTTGTTCCCGCGCTCGCCGCGGCTGGCCTTCGACGAGGCCGCGCGGATCGCCTGAAGCTTCCTTCCTTGGCACGGCCACCGGCCGTGTCGCCGCCCGACCGGAGCACCGCCATGAGAAAACCCCTGCTCGCTTTCGCGCTCGCGACCACCTTCGCCACCCCGGCGCTGGCCGCCGAGGCCTTCAAGTTCGATGC
>Ga0209103_1000086_pt1 | contig 27168 bp, 27 predicted proteins | sample 4C3metaG_FD_184152 | JGI IMG/M metagenome (GOLD analysis project Ga0209103, IMG submission 184152) | Freshwater bacterial and archeal communities from Indian Creek, Illinois, USA - 4C3 metaG (SPAdes) (version 2) | ecosystem: Environmental > Aquatic > Freshwater > Unclassified | place: USA...
GGCATAGCGGCGGGCGCAGCAGCCTGGGCGGACATAGCGGCGGGCATAGCGGCGGGCATAGCGGCGGGCATAGCGGCGGGCACCCGAACAGCGAAACCCCCAGGTACTTCGACGGCTTCCCCGCCTTCAAAAGTTGCACGCTCTCGCGCAGCCCAAACTGTCTTGAACGGCCTGCCATTTTTGGCCATCACCAAAGGCGCGGGCACGTGCGTAGCGGCGGGCATAGCGGCGGGCACGGGCGTAGCGGCAGGGGCAGGGGTTGCTCCGAGTACAAACCCGCTGACGGCCTGCTGCGCTGTCGCCAGCTCCGTCCGCTTGCGGTCAATCACCGCTCGGCGCGTCGCATACTCTTGCGGGGAAAGCAGGTCTGAACCATCAGAAACTTTGCGGTCGAGGGTAGCCAAGCTCTTATCGAGCGCCGCAGTTTGCTGCTGGAAATACTGCTCCAGCCGCAGGTTAATTGGCTCCGCCACTGCGGCGTCAGTGGGCTGCGGCACAACGAGGGCCGCCAAGTCAAGCGACAGCTTGGTGCCGTAGCTGTCCACCCGTGCGCCGCCCCGGCCCAGCGCAGCCCGTATCTGTTCACCTACAGCCCCGCGAGTAGGCCCTGGGCGGGGTGTTCTAGGCGCGCTTGCGTCGTAAGTATTCCCGAACAGGTCGGGCTGCCCATCAACCCGTTGGGCTTCTATGGCGGACGCCTGGCGTTCGAGGGTCGCTACCTGTTCCTGGAGCCCGTGCGCCAGCGGCGTCAGCTCGTAGAACCGGCGCCAGTCGCCAGCCTCTTGCGCACTCGCAAGCCCAGACTGCACCTGCGCCAGTTGGCGCTGCGCCTCACGATACCGCCCCAAGATCGCCGCGTCATCCGCGCCCGGCACCGGGTCGGCAGGTAGCTCGGACATGCGCCCGTAGTCCCCTAGGTCACCGAACAAGTCCACGCCAGGCGTGATGATCCCGGGTGCAGCCGGTGTGCGCGGGGCAAAAGGGTCGGGCGTAGCAGCGCGCCTTTGCGCGTTTTGCGCCGCCATCTGCTGCTGTATGAGAGCCAGACGCACCCGCAAAGCCTCTGCCTCTGCGGCCATCCGCTGAAACCCGGGAGTGCTTTCCGCGCCCCGCTCCATCACCATCGCAGTTTCCAGGCCCGCCAGGCGCTGGCGCAACTCTCGGTACTGCGCTGGCGCAAGGCCCTCTACAGGGGCAACCGGCTGCAAAGATTCCTCTACCGCAGCGGCATCTGCTGGTGCCACTACCGGCGCGGCCATTGCGTCGTCTGCGGGCGGCTCTGGCACTCGCGGCTGCAAGATGTCCACCGGATCCGTACCTATTGGGGCCGCCGGAGGCGCGGGCAGCGGAGTGTCGCCCGACGCGGGTGTAGGGTCGTTCAAGTGGGCGAGGCGCTGGCCGCTGGGGATGCCGCCGAGAGTCCCGTAGGTTCCACCGACAAGCGCGCCCAGCGCCAGCGCGTTGATGCGCCGGTCGGCCACTTCTTCAGGGGACAAACCCCCGGCGTGCATCGCCATTTCCAGCTCGTTCTGGAAACCTTCAGTGAGCCCTTCCCCACCAGCCGCCACTGTCCCGGCCGTGAGCGTCCGGCGCAGCAGCCCGCCAGTGTACGCGGCCCCAGGAACGCGAAACGGGGCCTGTAGTGCCGACGGTATTGCCGCGTTAGCAAAGCCGTGCAGGGGGGCCAACAGGGCGGCCCGGTAGGGGTCGGGCGCCCCTGCGTTGACCGACTCCTGGTACAGCGAGCCGAAGCCCATGCCGGTACCTACCATCGTAGCCGTAGCCAGCGCACGTCCTTGGTTCATCGCCGCTTGGCGGACGGCTTCCGTGGCCCCGGCGCGCAGGCCCGCACCACCAACAAAGGTAGGCGCCGCAGCGGCTAGCCGGGTCAACCCCGTAGCGGCTGCGGCCTTCCCCAGACCGGGGACGAACTGCGCACCAACCATCGCCGCAACAGTCGGGGCGTTGACTAGCGCCTGGTACGCCACAAACGACGGCGCATTGTCCCAGCTCAAGTCCTGAATGCGCGACAGCTCGGGGCGCCCGCTCAGCGCCGCTTCCGCCTGGTTCCTCGCTGCACCCCGGTTGGCCCAGTCTTGGGTGCGCTCCCTGCCAAGCGCATCGGCGGCCCCGGCTACGGCGCTGTAGCCTATGCTCTGGAGCTGGTTCAACCCCGTCGAAAGCCCGGAACGCAGAATCCCCCGGTCGCGCCCAGACTGCACACCGAACGCCGTGGCCACGTCTTGCATCGGCATCTGCGCCCGCGAAGAAATCTCCTGTATCAGTTCGGCGTCGCCTATCTGGGCAGCCCAAGGGTGCCGCTGGCGGAATGTGTCGAGGGTTACGGCCATGCAAGGCTCCTAGATGTTTTGCAGATTACCAGGCACGGGTAGCTTCGGGGTTGGGCACCAGGCGATGCGCTGGTACCCCGGCGCCCGGTGGAGCGGGGGCGCTGTAAGGGTCAGCGACACTTCGCCAGAACGGGTTGTCTGGGCCAGCGCCCAGCACCCGACTCTGCACAGTAGGAGCGGGAGCCGCAGGCGGGGCGGGAGCGCGGGGTTTAGGCGGGGCTGCCATCCCAGGCGCCGTTAGTAGTCGTTCAGCCAGTGAAGGCGGCCCAGCAGGAATGACCCCGTCGATACCCAGCCGTTGCTGCAGCGCTCGCATTTGCTCGGGCGTCATGTTGGGGTTGTCCTCCAGCGCTTTGAAGTACGCTCTGACCCCCGCTTGCTGCACAAAAGTCAACGGCGCGTCGCCCGGCCCGCTACCGGCGCCTCTAGATGCCGCCGCGATATTCGCTACCCGAAGCCGGTTGGCGTGGTCCGCTTGCTGCGCCAGCGTGGCCTGCTCAATCTTCAACTGGTCTGCCATAAAGCCAACCAGAGTATCTGTGTCGGCAAAACCGCCCATAGTAGCTGCCAAGGCCGCACGGTTCGCAAAAAACTCTGGGGTGACGGGGCGCCCGCTGGCGTCCACACGGTCAACCTGAATCCTGCCGTCCGGCAGCGCGGTCATGCCCCGCATACGCGGGCCGACAGGTACGAAGCGGTTAAAAATCTCGACCGCAGGGCCGAAGTTCCCTGCTGCCGCAGCGACGATAGCCGGGTTCACTGCTTCCGTGCGCTCTGCCGCTTCCGACCTCGCAACTCTTTCCGCTAGCACCAGCTTGTCGTTCATTGCGCCCATTGCAAGTGTTAATTCCCCATTCGCCACGAACTGACCGACGGTGAAGTTCAAGGCGTTCAGCGCGTCTTGGGGCGTCGCGTCCCGCAAGGTTCCGTCCGGGTTTGTGCGCAACCGTGTGAAGTGCGCCGCCGTCGCTTGGTGTACCCCGTCGAGCACTTTTTTCCGTGCGGCTGCTTCCTGCGCCGCCGTCTGCTCGTTTCCAAACCGCCAGTCCTGTTGGCGCGCAACTACGCCCTCGCGCTCAAATCGCTGTGCGTCGCGCTCGTCCCGCGAGGCGTCCCGCCGCATCTGCATACCCAGAACCGGGTCGTGCCTGCCGACCACATCCGCCTTGGCGCGGTAGCGCATACCCTCGATGCGCTCCGGGCTCAACGCCCCTTCGACGCGCTGGCCCAAGAACTCCGTAACCGGGCGCGGGGCCAGTCCCACAACGGAACCGGGTGCTACCTGCTCGCCGGTCGGGCCTGCGAAACTGAAGTTGTTGCGCACCTGCAACCCGCCGCGCTGGTTGTCCTCGATGGTGTAGAACGGGTTGCCGTCTGCATCCCGCGCTTCGGCCATCGCCCGGAGTTGATCCCCGTCTTGGGCGGTGTAGCCCTCGAACGTCTGTGGTTGGGCGTCGGCCACGCGCCCAAGGTCGCGCTTCATACGCGCCTGCTGAAACGCCTGGAGCGCCGTCTGCGCCATCTGCTGACCGGTAGCGAAGTTCTGTGCGAAGCTCATGCGGTTTCTCCCTGTACCGGCGACATTTCAATGCCCAAAGCGCGGTAATCCACCAACTTATACCCCAAGGCATCTTCGTACACCGCGTCAGGGCGCAGCGCCTCAACCTCGTCAGCCATGACCCCGCGATAGCGCGCCGCGCCAGTGCGGTAGCGAAACTCGTACAAGTTCAAGCCCGTTGTTTCATCTACGCCTACCTGCACGATGTCCGCCTTCAGTCGGCGGTCAGACCACCCCGCACCAATCGCGGACGCACCCAACTGCGCCCCGGCGCCCAGCAGCGCCGCGAACGGGTTGTTGGCGTTATTGGTTCTCGTGGCGTTCTGCTGCAATTCGTTGAACCGCCCCAAGTTGCCAATGCCCGCGTTCATGCCGTTCATCGTGGCGCCGAAGGTGTTGTTGTTCGCGCCCACTGTCGCAGTTCCGGCGTTCATCATGGAGCCGCCCGCGTTCAGGCCAGTGCCCATGAAGTTTCCAGCCAGCCCCGCACTGGTTGCGCCTAGGCCCGCCATGCCCAGCCGGGCTCCCACCCCTTGGAACCTGTTGGCCAGCCCCGCCTGCTCTGCGGCCATGCGGGTCTTGTTGGCGGCCCCGGCCATTGCTTGGGCCTGCTGGATCGTCATCGCGTTTTCTTGCGCAGCAAACGCGCCCGACGCCGGGTTGACGCCCATGCGAGCCATAGCCCGCAAGCCTTGCCCGCGTGCGTTGGAAGTCGCCGCGCCTACGTCTGCCAGCGAGCGGTCCACTTGGCGCTGGATACCCGCCGGGTTGAACATCTGCTCAACGTCGGCGTCCAGTCGATCTTGCATGGGCACGGTGCTGCCCCAGAACCGATTATCCTGGCGGCGCATCTGCGCTAGCTGGTAATCGCTCGTGGCGTTGGCGCGGTCAGCGGTCTCCCGCCCGATACCGATGGCCTCATTGGCAACGCCGCGTATCCACTCGCGTTCACCGCCTTCGGCAGTGTAGTCCGCCCACTGGCGTTCGGCCAATTCAATCTGGCGTATCGCCGCTGCACCCATTTGTGGGTCGGGTGGCGGTGCCCGCCCGCCGCCGCCTTCGAGCGTCATGCCCGCAGAGAATTTCCCCCGCCCGCCGCGAGCGGTGAAAGCCCGCTCTGGGAGCCGGTCGAATTCGGTTGTGTGCCACCTAGACATAACGGCAATCCTCTCGACGCATCACGTACAAAATCACAGCCCCGCCGTCCGACGCCGCCCCGTGCAGCACCGCTTCTTGGCGGAACCCCAAGTGTTCAGTTAGTTGTCGGGAAGCCGTGTTGCTGGCCTCCACACTCCCGCTGATCCTGCGGCACCCTAGCTCAACAAACGGGTAGTAAAACCCGTAGCGCAGGAACTCCCTGCAAACCATTCGGCGGCCCGGCGCTAGCGCGATATGCGCCCATATGTTTACGCCGTTCCATTTTTCGTACAGCACCCCCGCCGTCAACTCGCCATCTTGCTCCAGCCCCAGCCCTTTCATGTGCTGCGCAAAGGGCACCGGCGTGAAGTTCCAAACGAACTCCCACACGCGCACCGGGTCGGAGACAATTCTGCGGGTCATCGATTTTCCAGCGAGATACCCCCGCCTTTAGGCGTGGGGAGGGATAGCGGGCAGCCCGAAGGGCTGCTTTCTTGCCGCTTGACAAGCATACACGAAAACTCCATAATGGAAGCATGAAATTGGTTGCTAACATCAGATTGAAGCCGACGAAAGAGCAGGAGGTTGAGCTGCGCGCCACGCTTGAGCGCTGCAACGAGGCTTGCAACTGGTTGTCGCAGCAAGGTTTCGCAGCGAAAACGACACGTCAATTTGACATGCACAAAGCGTTCTATCGCGAACTGCGCGAACGCTTTGAGTTGACGGCGCAAGTGGCGGTTCGCTGCATCGCGAAAGTTGCCGATGCCTACAAGATCGACCAGAAAACGCAGCGCGTTTTTCGCAAACATGCTGCGCAGCCCTACGACGACCGAATCCTGTCGTTCAAGCCCAACGACATCGTATCGCTGTGGGTGCTGTCCGGCCGCGCCAAGATCGCCCACGTCTGCGGCGACCACCAGCGCAAGCTGCTCGCGCATCGCAAAGGAGAAGTTGATCTGATGCTCGTTCGCGGCAAGTGGTACTTGGCGGCCGTGTGCGACTTCGACGAACCTGACCTGCTCACGCCGGACGGCATGCTTGGTGTGGACTTCGGTATCGTGAACATAGCCACCGACAGCCTCGGCAAACAGCATTCCGGCGCTGCCGTCGAGGCATACCGCGAACGCTACGCCAGACGACGCGCGCTCTTGCAACGTGTCGGCACTCGCGCCGCGAAGAAGCGACTGCGCAAGATGGGCGGCAAGCAACGGCGATTCCACAAACACGAGAACCATTGCATTTCGAAAAGCATCGTTTCCACTGCTGAACGCGCCGAACTCGGCATTGTGCTTGAAGACCTCACGCACATCCGGGCACGGGCCAAGGCCAACAAAGAGCAGAGGAAACGCTTGCACAACTGGTCCTTCGGGCAGCTTCGCGCCTTTATCGAATACAAGGCCAAGCAAGCTGGGGTTCCGTGCGTTTCTATCGATCCACGCTACACGAGCCAGGAGTGCGGCGAGTGTGGGCACATCGACAAGCGCAACCGGAAAAGCCAGTCCGAGTTTCGGTGTAAGTCCTGCGGACACGAATCCAACGCAGACTTGAACGCCGCCAGCACCATTGCTGGGAGGGTCGCAGTAAACCGGCCTATGTTCGCGCATCTGTGTGTCCCAGGTGTAGTGGAAAGCCCCCGGCTTTAGCCGTGGGGTCGTTTACTCATCGCCTAGCAAATCGTGAACGTCAGGGTTCTGCACGGGTCGGGGCTTGGCCGCAATGACTTCGGGTTCCGGCGCGGCCACAACAACTTCGGGCTCCGGCTCGGGCCGGGGGCGGCGCGGTCTTAGACGCACTTCGGTCTTGACTACAGCGTCCTCGATGTCTTGCGCCAACAACGCCGAGCCTTCGTCGGTTGGTATGAACACGCCGTTGCGCACGCTGCCGAGAACCTTGTTCTTCCACATGATGTCGCCTGCTACCGAGTGGGCGCCGAGGGCGATGAGTTTGTCCGCGTCGTTCACGAGGGTTCCTTGAAGGTTTTGCATACCGTATTATGCGTCATAGCCAGTTGAAAATCTACCCCGGCACCTGCGGCCACACAATGTTCAGCGGGTCGGCCTGGCTCGTCACGTCCCGTAGCGCCTGCCTGTAGGCAGTCCATGCCGATTTTGTTTCCAGCGGCACGTCGGGTAGCTGCGTCCAGTCGCTGGCTACCAGCAGGGTGTTGCGTTGCTGGCGCACCTCTTGCCAAGCACCAGTGGAATCGAACTCCCACGCCTTTGCCGTGTAGTTGAAAACGTGGTGCTGCGTAGGCCGTGGCGGCATCGGCACCAGCACACCGGCTTCGACGTAGTGCTCTCGAAATTTGCCGGGGCCTACAGCAACTACCGCCCCAGGGTAGGCTTGTTTGTCCGCGTCACAAGCAGGGCAGTAACCGCTTGCAACAATTTCGCCGTTAGGTTTGTAGGCGTAAAACGCGACAGTTGATGACTCAATCATCGCTTGGCTCCCATTGCAGTGATTGCACATAGCGCCCGGCCGGATATGAAATCGGTGTGAATTCCAAAAGTGTGAGTCCCAGCGCCTACATGCACCACCCTAGACATCGCCCCTAAAGTCCCCTCCTGCGGGCCTTCGCGTTGCAATACGCCGCCGTTGTGCGTCAAAAACCAAGAAGCCCCACTCCGGTGGCTGCCTTGTGTAAAAGTTCCAATAACCATAAAAGCTGTTTCTACGTCAGTAGAAACCGTAACGCTTACAGAGTATTCACCATGCGCCCCAGAAGCAACCGTCACTGCGTTGCCAGCAATTTTCAGGGTGCCAACTTCGGCGTTTCCTATGTGCGCACTTTGAATCGCGGCGTTTCCTATGAAGGCCGATCCGATGGCCGCCGAGTTCATGAACGTGCCGATGTTGCCGGCTGTTATGCGCGACAAGCGGTTCACAAAGTCCGCCGTACCCATCGTCGAGCCGTCCGGGAACCGCACCTCTGCTCCAATTCTGGCGTCGTTTCGGATAGCCAGCGCCCCAAGCCCGGTAACCTGTCCGGCGGTCACTCCGTTTTGCGTTGCCAGCGAACCAAGTCCAGCAACCCGGCTTGCGTTGAGGTTGGTTCCGGCGCTGAACACCACGTTCCCGGAAGCGTCTCGAATGTCTAGCCCTCGGGTGTCGATCTTGTGCGCAGCGAGCGATCCGTCAACAAGCAAATTCCCGTTGATAACTACGCCGGGGTTCGTCCAGCCCCACCCCATCCAGTGCCGGGTTTCAATAAAACTCGGCGGCGTTCCGGCGCTGCGCATTGTCACCGTGTCGCCAACCACCAGATGGTTGTTATCCCACGCCGATCCGGCTCTGCCAAGCGCAACCCAAACCGTCTGGCGCGCAGCCACATCACTCCAAGCTGACCCCGTGGCAGAAAGGTTGAGCGATCCACGCATCCCGTCGGACAACACCCTGCCGCCCGTGTCCACGCGCATGTTGCCGCGAATGTACACGTTGGTGTTCATGAAGATGCCGCTCGCATCCACCCCAAACGGAACGGTGCTGCTATCCGGCGTAGCTGTCAGGCCGCCGGTGTATGTCGGCGCAACGATGGCGAACCTGTCGGCGCGGATGATGAACGCAGAACTCGGCACCCCGTTCACTTCTTGAGCCGCAAGGCCGAACCCCGCCAGTGCGCCGCCCGCCTGAACCTTCAGCGTGTACTGCGCCAGCAGCCCCTGCGTGTGGCTGGCCTGTGTCAGCATCTGCTGCTCTAGTCCAACCCGTCCGGGCCGACCGTCCTGATAGAAGTTGCCCAGGCTCACTTCGAGTTGCGTGACCTTGGTAGCAGTCGCACTCTGCTGGTTCACATACGTCGCTTGCAGCTCACGGATACCCGCAGAGTTTGCCCCCAGCGCGGCAGTGATCTCGCTCACCGCCATAGCCAGTGATCGGTTCGCGTCCTGTATCAGCGTTTCCGTGCGCCGAATGTCGGCCCCACGTATCGCCGCTTCGTCTGCAATGCTTCTGAGCAGCACCGTGCGTATCTCAGACGCCAGATGGTCAAACCGTGAAGGGTCGTCGAGGCGCTTTGCAAGATCGCGGTACAGCCGGGAGTTGCGTATCGCATCCACGAACTGGTCGATTCTGGCAGAGGCCGTCAAACCGCCTCCAAGCTCAATCAGTATCTCGCCCGGCCCAGGCTCCCGCTTGTCAGAAAGGCTCAACAAACCCTTCGTGACTTCGTTCAGTTCTCGCAGCGTCACGGCGCGCTCGAACGGGTTGCCTCGCGCACCTTCGCGCACCTCAAGCCGTTCAGCTACACGCTGCGCCCACAAGGCCATAGAGCGCGCATCGCTTGGGTTGAAGTTCGGCAGCGCGGGTAGCGCCGCTTTGCCGGTGTCGCGTTGTGCGGTCATAACTGCTGAAGCTCCGCTGTTGAACTCGCTAGCATCACGCTGGTAATCCTGGCGCGGGACTCTACTTCGACTTCGTGCTCCGCCCACCTACCAGATGGCAGGCGCTTCGGGCTGGTGTCTGTCAACACCGCTTCATGCCGAAGTTGGCCGTCTGCAATCCAGCGCACGATTGCCGGGTTGGCTGTCGTCTGCTCGCCAAACACATGAACCCAGGCGAACCCAACCGGCTCCGGGAAAACCCGGCGCGCTGTTCTCCACACCCCGGTGCGATGCGCGGCCCCGGCGAACGCCGCCAGTATCGACGCCCCACTTGCCACATAGAGCACGTCGTTTTGCTTATCGACGAACACCGCGCTGGCGGACAAATCAACCCGGCCCAGCTTGCCAGCCGCCAAGTTTATCGCCAAACACCCCGGCGAGCCGTTGTCAAAAAATACGAAGCACACCCCTTCGTGCTCAACAACTTGCATCGAGGCTGGGTTAAGCTGCTGCCAATCTTCCCGCGTGAAGTGCCGCTGCGTTATCAGGTTCACCCCGTTGGCCGACGCCAGGCACAAACCGTCAGGGGAGGCAAACAGCACCCCGCCCTGCACCGAGGCTATAGAACGGGCCGACACGCACGCCTGGTTGCTGTCAACCTTTTGCGCCGACATGGTTGCCGAATCAGAGCCGGTTATGAAGTACGGGCTGCCGATGGTGCCAACGAACAACGTGTTGTCGAACACGCCGAGTCCGACGATTGGGTACTCGATCACCACCTGATATTCTGCTGGCCAAGCGTAGGGGACATAGGGTTCGCAGAACGCCACGGTGTTGTCCAGGAACCCCGCCATGATGCCGTTTGGCATCCCGGTCAACCCGCGCAAGAAGGGGTTGGTGCCCACAACAGGCTTCGGCCAACCATCTGCCTGGCCGTCCATGCGGTAAGGCGGCTCAGTCCATGTGAGCGTCGGGCACACCTCGCCAAGCTCTGCGCCTTTCTTGGCGTCCGTGTAGGCCAACGTGCCGACAAGCATTTCATCGACAAGCCGGAACGTCGAGCTTTCGTTGCCGGCGCTGCTGCGGTACAGCCGCCACTTCACAATGTGCCTGGCTGCGTGCGCCTCTCCGGTTGTAAGCCCTGGCCTTGCGACTGAGCACAGGTCATTCTGGTCTGGTTCCAGCATTTCGCTCGGTTCAGAAGGTTCGGATTCTTCACCCCAATCGGTAACAAACGTCACGATATAAAAGCGCGTGTCAATGATTCTGCTGGCTACGTTTGGCAGGAACTCGCCCACGCCGCCAAGCTCGTCAACCAGCGCAGACGCGGCTTGAGAAGTCCCAGTAATCCCGGCCCAGGCGCGCAACTGCGCCGCTTCAACGGCATGAGTGGCGATTCGCGCCCGGTTCTGAAGCTCTTGCAACTTCATGTTCAAACTGTTCGCGCCCGACGACGCAGCAAACAGCGCTTCGTTGTGGGTGTTTTGCGCACTCATGAACTGCGCGTGCGCGGTGTCGTATGCAACCCACTGCGGGTCGCGCGCACTAACACCATCAAACGAAAAAGGAAACTCCGGCACACTTGGCTTTGTCGGCTCAACAGGCGCTGGCGGAACGGCGATGGCAACTGCCGTGTTCAACAGCCGAGCAAACTCCCTTGTAACCGCTTCCAGTTCGTCGCGGTGTTCCTTGGCAATCAACGCCACGTCAACAGCCCGCGTGGCCGCTTCTATGATCTTTCCAATCGCACCCTCGGAAAGCATTTGAGTGCCCGCCGTGGATTGACCCTCTGCGTTTGTTGACCCCACTGGCAGTTGCAGTGTGCGCAACCGGTTTGCAATCGCCGCGATGTCTAGCCGGTGCGCTGCCGGTAGTGCAGTGAGTGGCAGAAACAAATGCGTAGCCGTTGCCGCACTTCCCGCCGATGCGATTTCAAGGCCGAGCAGCCGTGCGCGGTCAATCGGCACTTGGCCGTACAAGTTCCAATGGCCCAACCTGAGATCCGATGGAACGGCGGGGTTGTTAGGGAACAGCAGCCCGTGGCTTGATGTTGGCCCAGCAAAGATCGTCGAACCCGAAAACCGCAGCCCCGGCTCTGAAACTTGTTGCACTGATTGCGCAACCGCCTGCCGAATCTGCTCCGTCGCTTCGCCGTACAGGAACGTGTTGGCTTCTTCTGGCGTCAACTCGTCGGACACCGCAAGCGTAACTGCCGGACGCACCGGCCTGGGAACGCCTAGCCGCCTGTCTGCCCCATGCACGTCTATGGCGCGTGGTGGTTGCGACCCGTCATCAGCCGTAAAAAACGTGCGCTCTGTCCGCTCGTCGTTGATCTGACCTTTGACGTAGCTGCGGGGTTGACTCGACAGAATCCACCCGCTTGCAGGCTGCGTGTTGATCGCGCCATCGGGAGTGCGCGAAAACCTGTGCATTGTGCGCGTCCCGGTCGGCGCGTGTGCAGCAAACAAGTCGGCGCGCACCGGGCGAAACTCCGACACGGCGTTGACGAGGTTCACGTTTCGCTGCGCCGCGTTCGCGCCGAGTGCGCGGGGGGATAGGCTTGGCTGCTCGCCTCCGAAGTCCTCGATCTTGATAACGCTCATGGGTTTTGCTCCCCAACTGCATCGGCAATCGCCGTAGCCACCAGCCAAAAGCGCTCACGGTAGCGGCCAAGCTCTGCCGGGTTGCTCTGGAAAAAGACTTCGACGATCAGGCCACCGGCGCGAACAAAGCCGGGCGTGAATTTACGCTCGCGCTTGAACTGCGCCAGCGGATACAGGCCGCCAGTACGCCGCACCGGAATCTCCAGCACCCGGCCAATGGCCTGCGCGATGCGCTGCGCCAGCGCCTTGTTTTTCGGCGCGGCGATGACCTCGACACCGGCAGACGTGGGAGTGTTGCTGGCGTTGGTGTGCAGCTCGATGGCGACATCGTGACCGTGCGCGAGCCGGATGGCGTCGTTGAGCGTCAGGTTCACGCCGCGCCCGCCGTCCTCTGTCACCTCGTGCCCGGCCTGCCGCAGCTTGAGTGCAACGATGTGCCGCAGCTCGAGCATGAGCGCCGCCTCGGTCGTGCCGCCCCACGTGTTGCCGGGGTCGTTGCCGCCGTGGCCTGCGCAGACGAGGATTTTCATAGCGCCCACCAGAAAAGGAAGATCGGCCAGAGCAGGAAAAAGAGTGGGTTCATAGCAGCCCCACTTCTTTTGCGACATACGTCCCAAGAGCTACGACCAAGGCAATAATGAAACGCTCAACCCAAACAGACGTTTGCGAAAATGCTGGCAACCTTGCTTCGGTAGTTTGCAAGCGCACATCAAGCCGCTCAATTGCCTGAAACGCACGATCTAGGCCGATGCTGATATTGGTCTGCCGCTCCTCAACTCGCGCCAGCAGTGTGAATGAATCACTGAGCTTGGCCAGTATCGCCCGCTGCTCATCAAGATCAGAGCGCAGTGCGTCGAGCTTGGTGCCAAGTATTTCGATGTTCATTGCAGTTCCTTCAATTCTTTGACCCACTGGTGGCAGGTGCTGGCGTATTCGGCGGCACGGTCTGCGTCGTAGGCGAATTCAAGAAGAAACTGCGAAGCCTCGTCTGAAAGTCTGCCGACGGTGGCGGCAGCAGCAGGATCGACGGTGCCGTCGGGAGCGGTGGACACGGGGCAGGCGGGGGCGGCAAAGGGGTCGCGCAGCCCGCCAGCAGCAGCAGCGAGGCGGCGATTGTCAGCGCGGATAGCCGCAAGTTGCCGGGTGGCTTTCTCATGTTGCACCTCAAGTTTGGTTGCCAATTCTGCGCGCGCACGCTCTATTGTAAGCGCTTGCTGCTGTGCGTCGGCGTACCGCTGGGCCGCCTCGGCACGGATGGATTGCACCTCGGCTTCATGCTTCGCCCCGAGGTAGTTTGCTGTCAACAGCGCCATGCTGATGCCCGCAACTAGGGCAGACGCCAAAAGTTTGACTGGTAGTGTGATCATTTGCTTGCTCCGTTCTCCATTTATCATCCACGGTCGCGAAGCCGATGTACGCCCCAACCACCGCCCCGACGAATACATAAAACGGGCCGGCAATGGCCCCGAGTTGATCGGATTCGGTCACCAGCAACAGCATGGGGAACAGCAGGCCCGCAACCATTGCTGCCCAAGCCATCGCCCGACGATTGCGCCAGCGAATATGGGGGTTTGGGTGATCAGCCATCACTCATCCTTGTTAGCGTCGAGGCTGCTCTGAAACATGCCCTCTTTGGCGCGCACAAAGATTTCCCGCTTCGCCTCCAATCCCAAAAGTTTCATTGACCGCGCCACATCTGCCTCATGTGAATTGCGGCAATGGTCTTTCTCCCAAGGCCTGAAAATTGCGTCTATCCAACGCTCTGCACGCCAGCCGCAGCGGTGCGCCCGGCCTGAAATGGATTCGTTGGCCGTCGTCTCTTTGTGGCGCGGCAGCAACGCGACGTTCAGCAACTGGCTCATCGCGTCGCCGATCTTGATCCAGCGCGGCGTGTTGTCGATCATGCGGGCCATGCGAGTGCGGGCAGCTTGGGCTCAATGTCGGCATAGCCGCTGGGCATAGGACGTGTACCACCCTCTACTTCAGCCAGCACCGCGTACAGCTTCGCCCACGTTGCGTCACGCGCTTCGACGCCGTACTGTCCTTCGGCCTTGAACTTCGGCACCGTGCTGGTGGCGTAAGTGCAGAGGCTCAGAATCCCGTCATACAGCCGCGTCTTGGCAAAGTCATCGAGCCGCTTCTGGGTGGCGTCCACGATCTCTTGCTTCACCCGCAGCGCAGCGGCTTGCTGGTTGGCCGCGATGACTTCAGGCTCCAGCGAGTACACCTCAAAAGCCTGATACCACTTGCCATTGATCTGCGTGGGCGTGACCTCGCGGTAGCCCTGCGTGATCGGATCGTAGGTCGGCGTGGGCGACTGAAACAGCGCCGCGTAGCCCTCGGGAGGGCTGAACTGCGAAGGGAAGCTGGTGTTTGGGAAAGCTGCGCGGATCTCTTGCTCGGACACACGCTGGAGGGTTGCAATGTGGATATACATGGTGATTCCTTAACTGATAGCCAGCCATATGTACACGGCCCCGTTCACGTTCACGTTGCTGGAGTCTTGGTTGACGATGAATCCGGTCGAGTTGGTGTCGATGGTGTCCAGCGTGGTCACTTCCGCCGCCGTGGTGTTCAGGCTCAAGCGTGGGTCATTGCCAGCAACAATACCTCGGGCTGTATCCCACACGAACCAATCACCTGATAAGTCTGTACGCTTGATGAGGATGAACCTTGCACCAGTTGTAAAGCCGCAGTTGATTGTCTGGCTTGAACCGTTGCCGGTGTAAGAGCCGACTTTGCTGATTCCGGGGAGGGATGCGAAGAGGTAGGCGACGTAGTTGTGCGACGAACTGTTGTGATCTGAACCAACTGTAAATTGAGTTGCGGTAGGGCGCGTATCATTGAATGATGATGTCGCGTTAACTTCTGCAAAATCTGCATTCAATACCACAGCTTTGGTCGAGGCTAAATAGGCGCAAGCCACAGACCAGCCGCTTGAGTGGGCAAAGCTCCGGTTTTTTACAATCAAAAGCTCTGGTGTAGCCCCCAGACTGTGAGTTACAGTTTGTGGGCTGCTGTTGTTCCCCGTATAGCAAACCACATCCATGAAGCCGGGGGCGCGGCGGAAGAAGTGGTTGATAAATGTCCAACTAGAATCATTTCCGTTTGCGCCAACGTACGATATACCGTTTTGATTTAGGGAGGACAAGTAATTTACGAAAGATGATTCTGCTGCCGTACTATTTGAAGCAAGACCTGACGCAGCACCTCTTAACCTATCTGTAAATACCTGATGGTTTCCACCAACGCTACGCGTTTGACCAAGATGCAAATCCGGTGCAAACCCCACCCCAGTCACCGTAGCAGCAGCCCCCGTACCAGTCCTAGCAATCGCGTTATAAACCTGCGTCCCCGTAGTAGGCGGCTTGTTGGGGCGGCGGATGGCGAGGTAGATGTAGGTGTCACCAGCAACATCTAACTGGCCGCGTGTAAAGCCTGTGGCGTTCACCCCCATGTTATCGTTGGCTTCGACGTTTGATGAGTTTGGCTGTAGGTGCGGCGCGGAAGACTGATCCCCGGACTTAGAAGCTAAAAAACCCCGCATACTGTCCACGACAATCCACGCCCCGGCACGAGTAGTATTTTTTAGTAATACATACTGTGGCTCCCAACCAAGAGTAGCTATAAGGTTACGACTACCATCACTCGTTGCACTCCCACACTGAATAACCCCATCTGCACTTGTGTCGTGTGCCCATGCGTAGATGACATACGTCCCGGTCGGTGCCGATGCAGACAAAGTTGCAGTCGTACCAGAAACAGAAAGCCAAGCGTTCGTAGGCGTCTGCGCTACCGTGGTATTCAGCCGCAGGTTATTGCCAGCAGTCAGCGAACGATGCCAAACAATCCAGTCGCCGGTAGTGTTGGTTATCTTGGCGATAACCTTCCCGACAGTTCCGAGGCTCGACAGGTTGATGTTGGTTGCTGCGCCGTTGGTGTGGCTGACCGTGTGGACATCAAAAAACTTCGGCGCTTTGCGGAAGGTCCAGCCGACGATCTGATTTCCGCTCGCAAAGTTCAAGCCAGATGAGTAGCCATTTCCATTGAACGCGTAGCCCCCCCAAGGCGAACTAGGGGTGCCTATGGTGTTTGTCCGTAGTACGTCATTCAGCGGCCTCGCACTATCAACTAAATAGTGGTCTTGTGCAGCACTTCTGTTTTTCTCCCAAACCAACCCCCCCTTACCCGCCAGATCAATCCCGTTGGTGATCGTCTGGGTGGAGCCGTTGCCGGTGTAGAGCCAAGTGCTGAATACGTCATCAACAAACAGCTTCTCCGCTACCATGGCTGATCGAAGTTTGTCAGCCAGCATCACGCATCCCCCACTCGGGCACCGTAGATCACGTTACCCACTTCCCAAAGCTGAATCACGGTCAAGCCAGTGGTCAGCAAAGTCGGTGCATTGCCACCGTTGGTTTTCCAGACCACGCCCAGAGAAGACCAGTTGATGGTGTTCGCGGTGCCGTCGTCAATCAGCAGGGTGATCGACTGACCGTTGGCCCATGTGCCTTGGGTGGGTGTCGAAGCACCACTGAGCGTCCATGTCTGGATGCTGCCGTTGGTGGGAGACAGTGCAGGAGTGGTGCCGGTGACGGCGAAGATTTCTTCTGTGTAGCCGTCGTTGATGGTCAGGCCAGATGCCGTGCCGCCTGTGATCGCGGGGCTGGTTAAAGTCTTGTTCGTCAGCGTCTGGGTGCCCGTTTCCGTGACGAAACTGCTGCCAATAATCGTCTGCACCTGCGCGGCTGTTAGCGGTTCTGACGGGCCGGTTCCTGCGCTGATTCTGCCAAGGATTGTTGCAGTTGGCATCGCCTGGATAGCCGTGGCGGTGGCTGCGTTGCCGGTTGTGCTTTGGTTCAACACAGGAACATCTGCTGCTACCATCGCTCGAAACACCGGCACTCCAGTGGCTCCGCTTGGCGCGGCGTAGAACTGGTTTGCGGCTTGCGGGACTTTGGTGATCGTCAGCGTCCCGGCGCCGACAACAGGAGAACCAGTTACAGTGAACTCGCCAGGCGCGGCAAGCCCTACGCTGGTCACGGTGCCAGCATTAGCTGTAGCTCCTGATGCCACCCCGTCTAGCTTGGCCTTGTCTGCTGCGGACAAAAAACCACTGACACTAGCCGTTGCATTGGGGTGTGTTGCGCCTCCAGCGCCGAAGTGCCCGTTGATCTGCGCTTGCAGTTTGCCGAACGCGGCCAACACGCTGTCTGCTGCCGCAACTGCCGTGCCTGTCGCTGTTGAAAACCCGGTCAGCGCCGCAGCCCGAACATCTGTGGCCAGGTCGCGCCACGTCTTGTCACCGCGCCAGTATTGCGCCACGGTGCCTGCTGCAATCGTCGGCTCGCGTGTGCCTGTAGCCGCGTCCAGTTCGGCCTGTGTGGCCATGTCAACCGCAAAGCCTGGGTTGGGGTACGTGCCGCTTAAAACCCCGCCTGCTCCGCCTGTAGGGGTTCTGGCGTTGGTCAGCCTTGCGTCTGTGTTTTGTGCGAAGTTGCCGTAGGAGCCCGCCGTTGCCCGCATTGCCACCCGGTCACCGGCCACGTAGGATTTTGGCGTCGTCCCTTCCTGTCCGCGAAGCACGGTAATTCGGCACTCCCCAGGCACCGCGTTGTTCACGGCGGTGATACGCAGAACTTCGTGGTCGGACTCCACTGTTCCGGCGCGCTTGAACGCCGTCACGACGTAAAAGCCGCCCCCGGTTGGGTTGAGAAGCACCGATGCAGCGCCGTCTGAGATTTGCAAAACCCCGAACCCAAGCTCAGTTGCCGGGGTGCCGGAGGTCGGCGTTGCCTGCACTGGCCCGATGAAGGTCGTCTCAAAGTTGTTGAAGAAAATCTGTGTCATCGTCAAACCTCACGTATTCTTACTTTTAGCTCGACCTCTTTGGCACGCCCGTCGTTGGTCGATGCCCTGATCGTGAGCTGATACGTCACTCCAGAAACACCGCCCTCATAGACCCACACCTTTAACGACCGTCGGTTAGGGCTTATGACCGAAGTGGCTGGAATCGGCATGATTGGCACCGACGAAACGCTGGACTGAACAATGGTATCGCCAACGGGAAACCACTCATCGAAGTCGATGTCGTAATCTTGCACGTCACGCGGCTGCTGCCGCACGGTTCCGATGATTGCCATGTTCTTTAGTCCATCACCACGAAGGTAAAAGCGCCGGGAGCCACTTGGAACCGGCGTTCATCCGGCGCGGGTTCGTCCCACTTTGCAACCCGCACAGCACTCCCGCCAACTGCTATCTGCGCACTCGCCGTTGTAGCACCCAGATGCCGCGCGAAAACCATGTGATGCGCGTTGATTGTCGCACGGCTTTCTGCAAAAACCGACAAGCGCCCGACTACCCGCCCTGCTACGGATGCGCCAGCAGCGGGAAACAAAACGAGCGGCACCGAGATATTGCGCCGGGGTATCACAAACCCGCCAGCGACCGCAAAGGCCGCAGGCTCAACGCCCATCGGGGTGCGCACAAAAACGCGCCCGACAACCCCTGCATCTGCACGAGGGGTTGTTTGGATTCGCTCGCGGCGAAACACCCTGGCAGTCGCCTGTACGCCCGCCTGGCCGCTTACGTGGATATGATCTCGCGTGAAGCCGACTGCAATGCTAATTGCTGTTTTCGCCTCCGCCTGGACTGGCGCACGGCGCAGCACAACCCCGAGAGCACCCGTTACTTCCGCCTGCGCCGCACGTTCCAGTCGTTGGCGTGAATGCACCCGGCCAACTAAGCCGCCTACCGTTGCCGTTGGCTCGATGTGGACAACCAGATGGCCAAAGACTCGCGGGCTCGGAATGATATGAGCCAGCAGCGTACCATCAATGCGAACGCGAACAACGGGGTCAGAAACCGCCCCGTTGATGGCAAAGCCGTTGATCGCGCCGCCGTTGAGCATTACAGCAGCGTCAGGTTGAAGTCGCCAGAGGTGGTAGCAGAATCAATGACGTACACGTCGTTCACCTGCAACGTCCGGGCGTTCGGCAACGGCGCGCTGTAAAGGAGCGTGGTGGTTGGGTCTGTAGGGGTTGCACCCTCCACGATACCAATATGCGTCACGGTGACGGGTGCGCCAGTCACCGGCGGGAATGGGACGCGCACCGAGTTGAACGTCACGCCATTCGCCGGGGCGTTGAACGCGCCCGCCGGTTGGCGCGCATACCACGGCGCAGCCACTTCTGTGCCCGCAGTAAAGGCGTCGGTCGGGTTGGCCGTGAACAGCGCAAAGTAGGCCGTTCGCAACGGCGGGAACGGCTGGCCGCGCAGTGTTGCGTTGATGACTGCGTTAGCCAACGAGGTTGAAAAACCGGACATGACACACTCCTTTTAAGATGTTGGCGCGACTGCCGCGCTCGATTGAACTTCGGTTGCAAGCAGGGCTTTAGCCCGCTGCAAGTACGCCGCTGAAAGCGCGGCGTTGCCGCCGTACTCGGCGTCTTTGGCGTAGGCGTAGTGCAGGATCAGCCACAACAAGACGGGAGCCCACTGCGGGCGGAAGCTGGTACCCCCCACGACAGTTTCGTGCCTCCGCCCGTCCCCCGTTGGGGGCGCTACATCTTCAGGTGGGGTAGCGTACTCCATTTCCACTACCGCCCCTTCAAGCGCGGGGGGGAACACGCGAAAATGCCTAGGCGTGCGCGGGTCGTACATAAAATGCCGAACTACCCTCGACCCCGCGCGGCTGCGCCAGTTTCCCGCCGAAGCGTCTAGCAACACTGGGTCAACTTTAGTAATGGGCTCGCCGCTGGCGTTGGCCGCAACATCAATCAAAACTGCCCCCGGCGGCAAATTCTGCAACACCCCCGGAGCTAGCGGGAACGGCGCTACCGCCGAAGATGTGTCCGGGCGGGCGGCGTGGACTTCGCGTTGGGCCAGGTTCAAAAATTGCACTAGCTCAGAGGCGGGCCAGCGGGTTCCGTCTGGGTCTTGCAGCATCGTCTGCGCATCGCGGACTATGGACTGAGCAGCTTGGTTCATGCAAAGGGCCTCCCCACGACTTGCAGGCTGGGGCGAACCCTCCCGATGCCCCCTTCAATGCGCGCCCGGCTTGCGGCTCGTAACGCCGTTGCCGTGTACGCCATAGCCCCGTGCGGGTCGCTAAACGGCTGCCCTGGAATAGCCATCGCTCTAGCGGTCGCCCCCGCAAGAACGGCGTCGACCCACAAATCGAACAAGTCGGGGTGCAGCGCAGTCGCGTTGCGCGCGGGTTGCAACGCAACATTAACTGCCACAGGGTACACTTTGTCCGGGGGCGGATGCAGTCGTATCTGGAAGCCGTCATCACCCCACACAGCGGAGTACGCCAGCGGGGCTCCTGATGGCCGCCCCAGCGACTCAAAGTTATCCGCCGCCCTAGGAGACGCCCGGCGGCCCCCCACAACGACATCCAGCACCCGCGCAACTTGCTGCTGCGCTGGGGCCTCTAGGGAGTACACCGCCTCTCCCGGCACCGTGTTAAACGGCTCCAGCTCTAACCGCACGGACTGCGTACTCTCACAGAACGCGATAGCCGCGTCTAGAATAACCTGCGCCGCCAGCGGCGCCGGGCACCCCGGCAAGTAGGGCAGCATCCTCGGAAAGAAGTCGCTGATGGGTTTCATGTGGTTGATGTAAAAAGACCCGACACAGAGGCCGGGTCATTCTAACACTACTGCCGCGCACCAGATCAGTTAACGATCATCAGTGCCAAGCCGCGAGGGTTCACCGCACGGTAGCCGTACACGTTCAGACTGCGGATGAAGTCCCCGAAGTCGTTTTGGTTACGCACGGTTTCCATCTTGGTGATCTGCGACGCGAAAGTGATTGCGCTCTTGTGCCCTGCGATGATCGCCCGGCGGCGCTGCACCGCCCCAGTCGAGACAATGCTGTTGGCAGTGCCGTCACCAGACACCCATGGCGTAGCCGTACCCGCCGCGCCGCGAGGGAGTTGATTGGTTACGTACACCGTGAAGCGGTCGATGAGGCCAATCCGCCCGTTACGCACCGGGCTGGTGGAGTCGCCGGTCGAGAAGGCCCGAGCCAAGTCACTCTGGAACAGCAGCGCCCGCGTAGCGGGGTCAACCAGCAGGTAACGGTCGCTGTCCGGGACGTTTTGCTCGTCGAGGATGGACGCCAGCTCCAAGACCTTCTGCATCACGTTGGCCGGGGTCAAGGTGATCGGCGCAGCGTCCGTCCCCATCGCGTAGGCAGTGGAGGTGACGCCCGCAGTCGGGCCTCGGTTGGCGGCGTGGGCCAGGTTGAACGTGCCGTAGAGCACGTCCGAGTCGATGGCGATGCGCATCTGCTCGGCGGCGTCCGTCGAAAACACGTCGATCAGGTTGGGCTTGGACTGGTAGTCCAAAACGTCGTTGATCTGGAAAGCAAAGTACTTGCCCTTGTCGATCAGCAGCTCCTGCATGTCCGGCGTCGGCACCTGGTAGGCCAGCGGCATACCAGCGGCGTAGTTGGCGATCTGAATGGTCGGGGCGGTGTTGATGAACACCTTGTCGCCCATAGACGACACCTCGCCCTGCCAGTCGGTGTTGGCGATTTCGCCGTACACAGACGCAGCGTAGAATTTGGCGTTCAGTTTGGCCGACCAGATGGACGGGATGAACCGCCCCGAGTAGGCGTTGGTGGTTGCGCCGTTGTTGGCGGCAAACGCACCGGAGACGGGAAAGACTGCGCTCATGAAAAGCTCCTGGAAATTTTAGGCCGCCGGGGTATCACTGGATACGACCTTCGGCAAGGGCCTCGTTAATCATCTGCTCCGCACGCTGCATTTCCGCGTCCCGGCCACGGTACTTGCCGGTAGCAACTTCGTGGTAGAAGTTCCGTACCTGCTGCTGCGTAATCGTGGGTTTATCCACGGACACCGGGGGGGCGGAAGCGCTGCCTTTGGGGCTCACTTGTTTCGCCAAGGGGTCGGCTTTCGGCGGGGTTTGTTTTGGAAGGGTGTCTTTGAACGCTTTGAACACGCTGACGACTCGGCTGACATCCATCGCGCTATGCGCGGCAGAGAGCGCGGCCTGCCGAGGTTGCCCATACACCGGGTCAACTTCACCAAGCCAAGCCAAGAAGCGGGTATCAGTGTTGACCTGCTCCCAGTCTGGGACGAGAGCAGCCAGCTTGCTGAAGAACACTTCCTCGGCGGTCGTCGATACGGTCTGTGCGGTGCCCTTGAGCGCACTTTCCAAATTGGCAATGCGTTTCTCAAGGCTCGACACCGTTGCGTCCATGTGCTTTGCAATCACAGAGAACGCGCCCTGTGCTTGCCGCTGCACCATTTCCACCAAATCCTGCCCGAAGGACTCAACATCCTTGGAGTTTGCCGCTGGCGGCTGCGCAGTTTCCTGTGGCCGAGGCTGCTGGGCCAGTTTCTCCATGCGCTCGATGGCGTCTTGGAGTCTGCTTTGAAGCTCTTTGTTCTGCTGCTGCAATTTGGGCACTTCGGCGTGGAAGATGCCTTGCAGCGTGCGGAACTTGTGCTCCCAGTTGGCGTCTTGGGACGCGGCGTTGCTCGTATGGGCCGGGGACTGCGCAGTTTCCTGCGGCGGCTGAACTTGCGTACCCGCTCCAGCGGAAAGATCAGTAGCAGCAGGCTCCTGTGGCAGTGAGGCTCCTTGCTGGTTGGCCTCCGCTAGAAGCGCGTCTGCGGCTTCCACTTGACGCTGAACGGATTGGGGCAAATTTGCCATGACTGTGCTCCTGTACGGCTATTGCCGTTTCTCAGGTTGATAGGATGCTACCATATTTTTTATGGTAGCGCAACTACTGCCGATTTGCGACAGATTCAGCGGCGGTCAACTTTTCCGTCATGAGCTTAATGAACCCCGCTGCGCCCTGCGCCCGCTGGAGTGCCCCATGATCCGGGTTAACCAACAAAATTTCTACTTGCCGGGCCATCTGCACGGCCAGCCACTCTTTGAACGGCTTGTGCCTGCACAAGTAGTCGAACAACTGGGCCTCTTTGTCGCGTGTCATGGGGCCGCCGCAGGCTGGAACGTGTCAGTCACTGCGGCCCCATCCATCAACTCCTGCCCGCTGCCCGCTTGTGGGGCCTGCTGGGCCTGTTGCTGGGCCATCTGCATCTGTTGCTGCTGGGCGCGCTCCCGGATCACGCTTGTCGAGGGCACCACCTTGTCCGGGTTCGGAATGTCGAGGCGTTTAACAGCGTGCCGCAGCAATTCCGCCCGCCCGTCGAGCCCAACGATTTGCATATCAATCGGGTTCGCCGTGCCAATCAAGAACTCATTGAGCCGCACCTGCGCCGACTCTTTAGCCACCATGCTCGTAGCCCCCCGCGCCCGCACCTGCAAGTCGCCCATAAGGCCCAGCTCCGGGTTGAACATCATCAGGTGCTGGTAAGTGCGCTCGACCACCGGCCCGATGACGTGGGTATCGAGCGAAGTAACGACGCTTTTTATCTGCCGCGAGGCGTTGTTGATCATCATCGACATGCCCGAAGCCGTGCGCCCCGCGCCGCCCGCGCCGCCGCCCAAACCGGCCATGTACTTCGGAATCCCCGCGTACTCGTCCGCCATGTGGCTGAACTGCGTGAACACGCCCATCAACTCGTTCGCGTTGCTGTTGGGCTGGAAAAACGAGACCGCCGCCGAGTTCGACCCCATCGGGTCGTTCGTCGTCTGCCAGATTTTCCACGGGTACATCTCCGTCATTTCCGCCCCTTGAGGCAGCCGGTCAATGTTGATGTTCGCCTGTGGGCCACTAGCGATGCCTAAATTATTGGCCAGCGCCCGCGCCGCGCTGTTGCACATATCCTGGCAGTCGCGCACCACATCGAACAGGCTGCTGTGCCAGAACGCACCCGGCACCCGGCTGAACCCGTCTGTGAAGTACGGCCTGCGGTCGAGCGGGTCGGGGTTGATCGTGGCCTTGATAACCCAGTTACCGACCAACCAAACCTCGACGCCGTACTCCTTGGCCTCATCAGGCACCTCGTCCTCGTCCATCCCCCACTCGCGCAGCATCTTGCCCGATACCGACCCCCAGTACTGGAGCGCGTCGATGGTGTCTGAGGACATCGTCGTGTCGGCGTTAACCGTCCGGCCTTCGGCCTCGATGCGGGACGTGTCCACGGTAAGCCACTCGTTGAGCCCGCCGGTGCCATGCTCGTTGAGCACCGCCCGCAGCGCGTCCTCGTTGTAGCTCTCCACGCCGATCATCGCGCTCAGGTCGCCCCGCGTGAGCTTGTGCCGCTCAAACAGGTAGGCATCATGCACCGACGTAGCGTGCGGTGCTGGGTAGATCATGAACGGGTCAACCCGCTCAAACACCCGCTTGGTCACCTGGGACACCTGGGCAACATGCCGCCCGTCCGGGCCGGGAACCCACCGCAGCGCCCGCCCCTGGCGCACCACCGGGCCTTTGAAGATGGCCGTCTTGAACACCGCGAGGTCATCCACGAACTGATCCAGCGCGTCGATGAACCCGCCTTCGACCAGCACGTCCTCAACCTCCAGCTCCGCTTGCTCAGCGTCCGCCTGCGCCTGCTCCTGCACCCGCTTGTGCATCTGGGACTTCATGTCCACCATGCGTTGGCGCATTTCCTCCACACTCAGCGGCGTGCCCGACATTTCTGACTGCATCGCCTCGTCGTACACCGATCTCATGATCTGGTCTGCCAGCTCCGGCGGCAGGTCGGGGCTCGGTGTGGGCGTCAGCGTCCACGGTTTCTCTGACCCGTTGCCTGCGAGGATGTCCACCAGCAGGGCCTTGAGCTGCCGCGCTTTGGTAGCGAACACCATCATGTAGATTTCAGACCCGCCCTGACGGCGGATATGCACCAACTTGTCCGGGTCGTACTCTCCCCGGCGCGACCGCACAGCGCTCAGCATTTCGCACTCGATAGGGTCCTTGGCCTTTTTAGCCTGCGCCCAGTGGCGCCGCACGTACTCGACCAGCGAACTAACCACCGGTTGATTACGGGCCTGCTCCGCCCGCGCCGTAGCCTGCGCGGCTTCCTCGCGCTGCAGCGACCCCAGCGACCGCGCCGAAAGCACCCCGTTAAAGGTCACCTGCTGCGGGCGGGCCGTGGGTGTTGGTAGTCCAAGTTGCATTTTATGCAGCCTCAAATTTAGGTCACCCCATTGTACGCCAGTCAGGCATACATATACGCCGCCTTAGCAACGTCGCGCACCCGGCTGCGCATTGGGTAGTTCTGCCCCGGAGACAGCAGGTTGTAATGCAGCGCCAGATACTGAAGCGCGTCCCCGATGTGGCTGTGGTGGTTCTTTTCCGCCGTGGTGCTGGTAAGCCCGCTGGAGGTTTTCTTCCAGCGATGGCCCCACTCCAGCGCATTTACGATGTGCCCGCAGCGAGCATCAATGAGCAGCCCCGGCCCCGCGTCGATCTGCCGCGCCAGCAGCCCCTCTACCGCTTGCACCCGGCGTTCCGGGTCGTTGGTGCCCGCCTTGACCGCCACGAACCCGCGCTGCTGCACCGCCTGAGCTATCGTCCGCTCGTCCACCTGACTGCGAGCGAAGCACGCCGGGTCGAGCACGAACACGATCTTGCTGCGCGGCACCGTCGCAAACTTGTTGGCCAGCAGTGGCATGAGCAGCTTGTCCAGAAACGACTCCACGCCCATCGTCTCATCTTCGGGGACGTAGCACTCCGCAAGCACATTCACCCGGCCCCGTGCATCCTGCTGTCCGATTGCCGCAGCGGCTTGCAGCCCGTTGTCCATCCCCACAATAAGCGGGTTGTTTGACCCCAGCACGGGCTCCAGCGGCTTTTGCGCCACATGGAACGCCTTGCGAAAACTGGCCCGGTAGATCGGCTGCCCCAAATCTCCCGCGCCAAAGTTGTTCTTCAGGTAAACCGAAACCCAAGCTTCCGAATTGCCTGCTATCAGATTCGCGTAATAGTCGTAGCGCAGGTTGTCAAGATTCTCCGCGTTTGGGTTAATCGAGCCGTCCTCCAATACCACTGGAGGTTGAATGAACACCTCGGTGTTCGACGGCGGCGACGTAATCAAGTCGTGCCAGAAGCCCCCAACGGGCGGCGGGTTCGTGGAGCATATTACTCCGGGGTACGTCACGCCCCCAGCGTCCACGTTCGGATAGCGCGCCACGCGCCCTTGCAGGCCCCGGAACACTTCCGGCGCCACTTCTCGGGCTTCTTCAACCCATGCGGCCGAGCACTCCACCGACAGCAGCCGCCGCACATCATCCGGCGTATCGGCCGCCATCATCATGATTTCCGAGTGCATGATCGTGCCATCAGGCAACCGGGTGTGAATCTCGTAGGTGTTGTCTGTCAGGCGCCACTGGCCAAACGTGCTGTCGGTCTTGACGATGCACCAGTGGTCGATCAATGGCTTGACCGTCGTTTTCATTTGCTGCATCGTGTTGCGCAAGATGATGAACTTGGTGCGGCGCACGTTTTTGTACGGCGCCTGGTTCATGCCGCGCACCAGCAAGTCAAACAGCGCGGCGGTTGATTTGCCCCCGCCTACCGGCCCCATTATTATCTTGATGTACGCCTGGCTTTTAATGAAGTCCCGGCCCGTCGGCGTGGGTTTGTAGTTAATCGACATCCACTATGTCCCCGTTGACGCCAACATACGGCTGCATTGCCGGAGTGGGGTTGAGTGATACCTGAAGGCTTCGCGGGCTATCGCCACCGAGGTCGATGGTGATGTTGGCGACGGGCATGTTGGCCGTGGGGTCTTTCGGTGGCGGCTCTTTCCAGCCCACCCAATCTAGCAGGAGCGACACGGCTTTGCGCTTGTCCTCGATTTCACCATCGGTGCGCAGCTCCATCATCCACTCATCGAGCAGCCCGCTGAGATACGTCTCCGCTTTTTGGCGGGTGAGTTTCTTGAGTTCCTTATGGTCGAGCGTGGTTTCCATAGTGCATTATGGCGCACACTTACGCGCGTGTCAAAAAAATCCCCGCACCAGGCGGGGAAAACACACCAAAGGAGACCGCCCATCCCGGGGCGGCATTTGATTGTAGCACGGCACTCGGCCCGGTCAGCTTGTTGCGGCCCGGTCAGCCTGTTGTGGCCCGGTCAGCTTGTTGCGGCCCGGTCAGCTTGTTGCGGCCCGGTCAGCTTGTTGTGGCCCGGTCAGCGTGTTGCGGCCCGGTCAGCTTGTTGCGGCCCGGTCAGCTTGTTGCGGCCCGGTCAGCTTGTTGCGGCCCGGTGCCGGGGGTTAGGTAAAAGATGTTACACGGCTTTTGGT
>Ga0209103_1000088_pt1 | contig 26933 bp, 25 predicted proteins | sample 4C3metaG_FD_184152 | JGI IMG/M metagenome (GOLD analysis project Ga0209103, IMG submission 184152) | Freshwater bacterial and archeal communities from Indian Creek, Illinois, USA - 4C3 metaG (SPAdes) (version 2) | ecosystem: Environmental > Aquatic > Freshwater > Unclassified | place: USA...
AGCCTCCCACCGTTCTGGATCAACGGTAGGGGAGTTTTGCATGAAATCACCATGCTGGCCTTTCAGGGCAAAACAAAAACCACCCACCGACAAACTCTCGTTTATCAATAGATGGTACTTAATTTGGCAAAGTAACAATGAATTGATAAAATGCACCGCTCTTGATTTTAAGGCGGTGCAAGTTTTAACGATTGTGCGCCTTGCACACCTTTATTGCTATTGTACCTGTTCCACCGGCAGGATCAATGTTCTTACCATTTTTGATACAAAGCCAAGCGGCGGTTCTTGCCTTTCGTGAAGCTAATAAAGAGGTAGAAACCGCTTGATATAAGGGCTTTCTGCGGTCACGGGCTGACCGGGAGAGCATTTTTCTTTGTCTGAAATTTACGGTTGGCACGGTCGCCCGCCATGCTTCGGCAGTCGCTATCATTGAAAATGCACACCCCCTTGCGGCTTAATCGGGTAATCGTCAAAAGGTTAGGACAATCGTAAATGGTTCAGGAATTACATACCGTTTAGCTCAAAACTAACTCGGCTCTACTGCCGCCTGTACGGGCTTTGGTCACAATGATTTTACGCTCAATTTTTTCTTCAAGTCCTGAAACATGAGAGATAATCCCGATTAGGCGGTTGGTTTGCGATATACTCATTAACGCCTGCATCGCTTGTGACAGTCTCGTATCGTCCAATGAGTCGAAGCCCTCGTCTACAAACATTGAGTCGAGCCGTATGCCACCGGCATTTTCCTGAATTTCATCAGAAAGCCCTAGTGCCAGCGATAAAGCGGCGATGAATGATTCGCCGCCGGAGAGTGTCCTTGCGTCGCGTTCCGTACCGTTATAATGATCAATGACATTCAAGTCTAAACCACTTTGACCTTGCTTGCCGCTCACACCCCGCCGTTTCAATTCAAACTGGCTATTGGACATCTGTAATAATCTTAGATTCGCTCGCGCGACTATCCTATCGAAGTACGCCGCTTGGACGTAGGTTTCCAGTTTAATCTTTTCTTTACCAGTGACATCGCCATTTGCCGTGTCAGATATCTCCTTCAACCATTTATAACGTGTTTCAAGTTCAAGGATTGTTTTCGACGTTTTGACTATGGCGTTCAATGCAGTCTCATTCGTCGACTTCCGTGCGCTGATAACTAGGTTTGCCTCATTCAGAGCTTTTTGAGTGCCCTCTGCGGCTTTCTTTTCCTGTATCAGCGTATCTAAATCCAGCGGTTTAGAATCAGCAAGCTGGGCTGTCAACGTCTTTATCTCTGTCTCCGTAGCGGCTGCTTTTTCTTTCGCCGTATCATATATGGTCTGCGCTGCTTGAAGAGCGCTTTCGTAGCTTTTTTGCTTATCCTTGAGAGAGATGGCTTCTGCTTTGGCATCAGCTTCGCTCTTGAATTTAAGCTCCGCTGCGCGTTCGTCTCTTGACTTGCTGTCAGCTTTTATCTGCGTAGTCAAAGTGACGACTTGCTCTTTAGCTTTTCCTAATCCCTCGGCAGCCGTGGCAATACTCTGTTCTATTGTAGGGACAGACTCGTCAAGCACTTTCTTACGAGCCGCTCTTTTTTCTTGTTCTGCGAGTGCTACAGCAACTTCCGATTTATCGGTTTTGACTGCTGTTAGTGCCGCGTCTAAAGCTGTAGGTATAACATCAAACGCAACTTCTCCTAACAATGCGGTCGACGTTGCTGATATTTCATCACGCTTTGTGTTGCTCTGACCTTTAAGGCTACTCGCGTGGTTACTTGCAGTCGCCGTCTCTGCTTCTGCGGTTTCGGCGGCTCTCTTAGCTTCATCAAGCGCACTCTTTGTCGGAGCGTCGCCAGACAATGCCGCTGGAGCGGGGTGCTCGGTCGAGCCGCAAACAGGGCAGGGTTGCCCGTCCTGTAATTCAGCCGCCAATATCCCGGCTTGTTCATCGAGGTAAGCCTTATTCAGGGCTTCGTACTCGCAACGCTTAGTCCGTGCATTTTCAGACTTCAAGACATAATCGTCTTGTGCTATTTTAAGTGTAGAAAGTAGCCTGTTATAGTCCGTAAGCGAGGTGTTCAATGCATCAAGGCTGGTCTTCCTTGTGTTTAGAGTTTCTTGTTTACCGCGCAGGGTTTCAGCGATTACTTCCGTGTCGGATAATGTCTTCAGTTCCTCTTTTGCGGCTTTAAGAGAGGCAACGCCATCAGTCTGAATTTTCTCAAAATCTACGACCTTTTGCTTTTCAGCCGTCAACGTTTCCTCATTAGTTTTAATTCGGTCAATGAGGGTTTGTAATTCTTGATATTTCGGCAGCGACTTCTCTATTTCCGCAATTTGCGCTTTTACAGCGTCGCATTCAGGCAATTTTGCTTTCTCTGCATTTAAAGCTGTTTCGGTTTCGTTACGAGTCGTCACCTCTGCGGGAAGGCGCTCTCCAGCCGATTTCAGGGCGTCACGCGCTTTCTTATCCTGTTCCGCTTGACCGACCCTTTGGTTAATTTCGGCAAGTTTGCCGACAATCTTTGTCAACAATTCTCCGTAAGCGGCGAATGTATTATCGTCCGCTAACATAATCCGTCTCAACCATTCGATGACTTCCTCAGCAGAAATAAGCCCCGATTTAGCATCAGCCAGTTTCTGCGTGGCTTCGTAATCGTCTACATCAACCTTGATGTTGCCAAGGCTATATTCGTAGCCTCGCTTTTGCTCTTTTATGTCAGCGGCCTGTTGATTGGCATCTTTCTTAACCCTGTCTTGGAATTCTTTGTAGGCATCAGTATAGAAAATCTTACGAAATATCTCAATCCGCTCTTCGGTGCTGGCGTGTAGAACCTTCAAGAATTCGCCCTGTGCTATCATCGCAATTTTGACAAATTGCTCACGGTTGATGCCGAGTATCTCCTCGACTTTGGCGTTAACATCCCTCAGTTTAGTCAGAATGAGGCCGTCCGGCATATGTAGCTCGGCATCCGCTTTTTCTTCGGTAGTGCCTTCGCCACGCTGCTTTGCCCGAATATAAGCCGGGTTGCGTCTTACGCTGTAAACCTTGTCGTGGTATTGAAATGAGAACTCAACATAGGTTTCTTCTTTCGCGTCGGCGTACTTGCTGCGGAGCATTTCTGCTTTCCTGTTATCGCCGCTTGTCTCCCCATATAAGGCAAAAGTGATAGCATCAAAAATCGTCGTTTTTCCAGCGCCGGTATCGCCTGTGATGAGGTAAAGCCCCTCATTACCCAATTTTTCAAAATCAACATCTTCTTTGCCGGCGTAACAGCCGAAAGCAGACATCGTCAACTTTAAAGGTCTCATGGGGTTGCTACCTCCTGCCAGATTTCATTGAACAGATTCTCTACATACCTTGATTGCTCGTCGCTCATCGGTTGCCCGTTTTGCTTTTCAAACAGTTCCGCGAAAAGCTGTGAGGGCTTTTTCTTGTCCGTGGACACCGAGGTTTCAAACGAACTGGTCACCTGTGTACGTTTGTTGTCGTATTCCAAACGCATAATATTGGGATAGACGTTTCGCAATTTTGCCATTGCATCCGGTTCATCCTGCTCATCAGTCAATACAATACGAATATAGTCCTCTGTGTTGGTGTTACGGTAGTTGTCGCGGTTCATTATCTCGTTGTATGTTCCGCGAACTTCTCGCATTTCACGGAACGGCACAAGCGGCAATTCATCAATTTCAATCTCACCCTTGCATCCCATATTAACAACCGTCACAGACTTTGTGTGGTCTGCTTCCGCAAATGAGTATTTGAGTGGAGTTCCGCTGTATCTCATGGTTTCGCGCCCCATCCGTTGCGGTCGATGAAGGTGTCCCAGGGCAACGTAATCAAAGCCATCAAAAAGCGAACCATCTACATTCTCCGAACCGCCAACAGATAGTTCCTCGGATTCGCTTGTGGTTGCGCCGGTAATAAATTGGTGAGCTATCAGCACGTTCCTTGCTGATGCGTTAATTGCAGCGACACTCAAAGCGGCGGCGAGAGTGTCTGAGTATGTGACTATGTCTTTGTCGGTAAAGTGCTTACGGACAATAGACGGTTTCAAATACGGCAACATCCAGACGTAGATATCACCATGCTCATCGGAGAGAGTTACAGGCTTCATCTTGCCATTATAGGACTGAACAATATGCACGTTGCTTTTTTTGAACAGTTCCGCTCCAAACGCTACCCGTTCCGCATTGTCATGATTACCCGAGATGACAAAAACTGCAATCCCCAGTTCGTTAAGCCACACAAGAAATCTATCCAATAATTGAACTGCCTCTACAATGGGCGTGGATTTATCGTAGACATCGCCCGCTATAAGAACGGCGTCTGGCTTATGCTCTTTGGCAAGCACGACAATTTTTTGCAAAATGTCTCCTTGGTCTTCCAACATGGAAAACTCGTTGACACGTTTGCCGAGGTGCAAGTCGGAAATATGGAAAAACTTCATGTGGCGGCTCCTTTCTGCATTCTGGGTTAATTCAACTTTTGTTGGGCATATGGTGATTTCGTCAAGTAAACAAAGCTCGAATGTAGGCGGATATCATCGTGGGATATGAGCAGATACCGCCACGGCTTACCGCCGTTTCCCGCATTGAATTCAGTCGCAGCGCGGCAATATTCCTCGGCGGCTTCCTTCTTCTCCAACACATCAGCGTCTTGCATATCGCGGCTGGCTTTCGGTTCGCACATATAAATGGTATCGGCAGTTTCAACAATAAAGTCAGGCTCGTACTTTCTTGCGCCGCTCCGTCCCCAATAGATACTGAATTGGCGTGGCGCGGGACGCAGCCACCGCAGAACGGCATTGTCGTTTTCCAGCACAATGGCGAAAGTCCGCTCAGTATCGCTGTCAAATTTATACAATGTATGCCCCGCCTTTTTGAAACCGCTGAATATTTTGGACTTTACTTCCGATGCCTGAAGCGGGGCACGCAAGTCGTATATCTCATCCGTTTTAAACTTACCGCCGAAACTCGGCTCAATACGAGTGAACGGGCGCATATTAGCGGCTTTATAGCTTACTTCTTCTTTGTAAAAATGCTCGTTCATCTGTGCGTAGATGATTTCAGCAATGGTGCGCTGTCTGTCGCGCATCACTTTTTCTATTTCATCTTCTTTCAAGTACGACAAAAAGTGCTGTTTGGCTTCATCGATAAGAGAGTATATAAGGTCGGAACAACTCGCATAATCTACATTGTCGTGGACGATAATATGGCGGACTATCTCATTTTCTACGGTATCAACCTTTGCAAAGGCCACCGTTCCGGTTTCCAGAATGAAGGTTTTACCGCCCTCTTGTAGTTCCGTTCCTTGTAACGTGTCGTCAGATGGATGCCAAAGCATACGGCTCGTGTCCAGCTTGAAGTCGTAAAAGCCACGCTTTACCTCGGTATGAGGCTGAACGACAGACTGCGGAATCGGGATGACGTTCTCTGTGAGGGCTTGGGCGCAGGTTTCTATAGCCGCCGCAACAACCGCCGTCAGGTCTTCCGTTTTTAGTCCAAGGTGGGGCAATTGTTTTGTAACCTGTGAAACAATGCTGTTATGCACCATCTTACGAATGGGCTCATCGTTTATGGCATTGATGTTCCGCACTTGTCTATTGACCTCAACTACCGTCTTAGCCGTAATACTCTGTACAAGGCTTGCTATTTGCAGCGTCTGGTCAGGTGTTTTTTCGGCTTTGTACTCCTTAGTCGCTGTTTCACGCAGGGTAAAAGCTAATTGTTCCGTGAAACTCTCGCCGGAAGTTAACGTGTCGTAGACAGTTGGCAGCGGTACAGTTTCGCGCTCGGAGTCATCTTCGGGTAGTTCCTGCTCTTCGATGTAATAGACCTTGCGGACGAGCGAATTCGGGTCATTAGCAAGGTCAACGATTGCTTGATAGCGGTCGTGGCTGACAATGGAAAGCCTGTCCACTTCATCTTCGCCTGTCCGCTGTCCATAAGGCAAACGAAGCCCGCGCCCGATGGTCTGTTCAGTCAAGGTTTCGGAAGCCGATGCGCGAAGCGGGATAATCGTGTAGAGGTTAGTCACGTCCCATCCTTCTTTGAGCATATTGACGTGGATAACGATTTCTATCATGTTGGTGGTTAATTCCAAAGACAGAAGCAACTCAATGTTCTCGTCCTTTTCAGCGCCGCGCTGTGCCGAGTTGATTTCAAGCACCTTGTCTTTATAATACCCGCCGAAAAAGGCGTCCGAAACGAGGTAGTCTCGGATTTCTTTTGAGTGGTTAGTGTCTTTGGCAACCACAAGCACAAAAGGCTTGACTATAGGTTTGCCGTGGGTGCGGGCATACACGTCCAGTCTGCTCTTTGTTTCTTCATGTATACGGATACCATCGTTGAGTTTTTCGCGGTCAAGCTGCTGCGGGGTGTACTCTTCAGTACGGATATCACGGCGCGTGAACACGGCAGGGACTTTCACGAACAATCCGTCATTCAGCGCATGGGCAAGGGAATACTCATAAACCACGTTCTTAAAGTCGATTTTCCTTGCGCCTTTCTGTATTTGCGGCGTAGCTGTCAATTCCACGCCGAGTATAGGATTGAGTTCATTGATTGTGTCAAAACCCCTGTCTGCGTGGTAATGGTGGCTCTCATCCATGAAAATACAGAGATCTGGCAGCGACTGAAGGTATGAGAAATAGGACTGTCCGAGAACCTCCTGCAAGCGACGCATACGTCCGCTTTCTGAATTCAGCTTGCTGATGTTAAACACATTGATTGTGACATTATCGGCAAACAGCGACATTTGACGGAATTCCTCGTAATTGTCTCCATCAATAATGCGCGGTGCATTGACGAACTTATCCAACCCGCGAAAAACATACTTCTCGCTGGTAGGATTACCGAGGTCGTTTTTTAGCTTTTTGTATATCGTTAGATTCGGAGCCATAACAAAAAAGTTCTTGACCCCTTTTTCATATAGGAGATAGGCAATCATCGCTCCCATAAGGCGGGTTTTGCCTATGCCCGTTGCAAGGGCAAAGCATACCGACGGGAAATCCCGCTCAAAACTGGAGAGTGTCGGAAACAATTCACGGATGCTTGCGAGTTCGCTGTCCAAGTCCGGGGTCTTGGAGAGGGACAATATATCAACAATACGAGCAAACCGCTCCAAACTCTCCTTCTGCGGAGGACGGAGGGCAAGGCGATTGTCGATATACTTTGAATTATAGGAGTACGACTTTGCTGTATACGGTTCTCTAAGCATCTTCGCAATCCTCCCATTCATCCGCGTCCAGTTGCGGCGGGCTGATGATATTCAAGTTATAATCCTCCGCGCCGTACTCGCATTTATCCAACACCGACTGCGGGATTTTACGGACATTAATATTCTCGTACCTCTTGCCAAGACCAATATCAAACGCTGGGGCGCAGATGAGTAAACGCTCATACTCTGGCAGGTCGCGGGAGATTTCATCGAGTTGCGCTACCGTAAGGTATTCAGTCGTGACATAGATGTAACTGCCCGCCTGACTGCTGCCCTGCTTCCAAAACACGTCGGCATCGGGAGCATAAGCGTACCCATTTAGTTTAGCGATTGCCGCCACTAGCATTTGTGCGTTGTATTTGTCGCTGATGACCGAATTGCCGTGCTTGTCCTTTACAATCAGAGTCGGGGCGAGTTCGTAAAACTTGAAACCGCCTCCGCCTTGCCAGTTTAGCGATTTCGATATGCCTCCCTGTTCACCGTCTACAACAGCCTTGAGTCGTGGCAGACAATGGGTGTAACAATGTTCACCTAACTCAATGCCAATATATCGTCTTCCCATTTTGTGAGCAGCCGCAGCTGTCGTACCAGAGCCGAGGAAAGAATCAAGAACGAGGTCACCAGCGTTAGTTGCCATATCAAAAATCCGACCAACTAATGCTTCTGGTTTCTTGCCATTCGGAAAGGTAACGCCCCCTTCTTTTGTGACGTTTTTCATCTCAGCATTCATGTCCCAGTAAGTTCCTTGCAACTCTTTTTTGTATAGTTCCTCACCAATAACTTCGGAAGTATCGCGCAGCCATACAAACAAGTTGCAAATGTCGTCTTTATAGAATTGTTCGTACACAACCCCTTTATTTTTGCCTGTTTTGGGGATGTATTCGATTGACAGTATGCTGTCTGTTATGCCTTGTTCCTTTCTATACTCAATAATACGAGTGCGAATAGACGATTGAGAGTTGGTAGTTCTGAAAACATTAATTCCGTATTTCTGATAAGCCTCTTTTGGAGTTATGCCATCCATTCTTGCCACTTGGTTAATGGATTTTGTAACAACATTTTTACGGGCATATACTTTTATTTCGTTTCCGTCACCGTCTACTGTAGAGCCGATATACTCTTTCGTACCAGGGTCAAGTAATACAGTAGTGTATTTCCAGCTTTTGCCTTCGTCCAAATATTGCTGAATAAGTTCAGACATTTCGACAAAGGAATAGGGGCCATTGAATAGGGGCAATAACGAGTAATCCTTGGCGTAGGCAAGTATATACTCGCAGTTTTTCTTTAGACGCTTGTCTTCTCCACCGCCAGAAGCCCCAGCAATATTTTTCATGTTCACAGAAATCATGTTGATGAAATTACTGCGATTGAAAACTTCATCACAAAGAACCTTTAAGTATGCTTGTTCCTCATCGTCTATTTGAATCCAGATTGTGCCATCCACAGATAATAAGTTTTTGAGGATTTCCAAACGCGCCTTCATTAGCCTAAGCCAAATAGAATGCTCCAGATTGTCGTCGTAGTGTTCGAATGCACTGCCTGTGTTATACGGTGGGTCGATATAGATACACTTCACCTGCCCGGCAAACCCCTGCTCCAAGGCTTTTAGCGCAAGAAGGTTGTCCCCATGGATAAGCATATTATCGGCGGAAGGGTCGCCATAATCCCGCGATGGGTCGTGCAAAAGTATACGCGGTTCCACGGCGGGTTCTTGACCCTTACCAATCCAAGTCAATTCAAGTTTCTGCATATCGTTTACTCCTCCGTTTTCTTCTCTTCAAGCACCTTCATGCCCTTTACGCTATTGTTTTCAAGAAGTTGCGTGAGTTGCTGACGAGCGAGTCGGTTCAATTCGGTGATTCTCTCCTCCTGTGCCATGCCCTTCCCGATGTACAGCGCGTTGACGTTTTCGAGGTTTGCCAATACAAGCAGTTGCTCAATTGTGGCGTGGTCACGCATATTGCCATCTTTGTCGAGGTTGGCTTTTCGCCATTCGGCGGCGGTCTGCCCGAACAAGGCAACATTCAATAGGTCGGCTTCGTCTGCGTAAACGAACGACCGCTGTCGTGCCGTCAGTTCCGGCGGTATAAGGTTGTCACGAATAGCGTCGGTGTGGATGCGGTAGTTGACCTTTGCCAATATCCGATTGACGTTCCAGTTAAGGGATATGCGGCTATTCTCATCGGCTTTAAGCCGCTGGTAGTCTTTGATGATATACAGCTTGAACTCCACCGAAATCCAAGATGCGAATTCAAACGCAATGTCCTTGTGGGCAAATGTCCCTCCTCCGCGCCCTGCCTTGACCGTTATGCCGATTGCATTGGTGGCGTTCACCCATTTCATTGGTGACAGCGTAAAAGCGTTTAATCCGGCTTGTTTCCTAAACCCCTCGAATTCGAGGGGTTTAAAGTCCGGATTGTAAAGCTGCTCCCAAACACCAAGAAATTCTACGGTATTCCTGTTGCGGAGCCAGTTGGCAACAACGCCGTTCGGGTCTTCGCTGTTTTTGTACCGTGCAATATCGGTCAGGCTGATGTAATCATCGTCTGTGCCATGCGACAGCACCGTTATTTCTGTACCCTGCGCGGTGATTTTCCCTTTGAATGGTCTATTTGCCATTGTATTGCCCTCCCGTTTTCTATTCCCCCTCGAATTCGAGGGGTTTACACAATTTCAAACGAGAACGTCATTATCGTACCGGTGACAATTTCACCGTTCAGGCGATTGCGGATAGTCTCTTGCAAGGCTTCGTTCTCCATGTTGATTCTATCTTCCTCAAGGCTGATTTCTCGTTCCATTTTTCTGCGCTTCTCTTCCAAGCTGGTAATAACTGTGCGCATTTCTAACATCTCGTCAAGGCTTCGAGTGTCTTTTGAAGTCCTGAATTCTTTCCTTTTTTCGGTGATTTCTTTTTTAAGAGCCTTCAATTTTTTTTGCAAACCCTCTTTTAGGTCCTCGCTGAAAGCATCCAGTTTTTCCACCTCAGTTAGAAAATATTGCTTGTTGCGTTCGGCGATATCGTCCTTTTTCTGTTGAATCCCATCTCGCCGAAGGGCAATGAGGTCAGCAGTTTCGGGAGAACACTCACCGACTACGACAGCTTCCAGTTCCATGATGCGCTCGACCATGTTGTCGTCGACATGAGTGCCGTCATTGGTGATTACAGTAATAACTAAATGCTCCTCGTTTTCAATTCCCTTATGCGTCAGCTTATCAATGGAGATTACTCCACTTTTTAATGTCGGATGGCTATCCAAAAAACTGATTCGGTTGGCAGGTGGCAAGGTCGAATGCGTGAATTGAACATGAACGGAGGGCATTTCAGCATCCATTACCTCTGTAATCCAATCGCTGCAAAGTTCGCCGTCGCGGCGCAGAAATTCTTCACGCCGTACTTCTGCGTCTCGCCAGTGCAGGTTATAAGTCTTGCGTTCACCGTTATGTATGTACGCAAAACGCAAATGGTCGAGCTGTTCTACGCGCTCCGGTCCCTGCATAATAAAGAAATTGCATAGCCAACGTGAAAACTTGTCCAGTTCGACTTTTGTATCCTCGTGGCAGTCCTTTAGGCGAACCGAAACCTCCTCGTCCAAATTTTCTAATACAGATTTCCGAGCCTCTGTCATTCTCTCGTCAATCTGCTCGGATAATTCAGCTTGTAGAGCGTCAAAAGCCGCTTTTATTTCCTCCGGAAGACGGCATGTCTGATAGATTTCAAGGATACGTTTTTCGAAGTCCACGCCATCTTCAATTGTGCCGAGGATTTCATCGGAAGAGCCGAACACTCCCTCAAACAAGTTGAATTTCTGCGACAAAAGCTGGAACACTCTCTCGTCCGCCGCATTTCCGCTATTAAGGAAATTTATGACTATGACGTCATTTTTCTGTCCGTACCGATGGCAACGCCCTATCCGTTGCTCTATTCGCTGTGGATTCCACGGCAGGTCATAGTTGACCACTATGTTGCAGAATTGCAGGTTTATACCTTCGGCGGCGGCTTCTGTACCGATAAGGATAGACGCACGGTCTCGGAATTCCTCAACAATCGCGGATTTTTTATCCGCTGCGAAAGAGCCAGATATCATACCGTCATCCTTATGCCGTTCTCTCCATTCCTTATAAACACGAGTGGAAACAGGGTCGCTGTTTGAGCCATCCAAAAAAACTATCTGCCCCTCATACCCGTTTTGGGAAAGCAAATTCATCAGGTATCGCTGGGTACGCTTGGACTCGGTAAAAATGACAGCTTTTCTTGCGCCTCCAACCTCCTCATTCTTTTTAAAGCCTTCCTCAAGAGCGGTCAACAGGTTATCGCCCTTGGCGTTTGTCTTAATGCTGTCGGCAAGTGCGGCGTACTGTTTCAGTTCCTCGGTTTCCTTCTTGATGCCTTCGTAGTCCGCTGTAAGTTCCTCAACCGCGCTGTTGTCGTTGTCGCACTCATCATCAATCAGTTCCTCAATGCCATCATAATCGTCAAGGTCTGTTATTCTTAACTGTGCTTCATAATCAGTTAGTTTCAAATTCAACCGTTCAATGATGGTGGAAAGTGTACCGTGGATTGCCATAGAAGAAGAAGCGAGCAGTTTCCTCGCTACCAATGTTAAAAGTTGACGTTGCCCTTGCGGGAATGCGTGAAGCCGCTCACGTTGTAAATAGCTGGATACATCGTTATACAGTTTTTCCTCGTCAGGGCTTGGCGTATATGATTGCAAAATAGCTGTCCGATTTGTGTACGGAACATACTCTCTCACTTGATGGCGCAATGTCCGTTTACAGAAGTTCCGTAAGCGTGCCTTTAAATTTCCATTTCGGGCTTCGGTGTTGGATATATTCACATATGACTCACGGAAGATGTCGGAGTCTCCAAAAACCCGCTCGTCTATTATACTGACAAGTCCGTAAAGCTCCATCAGATTGTTTTGTAGCGGCGTTGCGGTAAGGAGCAGTTTTTTACGTCCTTTGAGCGCTTCTTTTAAATTGTTGCCCATTACGTTGTTTCGCTTGTACACGTTACGCAGTTTATGCGCCTCGTCCATAATTACCAAGTCCCAGTCAATCAACTGGATATCGCGCATCTTTGCTGACGCGAAATTGTATGAACAAATGACTACTGCATCTTGAACCAGAAAAGGGTTGCATGATGGGTTGTCCTTTTTTGCCTTGTTATAATTTTTCGATTCCAGTATTTCGGAGCGTATGAAGAATTTTTCGTCGAGTTCGGCTCTCCATTGTGTTCGCAGTGAAGCCGTAACAATAAGGAGGATTTTGCGCTTGCGTTCCGACCAACGTTGCGCAAGCACAAGCCCTGCTTCAATTGTTTTACCCAGTCCGACCTCGTCTGCCAGCAACGCGCCGTTCGAAAGTGGGGATTGCAAGGCGAACAATGCTGCGTCCACTTGGTGCGGGTTTAGGTCAACTTTAACTCCGGACATAGAGGAAGTAAGCCCAACAATCGAGTGCTGCGGGCGTTTTAACATAAGTTGTTCTGCAAAAAAACGTATCTGATGCACCGTGTACGCCATAACGTATCACCTCCCCCTTATTCCTCTTCGGTCATCTCCATGATATCGGAAATATCGCAATTTAATGCTCTGCATATTTTTTCGATAGTTTCTATATTGACGTTTTCATTTTTTCCCAGTTTGGTAACGGATGCAGAACTAATGCCCGCTAAGGTCGGGAGGTCTTTCTTCTTGAGGTCACGGTCTATTAGGAGTTTCCATAATTTCTTATAGCTTATAGCCATTTCATTACCTCGCCTTCAGGTTCTCTACCCAAGCTAACTTGTTCAGTATATCATATTCGACAGGATATTGCAATAAAAATTGATGCGATAGCAAGAATTATTGATTATATCGCTCGCCATCGCTTTTCACACAAAATTTACATTTGAATTTTAGAAAGGTTATTGACAAGCCTATTTCGCCCATGATATAATTCGCATATCAGCGAAGTTGCTAATTAGCTATGCAACGTATGTGCTGGCAAAGAGAAAGGAGTGCAAACATGGCTGGAGAATTTGGTACATTCATTGACAGCAAAAGAAAAGGGCGTGGTTCAGGCGGTGAGGATATTAAATTAAAAGACATCGCCGACGCAATGGGCATGACCGCATCGTATCTTTCGGATATAGTCAAAGGTAGGCGTAATCCGCCTGAGATTCATATTCTTGATAAAATCGCTGTCGTGCTTCAACTAACGCTTGATGAAAAAGAGGAAATGTTTGACCTTGCCGGAAGGGAGAGGGATGCCGCCGCCCCCGACTTACCACAATACCTGATGTCAACGGAATTGCCTCACGTCCGCAAGGCGTTACGCCGAGCAAACGAGAAAAACATCGGTGATGCTTTTTGGAAAAAGGTATATGAAGCCATCGATGAGCAGGGTGAACAATCATGAACTGGAGGAGTGCACATGGCAGTACTGCTGGAATCCAATGCGCCGCGCATTTGTAGAGAAGATTTTGACAAAGAAGCCGTGGCCTTTTTAGAAAAATACTACCCGGAGGCTCTACGGCAACCGATGGCTGTCCCCATTTTAGAAGTTGCCCGCAATCGTATGGGTCTGCGTGTCGTTAAAAAGCGTTTGACAGAGGATTTAAGCATTCTCGGTCAAATGTGCTTTACCAACGGCATTGAGGAAATCTACATCAAGGAAACCGACGAGTATAGAGAAGTTAAAGTTCGGTGCGGCACCATGATTATCGACCCTGACACAATTACCGAACGCAATGAGGGCTGTGAAAACAATACCATCGCTCACGAGGCGTTTCACTGGCATAAACATCGGGATTATTATATTGCCGTTTCTGTGGTCGACCCCAAAAAAGCAGTAAGGGTTCGCAGCGGCTTTGATAAGTATGATGAATCCGATAAAGCCAACTGGTCGGATGAGGACTGGATGGAATGGCAAGCAAGAGGTATCGCTCCTCGAATTCTAATGCCGCCATTGCAATTTGATGAGATGGCGAATCGCTTTATTGCTGAGTTTTCAATGGGTGGAACGAGCAACATCGGAAGGTATTCCTTACGTCGTTGGGTGGTCAGCAGTTTAGCCGACTTCTTTAAGGTGTCAAAACAATCCGCAGAAATCCGTCTTAATGAGAGGGATTGTCTGCGCGAATAGGTATATTATGATACCTGTTTTTTTTACCTATAAACTTCGCAGAATAGCTAAGTAGCTTAGTTGCGAGAAAGGAGCTTGTATGCAGGAAATTGTGAAATGTCCGAAATGCGGCAGGAGAATATTTGACCTTGAATGGCGAGGTCGAATAGTTGTGAGTATCAAGTGTACCCACTGTCGCAATGTCGTGTCTATTGAGCGTGAAGCAATAGGGATGGCATCAAGTCCCAAAATCAAGTCGACCGCTAGAAAAGCGTAAAAACCGATACAGCAATTAAGTAACCAATTCATACCGAGCAATGGAGCCGAGTGAGAGCTACCAAATGGCCGGATGAGTTACGAAACGCAATGTTCGTAACCATCCGGCTTTTTGCGTTTCGTGACCACTCTGTTCTTTTGCAGCCTTGCTTGCTCCTTGCCAATTCGAAAGGAGTCAAGCTATGAAAACCAATTACAATCAGGACGAGAATGTCCAACGCTACATCGAAATCGATGGCAAGCAAATTTCCGTAACAGAAGAAGTATACCGCGCCTATAAGCGTCCGGCATGGGCGGAGCACAAGAGGAAAGAACGTGCCAAGCGGTGTCGCGACGAGAAGGGGGTTCGCTGCACCAAAGATTGCAGGTTATGCCCCAAACTCCGCGATGGCGGCGACCTCTCAATAGACAGATTCTCAGACGACGGCTATGAAATCACCGATCCGGTGGATTTGGCTGAATTTGTGGCGGACAAGCTGCTCCTCGAACAACTGGTGGCCGCCCTTGATGAGCTGGAACCGGACGAACGGTCGCTTATCGACGCCCTATTCTACAACGCCCACACCGAGCGGGACTACGCCGCCGAAATCGGTATCTCACATCAGGCAGTCGGCAAACGCAAGCATAAAATCATTGAAAAACTGCGCGGCATTATGGGCGCAGACAAATAATTCTCAAAAACCAGAGGGGTGTTGGTTGCCAACGCCCCTTTCGCTGTCCTGTGGATGGTGAGGGGAGAACGACCTCCCCCGGAAACGGAGGTAGATCAATGGAAACAAAGGCCAAAAACACGGACACGGACTTGCGCGACGGCAACCTTGACGAGGAACTAGCGGGCATCCTGACCGCAATCAGCGTCGTGTCCAAACGCCTCGCCAAGAAGCTGCTCACGCTGCAGAGGCGGGACGAACCTGCCGGGAAAGGAGGTGTGCCTGATGGGCAGGATGAGTGAACTTGATCTGGTATTGCGGGAATTCCACGCCGCCGCGAAAGCGCTCATTAGCGCTTGTGATGGTCTAAGGAATTTCTACAGCCAAATCGCCGAATCGCCGGCGCCGGACGGAGTCGAACTACCCGTCCCGAAACCAAAGCCCATAACGTTGGAGCAAGTACGAGCCGTCCTTGCGGAAAAATCCCGCTACGGCCACACCGCTGAGGTTCGGGCGCTGCTTGAAAAGCACGGCGCGGCGAAGCTATCGGAGATTAACCCCGCCAAGTATGCTGCCTTGCTCGCAGAAGCGGAGGTACTAGGAAATGGGTAAGCACGCTCTGCTCTCGGCTTCCTCAAGCCACAGGTGGATGAACTGCCCGCCGTCTGCGCGGCTCTGCGAGCAATACGAGGACAGGGGCAGTAGCTACGCCGCCGAAGGTACGGACGCCCATACTCTCGGCGAGTACAAACTGAAAACAGCCCTCGGCATCAAGGCTAAAGACCCGACTGCCAACCTCTCATATTACTCGGAGGAGATGGAGGAATGCGCCAGCAGCTACGCCGCCTATATCCTCGAACTGGTGGAAACGGCAAAGCAGACCTGCACAGACCCCGTGGTCCTTATCGAGCAGCGGCTCGACTTCTCCAAGTATGTGGAGGGCGGCTTCGGAACGGGCGACTGCGTGATCATCGCCGACGGGGCGCTCCACATCGTGGACTACAAGCACGGCCAGGGCGTTTTGGTCGAAGTGACCGACAATCCGCAAATGAAGCTGTACGCCTTGGGCGCGCTGGAGCTGTTCGACGGCATCTACGACATCGGCACGGTCAGCACGACGGTATATCAGCCCCGGCGCGAGAACGTCGCCACTCACACGGTTTTCAAGGAATCTCTCTATCAGTGGGCGGAGGAAGTGCTGAAACCCGCCGCCGAACTGGCCTACGCCGGGGAAGGGGAATTCCGATGCGGCGACTGGTGCCAGTTCTGCAAGGCGAAGCACGACTGCCGCAAACGGGCGGAGCGTAACCTTGAACTCGCAAAGTACGAATTCAAGCTGCCGCCACTTTTGGAGGATGATGAAATCGAATCCATCCTCGGCAGGATTGACGATCTCGTGTCGTGGGCCTCGGACATCAAGGACTATGCCCTGCAAGCCGCCCTCGGCGGCAAGCAATGGCACGGGTGGAAACTGGTCGAGGGTCGCTCCAACCGCAGGTATACAAACGAGGAAGCGGTCGCTAATGCCGTCAGCGCGGCGGGCTTCGATCCTTACGAACGCAAGGTGCTGGGCATCACCGCAATGGAGAAGACCCTCGGCAAGGCAAGATTCGCCGAATTAATCGGCAGTCTGGTCGAGAAGCCCCAAGGCAAGCCGACGCTCGTGCCGGCGAGCGATAAACGTCCGGCAATGAATACGGCAAAACAAGATTTCAATGAGGAGGAAAATTCCAATGGCTAACCAGGCAAACAACGCAAATAAGCAGGCTTCCAACCCCATGAAGGTCATCACGGGCCCCGATACCCGCTGGTCTTACGCCAACGTGTGGGAAGCGAAATCCATAAACGGCGGCACGCCGAAGTTCTCGGTGTCGCTCATCATCCCGAAGTCCGACACCAAGACAGTCGCTAAAATCAAGGCGGCGATTGAAGCGGCCTATCGCGAGGGCGAGGCGAAACTAAAGGGCAACGGCAAGTCCGTACCGCCCCTCTCCGCGCTCAAGACCCCGCTACGCGACGGGGACACCGAACGCCCCGACGACCCCGCCTACGCCAATGCTTACTTCATCAACGCCAACAGCGCGACCGCGCCTGGCATCGTGGACGCCGACCGCCAGGAAATCCTGAACCGCTCGGAGGTGTACAGTGGCGTATACGGCAGGGCGAGCGTGAACTTCTACGCCTTCAACTCGAATGGCAACAAGGGCATCGCCTGCGGGCTGAACAACCTGCAGAAAATCCGCGACGGCGAACCCCTCGGCGGCAAATCCCGCGCCGAGGACGACTTCGCCACCTACGACGAAGAGGACTTCCTCAGTTAAACGGCGGGATACGAAAAAGCGGAGGGCGGCGAGAAACTTGCCGCCCTTTCACGCTATGGGGGGCTTATGAAAACGCTTATGAAAACTGAAATATGGAAAGACATACCCGGCTATGAGGGACGATACCAAGCCAGCAGCTGCGGTCGCATTTGGAGTGTCCATCACAATAGAATACTCACAAACAAAAGAACGGGAAAAGGATACCGCGCTGTCACCCTCTGCAAAGACGGTGAAAAGCGGCGTTTCTACATTCACCGTCTCGTGGCTCTTTGTTTCCTTGCTCCACCCGACAATGCCCGCCGCGAGGTCAACCACATAGACCTCGACAAAACCAATAACCACGCATCCAACTTGGAATGGGTCACGCGAGGCGACAATTTTGAACACGCCTACAGGAACGGGCGCACTGACTTTAGGCGACCTTTACGCTCTGACAACAAGACTGGCGTTGCTGGTGTTGGTGCGCATAGCGGCGGTTACCAAGTTACCATTAGCCATAACCGAACTCATCATTATATCGGCTGGTATAGAGAACTGGATGATGCTGTGTCCGCCAGAATCAATGCTGAAAGGAGGTTGCTCGCCTGTGATAACACTTAGCCTGGATTTGGAAACATTCTCGTCAGTAGACCTTGCCAAATGTGGCACATACAAATACGCTGAGGCAGATGATTTTGAAATTCTGCTTTTTGGTTATTCCGTGGACGGCGGCGAGGTTCATATCGTTGACCTTGCAAACGGCGAGACCGTTCCTGCCGAAGTACTCGACGCATTAACGGACGATACCGTAGAAAAATGGGCTTTTAACGCCAACTTCGAGCGGGTCTGCCTGTCGCGGTATCTGTCAGGCATGGGCATCAGTCTCGACCCCTTCGCCGACAACCACCACTCCGCCGCTGTCTTTGGCAAAGCGAAATACCTGAACCCCAAATCGTGGCGCTGCGCGATGGTATGGTCGGCATACATGGGGCTGCCGCTCTCGCTTGAAGGCGCGGGCGCGGTGCTGGGTCTTGAAAAACAGAAGCTGACCGAAGGCAAGGAGCTCATCCGATATTTCTGCTCGCCATGCAAGCCAACCGCCGCGGGCGGGCAGCGAACACGCAATCTTCCAGAACACGCCCCTGAAAAGTGGGAAGCGTTCAAAGCATACAACCGCCGCGATGTGGAAGCGGAACTGTCTATTCAAGAGAGACTCGCCAAGTTCCCCGTGCCGGATTCCATTTGGGACGAATACGCCCTCGACCAGGAAATAAACGACTGTGGCGTGGCCTTGGATATGACGCTCGTCCGCTACGCCATCAAAGCGGATTCCCGTTCCCGCGCCGAATTGACCCGGCTGATGAAGGAACTCACCGACCTTGACAACCCGAACTCCGTGCAGCAGATGAAGCAGTGGCTCGCTGACAACGGCATGGAGACAGATACCCTCGGCAAAAAGGCGGTCGCGGAACTGCTCAAGGATGCGCCGGAACCGCTCGGAAAAGCGCTGGCTCTCCGTCAGCAGTTGGCGAAATCGTCAGTCAGAAAATACCAGGCGATGGAGAATGCTGTCTGCGCCGATGGTCGGGCAAGGGGGATGTTCCAGTTCTACGGCGCAAACCGGACCGGGAGATGGGCGGGACGGCTAATACAGTTGCAGAACCTCCCTCAGAACCACTTACCAGACCTCGAACAAGCGCGGAGCCTTGTCAGGAACGGAGACTTCGCCGCCCTTGAGCTGCTCTACGAAAACATTCCCGATGTCCTCTCCCAATTAATCCGCACGGCGTTTGTGCCGAAAGACGGCCACAAGCTAATCGTCGCTGATTTCTCGGCTATTGAAGCCCGCGTCATCGCCTGGCTCTCCGGGGAGCGGTGGCGAAACGAGGTGTTTGCCACCCACGGCAAAATCTACGAGGCGTCGGCAAGCCAGATGTTTAATGTGCCGCTTGAGGCTGTCACTAAGGGCAGCCTGCTCCGGCAGAAGGGCAAAATCGCCGAACTCGCCCTTGGCTACGGCGGCTCGGTCGGCGCGCTCAAAGCGATGGGCGCGCTTGAGATGGGCTTGTCGGAGGATGAACTGCAACCACTCGTCACGGCTTGGCGGGCATCCAACCCAAACATCGTGCGGTTCTGGTGGGACGTTGACCGCGCCGCCATGACTGCGGTCAGGGACAGGTCGGTTACCGAGACCCACGGCATCCGCTTCGGTTATCAGAGCGGAATGCTGTTCATCACCCTCCCGTCCGGCAGACGGCTCTGCTACGTCAAGCCCCGCATCGGCACAAACCGGTTCGGCTCGGACTGCGTGACCTACGAGGGCGTCGGCGGCACAAAGAAATGGGAACGGATCGAAAGCTACGGCCCCAAATTTGTGGAGAACATCGTACAAGCGACAAGCCGCGATATCCTCGCTTACGCCATGCGGACGCTCCGCCACTGTTCCATCGTGATGCACGTCCACGATGAGATTGTGATCGAAGCCGACAAAAGGATGTCCACCAAGGCTCTCTGCCAGCAAATGAGCCGGACGCCGCCGTGGGCGAAGGGGCTTCTGCTCCTTGCCGATGGGTTCGATTGCCCATTTTACAAAAAAGATTAACGCTTCGGTTGCCAAGCTGCCCCTCGCTGTCCTGTGGATGGTGAGGGGTTCTTAACCTCTCGAAAATCTATTTTCAGGAGGTTTATTATGAGCAGCGAACTGCAAGTGTTTTCCTACGAGGGGAACGACGTAAGAACCGTACGCCAAGGCGACGAAACGCTCTGGGTGCTAAAGGATGTGTGCGATGCGCTTGGGCTGTCGGACACGAACAAGGTGGCGGAACGTTTGGACGGCGATGAGCTGACCCGAGTCAAATTCGTGTCAGGCGGACAGACCCGCGAAATGTACGCCGTGAACGAGAGCGGCCTCTACAACGTCATCCTCCGTTCCGACAAGCCCGAAGCCAAAAAATTCAAGCGTTGGGTCACCCACGAGGTGCTTCCGGCCATCCGCAGGCATGGAGCCTATGTTACCCCCGCCAAGCTGGAAGAATTGATGAACGACCCCGACGCTTGGATTAAAGTGCTGACCGCCCTTAAAGAAGAACGCGCGGCAAAGGAACGATTGCAGCTGGAAGCCATCGAAAACAAGCCAAAGGTGATATTCGCCGACGCCGTTTCGGTATCCGAGGGTACGATCCTTATCGGTGAATTGGCAAAAATCCTCAAGGGCAACGGAATCGAAATCGGGCAGAACCGCCTTTTTGAAAGGCTCCGTCAGGACGGTTACCTCATCAAGCGAAAGGGTACGGATTACAACGCCCCGACCCAAAGAGCGATGGAACTGGGGCTGTTCAAGGTCAAGGAAACCGCCATCACGCACTCGGACGGCCACGTCACCATCAGTAAAACGACCAAGGTCACGGGTAAGGGGCAGCAGTACTTTATCAACCTGTTCCTTGGGGAAAGGGGCGGCGATGGACAGATATAACGCGCAAGGCTACCCTGACCCGACGGCTTATGAAGCGCTGATAGCGGTAGCCAAAACCGAAACCCCGGTGAAGCAATACCGGCCGCTTGTATACGTCGCTTCGCCCTTTGCCGGGGAAACGGAGTATAACATATCTAAGGCGCGGGGGTATTGCCGCTTCGCCGTGTCCAAGGGGTGCATCCCTCTTGCCCCGCACTTGCTCTACCCGCAGTTTATGGACGACGGCGACCAGGAAGAACGGGATCTGGGGCTGTTCTTTGCCCTCGTCCTGCTCGGCAAGTGCGACGAGCTCTGGGTTTTTGGGGAGAAAATCAGCACAGGCATGGCCGCCGAAATCGCCAAGGCGAAGAAGCGCGGGATGCCCATTAAATACTTTAACCACAAATGCGAGGTGTTGGAGCATGGAACTTAAAATCGCATACGGCGACAGCCGCCTGTCAAAGCGGTGGGTCAACAAGAAAACCACCTTCGATGAGTTATGCGAGCGTTTCAAGGTTACCCGCCGCACAACCGAGACGGTCGCCGAATACAAGAAATTCACCAAAGACAAGCGCGACGCCGCCAAGGACGTGGGCGGCTACGTCCTCGGGCACCTCAAGGGCGGCAGGCGCAAGAAAGACACGGTCGAGAACCGTTCGGGGATCACCCTCGACGCAGACCACGCCGATAGCAGTTTTATCCACGCTCTGGAGATGCTGTTCCCGCACAGGTGCGCGGTCTACTCCACCCACAGCCACACGCCGGAGGAACCCCGGCTGCGTGTGGTTATCCCGCTTGCCCGCGAGGTTTCGCCGGATGAATACGCCGCACTCTCCCGGCTGGTGGCGGAGGCCGTCGGCATGGACTATTTCGACGACAGCACCTACGAGCCGGAACGCCTGATGTACTGGCCGTCCACGCCCTCGGACGGGGAATATATCTTCAAAATAATCGACGGCGATACCCTCGACCCTGACGTATACCTCTCGAAGCTGTCCGACTGGCGGGACTGCTCGCTCTGGCCTACGTCGAGCCGCCAGTCCGAGGTAATCCAGCGCAGCATCCGCCAGCAGCAAGACCCGCTCGCCAAGGAAGGCTTGGTCGGTGCTTTCTGCCGCGCATACCCGATAGAGGACGTAATCGCGGTGTTCCTTCCCGACGTGTACGAGCCGTCGGCGATAGGCGGCCGCTACGACTACATCCCCGCCGACAGCTCAGCGGGCGTTGTGCTTTACGAGGGAAAGTGGGCGTATTCCCACCACGCCACCGACCCCGCCTGCGGCCGGCTGCTGAATGCCTTTGACCTCGTCCGTATCCACAAATTCCCTGACCTTGACGAGAAGGCGGGCTTCAAGGCGATGAGCGAGTTTGCCGTGAAGGACGAAAAAGTAAAGCTGTTGCTCGCCGAGGAGCGGATCGCCGCCGCCGAAAAGGACTTTGACAGGGGTGGCGACTGGAAGTCCCTGCTTGCCCGCGAGAGAAGCGGCGTATTGTCCAACACCCTCGGCAATCTGCTCCTCATCTTAAATAACGACGAGGACTTCGCGGGCATCCGCCACAACCGGCTCGCCAACCAGATATACGGGGATAAGCTGCCGTGGGAGCGGCCGCACCCGCCTTGGCGGGACGCCGACACCGCCCAACTTGTGGCCTGCATCGACAAACGTTACGGCGCGTTCTCGGCGCGCAACTACGAGCTTGCCCTCACCAAGGTCGCCGATGACCGCGCTTACCATCCTATCCGTGAATATCTTGGCGGCCTTCCCGAATGGGATCGGATTCCCCGGATCGACAGCCTGCTCATCGACTACCTCGGCGCGGAGGACACGCCTTACGTCAGAGCCGTTACCCGAAAGACGCTCGTGGCGGCGGTGGCGAGAATCTTGAATCCGGGCGCGAAGCTCGACTCCATCCTTGTGCTGAACGGCAAGCAGGGCATCGGGAAGTCCACGTTATTCTCAAAGCTCGGACAGCAATGGTACTCCGACAGCCTTTCCATATCGGACATGAAGGACAAGACCGCGCCGGAGAAGCTGCAGGGCTACTGGATACTGGAGCTTGGGGAACTCGCGGGCATCAAGAAGATGGATGTGGAGACGGTGAAGTCCTTTATAACCCGCGTGGACGACAAGTACCGCCCCTCATACGGCCGCGCGGTCGAGAGCCACCCCCGCCAATGCATCATCGTCGGTACGACCAACTCGGATGGCGGTTTTCTGCGCGACATCACCGGCAACCGCCGCTTCTGGCCCGTGCGAGTGTCGGGCGAAGGCAAATACAACGCTTGGGAGCTCACGGACATAGACCAGGTTTGGGCGGAAGCCCTTGTTAAACACCAAGGCGGCGAGGAACTGTTCCTTACAGGCGATACGCTTGCGGCGGCTTTCGCCGAGCAGCGGGACGCGATGGAGAACGACGACCGCGAGGGGCTTGTCGCCGAATACCTCGACGCCCTGCTCCCTGAAAACTGGGATGCGATGGACATCTACCGCAGGCTGGAATATATCCGCTCCCCGGGCGACCCCACGGGGGCGAAGGGCAGCATCCGCAGGAGTCAGGTTTGCGTGATGGAAATCTGGTGCGAATGTTTCGGGAAGTCCCGCGAATCCATCAAGAAGGCCGACTCCTACGAAATCCAAAGCATCCTGAACAGGCTCGGAGGGTGGGTTAAGTTCAGTGGCGGCAAAACGGGCAAACGCTATGTGCCCATGTATGGCCCCCAACAAGTCTTTATCAGGGTAGATTGCGTGCTCAGCATTGACGATTGAGGCTTCGGCAACGACATCGGCAAAGCCGCAAGCCCCTTATAAATCAGCGTTATGTAGCTGCAAATTGCCCATATGCCTATAAATTCCTTATTAAATCTTATTTTTATAGTAAAAAGAGAAACAGGCATGCGTAATACGCGCGCGTAAGGTCTATAGGAAAAAACGGCAAGTTGGGCAACACAAAAACGGAGGTCGACATGAGAGAGAAAACCATAGAGCGGAAACTTGTCCAAGCAGTAAGGGCGATGGGCGGTATCGCGCCCAAATTCATAAGCCCGGGCTTCGATGGGATGCCTGACCGCCTTGTGCTTCTGCCGAATAAAATCGCTTTTGTGGAAGTCAAGCGGCACGGGGAGAAGCCCAGCCCATTGCAAGAAGCTAGACATGGGCTGCTCCGGCGGCTGGGGTTCAAAGTCTACGTCTTGGACGATGAAGGGCAGATACAACAAATTGTTAATGAGGTGAGATGTGCAAATGGAAGGCTTATTAGCAAGGGCTGACCTTCACGATTATCAGAGATATGGCGTTGAATTTATAAAAACAAATACCGTGAGCGCAATCTTACTGTCTATGGGGCTTGGCAAGACGGTTATCACCCTTACTGCCCTCTTGGATCTGTTGTTTGACAGCTTCGAGGTACACAAAGTTCTGGTTATTTGTCCTCTCCGCGTCGGGATTGTATGGGTTGATGAGATTAAAAAATGGAGCCACCTGCAGTTTCTGCAATGTTCCGTTGCCATCGGAAGCGAAACAGAGCGGAAAGCGGCGCTCAAAGCCAAAGCTGACATTTACATCATCAACCGCGAGAACGTCCAATGGCTCATCGAAGACAGCGGGCTACCCTTCGACTACGACATGGTGGTGGCGGACGAACTCTCGTCTTTCAAGAACCACCAGTCACAGCGGTTCAGATCGCTGATGAAGGTTCGCCCCAAGGTGAGACGTATCGTTGGGCTGACGGGTACGCCGACCGGCAACGGGCTGATGGATTTGTGGGCTGAGTTCCGGCTCCTTGACATGGGTAAGCGGCTGGGGCGGTTCATCGGGCAGTACAGGGCGGCGTACTTCCTACCCGACAAGCGAAACGGCCAGGTCATATTTAGTTACAAGCCCCTGCCGTATGCCGAGGAGGAAATCTACCGTAAAATCGCTGACATTACTATTTCCATGAAGTCCACCGATCATATACAAATGCCGGAACTGGTGACCGCCGAGTACCCCGTTCGGCTGTCGGACAAAGAGCGGGAGCGGTATGACGAACTACGGCAGGACTTGGTGCTGAGACTGTCGGGCGACGAAGTGACCGCCGCTAACGCTGCCGCCCTGTCAGGAAAGCTCTGCCAGATAGCGAACGGCGCGGTTTACGGAAACGATGGCGAAGTCCACCTCATACACGACCGCAAACTGGACGCGCTGGAGGATCTGATTGAGGGTGCCAACGGCAAGCCGCTACTGATTGCTTACTGGTTTAGGCACGACCTGGATCGGATACAGAAACGATTCAACGTCATAAAGCTGGACAGCGCCGATTCCATTAAACGGTGGAATAACGGCGAAATCCCGGCGGCAGTCCTCCACCCCGCTTCCGCCGGACATGGGCTGAATTTGCAGGCAGGCGGCTCTACCCTCGTGTGGTTCGGGCTTACCTGGAGCCTGGAGCTCTACCAGCAGACTAACGCCAGGCTCTGTCGGCAGGGGCAGAAAGACACGGTGGTTATCCACCACATCATCGCCAAGGGGACGATTGACGAACAGGTCATGGCCGCCCTCAAGCGAAAGGACAAAACCCAGGCCGCGCTTATCGAGGCGGTAAAGGCGAATCTGTAAACCTACGGAGTAAATCAACGACAACCAAAGTCAAAAGCTGCCAATCCGAGGGAAACAAAACCGAATCGGAGGTAGGCTTATGAACAACGAAACAACAGAGCGCATCAGATGCGCGGCTTGCAGCTTCGCGCGCGCCGACAAATCGGCAAGCAACAGGACATGGACGGCTTTCCAGTGCAGCAACGATAAAAGCGAGTATCACAGGTGCCTGCTAAACATCACGCCAAATGGCGACAAACAGTCGCGGATAACCTGGACAGGATGTGAGCTTGGGGAAAGGAGACAGAGTTTATGACGGTTAAGGAATACTTGGCCCAAACCCGGCGGATAAACCGCCTTATAGACGCAAAATTAGAGCAGGTACGAACACTTCGGGAGCTCGCCGCCAAAGCCACATCCACTCTATCTCCGACACCGCCGAGCGAGACGCGCAATGTCCACCGCATGGAGGAGATCATCGCCAAAATGCTGGATTTGGAGAATGAAATAAACTTAGACATCGACAGGCTCGTCGACTTGAAGCGGGACATTACAAATGTTATCCGTTCTTTGAATAGCCCAGACTACAGGGTACTCCTGGAGCTGCGATACCTCTGCTTCAAGACATGGGATGAAATTGCGGCGGATTTTCATTGCAGCGTACGTCACGTTCACAGAATACATGGTGAAGCATTAGCTGCCTGCTCTGCGCGGGTAAAAGATGTCACTATAATCTGTTGAATGTCACACCAAAAATTTGATAAGATTACAATAGCAAAATATCTGAGAGGGCGCTCGTCATGCGGTGGGCGTCCTTTTACTTTGCCGAAAATGAGGTGACCCGATGCCCCTTAAGCCCAAACGTCCCTGCTCCCACCCCGGCTGTCCCGAGCTGAGGGACGGCAGGTTCTGCGAAGAACACGCCAAACAGGAAGCAAAACGATATGAACGCTACCAGCGCGACCCGGCGACGCGCAAGCTCTACGGCCAGACGTGGCGGAAGGTGCGCGACCGCTACCGCGCGGCTCATCCGCTCTGCGAACGCTGCTTAGAGCGGGGGCGGATTACGCCGACGCAGGAAGTCCACCACGTCAAGCCGCTGTCCCAAGGCGGCACCAACGATGACGATAATCTCAGGGCGCTTTGTAAGTCTTGCCACTCGGAGATCACTGCCCACGAAGGCGGACGCTGGGGACGGTAGGGGCGGTCAAAATCTCTACAACCTTCGCCCAGGGCAACGGGCGGCGGGTCACGCGCGAAAAAATCACGGTTCAAACAGGGGATTAATCCCCGCCGCGGCAAGGAGGTGAGGGCGCGTGGCAAAAGACGGAACAAACAGGGGCGGCCGCCCGTTGCCCTGGGCGAAGGTTGTAGAGATTTTGAC
>Ga0209103_1000089_pt1 | contig 26872 bp, 34 predicted proteins | sample 4C3metaG_FD_184152 | JGI IMG/M metagenome (GOLD analysis project Ga0209103, IMG submission 184152) | Freshwater bacterial and archeal communities from Indian Creek, Illinois, USA - 4C3 metaG (SPAdes) (version 2) | ecosystem: Environmental > Aquatic > Freshwater > Unclassified | place: USA...
CGGCGCGGTTTACGGAAACGATGGCGAAGTCCACCTCATACACGACCGCAAACTGGACGCGCTGGAGGATCTGATTGAGGGTGCCAACGGCAAGCCGCTACTGATTGCTTACTGGTTTAGGCACGACCTGGATCGGATACAGAAACGATTCCCCGTCATAAAGCTGGACAGCGCCGACTCCATCAAGCGCTGGAATAACGGCGAAATCCCGGTGGCGGTAATCCACCCCGCTTCCGCCGGGCATGGGCTGAACCTGCAAGCCGGAGGCTCCTCCCTTGTGTGGCTTTCTCTGACGTGGAGCCTGGAGCTCTACCAGCAAACCAACGCCCGGCTCTGGCGTCAGGGGCAGAAAGACACTGTGGTAATCCACCACATCATCGCCAAGGGGACGATTGACGAACAGGTCATGGCCGCCCTTAAACGGAAGGACAAAACCCAGACCGCGCTAATCGAGGCGGTTAAGGCAAATTTGTAAACTTGCGGAGTAAATCAACGACAACAAAAGTCAAAAGCTGCCAATCCGAGGGAAACAAAACCGAATCGGAGGTAAGCTTATGAGCAATGAAACAACAGGGCGCATCAGATGCGCGGATTGCCGGTTTGCGCATCCCGACAAATCGGCAAGCTGCAAGACATGGACGGCTTTCGAGTGCGGTAACGATAAAAGCGAGTATCACAGGTGTCTGCTAAACATCACGCCAAATGGCGACAAGCGCCCACGGATAACCTGGACAGGTTGTGAGCTCGGGGAAAGGAGGCAGAGTTTATGACGGTTAAGGAATACTTGGCCCAGACCCGGCGGATAAACCGCCTTATAGACGCAAAATTAGAGCAGGTACGGGTACTTCGGGAGCTCGCCGCCAAAGCCACATCCACTCTCTCTCCGACACCGCCGAGTGAGACGCGCAATGTCCACCGCATGGAGGACATCATCGCCAAAATGCTGGATTTGGAGAATGAAATTAGCTCCGACATCGACAGGCTCGTCGACTTGAAGCGGGACATTACAAATGTTATCCGTTCTTTGAACAGCCCGGATTACAGGGTGATCCTGGAGCTGCGCTATCTCTGCTTTAAGACATGGGATGAAATTGCGGCCGATTTTCATTGCAGCGTACGTCACGTTCACAGAATGCACGGTGAAGCATTAGCCGCCTGCTCTGCGCGGGTAAAAGATGTCACTATAATCTGTTGAATGTCACACTAAAATTTTGATAAGATTACAATAGCAAAATATCTGAGAGGGCGCTCGTCATGCGTGGGGCGTCCTTTTACTTTGCCAAAAATGAGGTGAAGTGATGCCATATAAACCCAAGCGGCCGTGTTCCCACCCCGGCTGCCCGCAGCTGACGGCCGGCAGGTTCTGTGAGGAGCACGCCAAGGAAGAAGCAAAACGGTACGAACGCTACCAGCGCAACCCGGCGACGCGCAAGCTCTACGGCCGGACGTGGCGCAAGGTGCGCGACAGCTACCGCGCGGCGCATCCGCTCTGCGAACGCTGTTTAGAGCAGGGACGGGTTACGCCGACGCAGGAAGTACACCACATCAAGCCGCTGGCGCAGGGCGGAACCAACGACAACGACAATCTCAAGGCGCTATGCACGCCCTGTCATTCTGAAATCACCGCGCGCGAAGGCGGACGCTGGGGACGGTAGGGGCCGGTCAAGATCTCTACAACCTTCGCCCAGGGCAACGGGCGGCGGGTCACGCGCGAAAAAATCACGGTTCAAACAGGGGATTAATCCCCGCCGCGGCAAGGAGGTGAGGGCGCGTGGCAAAAGACGGAACAAACAGGGGCGGCCGCCGCGTGCGCGCCGGGGACAAGCCGCAGCCCTTGGCGGAGAAAATCACGGCGGGCAAAGCCGCTCGCGTTTTGGAAGCCACTAAACTGCCTCCAGAGTCGCTGCTTGAAGCGGGCGAATTAGGGAACGCGGCGGATTTATTTGGCGAAGATATCCCTTCCCCAAGCGACTACCTCAGCGCGAGGCAAAGAGACGGCAAGCCGCTGGGCGCGGACGCGCTGTTCATCGAAACCTGGAGATGGCTTAAAGATCGCGGTTGTGAGAAATTCGTCAACCCGCGGCTGATTGAAGCCTACGCCCAGGCGTTCACCCGCTACATCCAGTGCGAGGAAGCCATCAGCACCTACGGGCTTTTAGGCAAGCACCCGACCACGGGCGGCGCGATAGCCAGCCCATTCGTGCAGATGAGCCAGTCGTTCCAAAAGCAGGCGAATCTGCTCTGGTATGAGATTTTTGACATCGTCAAGCAAAACTGCACCACCGCTTTTGTCGGCAATCCGCAGGACGACGTGATGGAGAGGCTGCTCTCCGCCAGGAGGGGCGACAGATGAAGATAGAAAAAATCAAGGTTGGGCTATTAAAGCCCGCCCGGTACAACCCGCGCAAGGACTTAAAGCCCGGCGATAAGGAATATCAGAAGCTTCGCCGCTCCATCGAGGAATTCGGCTATGTGGAGCCTGTAATCTTTAATCGCCGGACCGGCAACGTGGTGGGCGGTCACCAGCGCTTGAAGGTGCTGCTCGATTTGGGCCACACCGAGATCGACTGCGTGGTGGTGGAGCTTGACCCAGAGCGGGAAAAGGCACTCAACCTTGCCCTCAACAAGATTCAGGGCGAATGGGACGAAACCAAGCTGGCCGAACTGATGGCGGAGCTTGACGCGGGCGCGTTTGACGTATCCCTCACCGGTTTTGACGCCGCAGAGGTCGACGAGCTGCTCAATCGCTGGCACGCCAAGGAAGCGGTGCAGGACAACTTCGATGTGGACAAGGAAAAAGAACGCATCGAGGGCGAAGGCGCGATCACAAAGCCGGGGGATATCTGGCTTTTGGGCAAGCATCGCCTGATGTGCGGCGACTCCACCAGCGAGGCTGATTTCGCAAAGCTCATGGGCGGCGGCCACGCACAATGTGCCGTCACTTCGCCGCCCTACGGGGTGGGCAAGGACTATGAAAAAAAAGGTATTGAAGCTTGGTTTGCTACCATAAAGCCAGTAATAAAAAATATTTGTAAATATGCTGATGTAATCTGTTGGCAGATGATTGACCTTTATTGCACAGGCACTCAGTTCATCGAACCAACGGGCTTTTACAGCATTCAGATGTTTTCGGACAGAGGCTTTCGCCCCATCTGGATCCGCATCTGGAAAAAGCAAGGGATGAATTTCGGCGTGGGCCCCTATCACCTTGTATCCAACAAGCCGGTGCAGCAGTACGAGTACATTTCAGCTTTCAGCAAAAACGGCGAGGCCGAGGAATACAACGACCAGGAATATCTATGGCTGTCCGCTTTTGCCGGGCACAGTTACCGGTTCGTAAAGCGGCTGACCAAGGAGGAGCGCAAAAAATGGGGCTATGCGGGCATCTGGGAAATGACAACGGTGCGCGCCAACAAGGAGCATCCGGCCATGTTCCCGGTGGAGCTGCCCTGGCGCTGCATCAAGATGCACAGCGACCGGGGCGGCATTGTTTTGGAGCCCTTTTCCGGCAGCGGCACCACCATTATCGCGGCGGAGCAGACCGAGCGCCGCTGCTGCGCCATGGAGCTATCCCCCGTTTACTGTGACTTGGCGGTCAAACGCTGGGAGACTTTCACCGGCGCAAAAGCGCTCAAACTGGAGGGATAAGGCTTGGAGATACAAAAAATCCCCGTCACAAAAATTAAGGCGGCAAAATACAATCCCCGTAAAGACTTAAAACCAGGCGACACGGAATACGAGAAGCTCCGCCGCTCCATAGCGGAGTTTGGCTATGTGGAACCTGTCGTCTGGAACAAGACCACGGGCAACGTGGTGGGCGGGCACCAGCGGCTGAAAATACTGCTGGCGGACGGCGCTACCGCAATCGACTGCGTGGTGGTAGAGCTGGACGCCGCAAAGGAAAAGGCGCTCAACCTCGCCCTCAACAAGATTCAGGGCGAATGGGACAATGAAAAGCTGGCCCTGGTCATCGCCGACCTGCAGGGCGTGGACTTTGATCTTTCGCTTACCGGCTTTGACCCAGCCGAAATCGACGCGCTGTTCAAGGACACCATCGCGGACGGTGTCAAAGACGATGACTTTGACGTGGACAGCGAGCTGCAAAAACCCGCGGTCACGAAGCCGGGCGACTTGTGGCTGCTGGGACGGCACCGCCTTGTCTGCGGCGATTCCACCCGCGCCGAAACCTTCGCCCTGCTCATGGACGGCAAGCTCGCAAATCTCACGGTGACCGACCCGCCTTACAATGTAAATTATGAAGGCGCGGCGGGCAAGATCAAAAACGACCACATGACCGACAGCAAGTTCTATCAGTTCCTGTTGGCCGCATTTACGCTGACTGAAAAGGTGATGGCAAAAGACGCGAGCATCTATGTGTTTCACGCCGACACCGAGGGCTTAAACTTCCGCAAGGCGTTTGCCGACGCCGGTTTCTACCTCTCCGGCGCATGCATTTGGAAGAAGCAGTCGCTGGTGCTGGGGCGCTCGCCATACCACTGGCAGCACGAACCGATCCTTTTTGGCTGGAAGAAGTCCGGCAAACACGCCTGGTACTCCGACCGCAAACAGTCGACCATCTGGGAATTCGACAAGCCCCGGAAAAACACCGACCACCCCACGATGAAGCCAGTGCCGCTTTTGGCTTACCCAATACTCAACTCCAGCATGACGGGCTGTATTGTGCTTGACCCCTTCGGCGGGAGCGGATCCACCCTCATCGCCTGCGAGCAGACGGACAGGGTTTGCCATACGGTGGAGCTGGAAGAGAAGTTCTGCGATGTAATAGTCAAAAGGTACATCGAGCAGGCCGGCGGTGCGGAGAATGTATTCCTTATTCGGGACGGCGTGAAGGCAGCGTTTGGCGATGTGGAGCAGCCGCGGTCCGATACACAATAATTTCCCCTCATATTTCGCATAAACAACTTGCTATTCCACAGCTTCAGAGTGATATATATAATCACCAAGAAGCTAAGGAGGCTTATGAAAAATGGATGTTAAATTCAATGTGACCGGCGAGGCCCGCAAAGCGCTCGTCAAGGCGGCAGGAGAAGTGCTCGGCTGGGAGCCGGTCTACAAAGGAGCGCCGAGTTTTGCCTTTGTGGTCAACAATATCACCATCAGCCGGGATGGCGCCCTTTCCTGGGATGAGCGCACAGACGAGGCGGCCATCCGGAACCTGCTCGGTAGGTTGCGGGAGATGGGCTTTGTTCCGGCAGAAGAGGAAATCGACCCCGACGACCACTGCGACACGCTGACCATCGAGATGCCGCTGGCGGGCTTTACCGACGCGGCGCTGGAGAACCTCGAACGGCTCATCGCCGGCAAGGCGGCGCTCATTAAAAAGGCCGTCGGCGCCGACGCCCTCCCCGTCGAGCGGACGGAAACGACGCTCAGGTTTCCCTGGTTTAAGTTCGGCATAGACGGCGCAACCGTCGCCGCCTACTCCCGCTTAATTGGCGCGCTCTGCGCGGCGGCGAAAGTCCAGAAGCGCGTCACCGGCAGAGAAAAACCAGTGGAAAACGAAAAGTACGCCTTCAGGGTGTTCCTCCTTCGTCTCGGCTTTGTGGGCGACGATTACAAGGAGGCACGGAAAATCCTCTTGAAGAACCTTTCCGGCAACAGCGCCTTTAAAAGCGGCGTCCGGTCCAAAGCGGAGGTGGCCGCCGATGCCTAACTTCCCCTCCAAGGAGATCGTGGAGCGGCTGCGCAAAGAGTATCCCCACGGCACCCGCGTGGAGCTGGTCAGGATGAACGACCCCTACTCCAGGCTTAAGCCCGGCGACAAGGGGACCGTTGATTTTATCGACGACAGCGGCACCCTGTTTTGTATCTGGGACAGCGGCTCCACCCTCGGCGTGGTCTACGGCGAGGACGCGGTGAAAAAGCTCTGGAATTCCTGATATTTCTGTGTTTTATTCGCAAGAATTGACTTGCTATTATCCTCTTTCAGAGTGATATATGTGTATGCCGGAAGGCACACAACAAACGCCCTGAAGGAGGATAAACCACATGCTGACAAGCAAATTCGGGATTGAGATCGAGTTTACGGGCATTACCAGGAGCGAGGCGGCGCGGATCGCGGCGGAGCACCTTGGCGGCACGGTCACAAGCGCGGGCGACTACTACGACGCCAAGAAGGTCACCGCGCCGGATGGCAGGGTCTGGAAGTTCATGAGCGACGGCAGCATCTCCTGCCAAACAAAGCCCGGCCAGCAGAGGGTTTCGGCCAGCCGCGACTACAGCGTGGAGCTGGTCAGCCCCATCCTCACCTACCGCGAGGACATCGACACCCTGCAGGAATTGGTGCGCAAACTGCGCAAAGCCGGGGCGTTTGCCAACAACTCCTGCGGCATCCACATCCACCTAGACGGAGCACACCACACGCCAAGGAGCCTCCGCAACTTCGTGAACATCATCGCCAGCAAGAACGACCTTTTCTACAAAGCCCTGCAGATTGCGCCGGAGCGGATGAGCTACTGCAAGAAGATGGACAGCCTCTTGGTCGAGAAGATGAACCGCAGAAAGCCCAAGACGATGCGGGCGATTGAGGAGATCTGGTACGAGGGCTACAGCGAAAGCCAAGAGCGCCACTACCACCCTAGCCGGTACCATTTCCTCAACCTGCACAGCTTCTTCACAGGCAACCGCACGGTGGAGCTGCGCGGCTTCAACAGCGAGCTTCACGCCGGCAAAATTCGCAGCTACATAGTCCTCGCCCTGGCCCTGAACCACCAGGCGCTGACGCAAAAGTGCGCGTCGGCGAAAAAGCCCCAGGCCGAGAACGAAAAATTCGCCATGCGGACCTACTTAAACCGCATCGGTTTCATCGGCGAAGAGTTTGCCAACTGCCGGGAGCATTTGACCACACACTTAAACGGCTCGGCAGCATGGCGCTTTCGGGCGGCCTGAGCCGCCCCTGGAGCCAAAGAGCAAGGAGGACATAGACAATGGATAAGCACAACAAGCTATACATCGCCTACGGTTCCAACCTGAACCGGGTGCAGATGGCGGACAGATGCCCCACGGCGAAGGTTCTGGGGGCAAGCGTAATGGAGGATTGGCGGCTCCTGTTCAGAGGCGCGCGCGAAGGCGCGGTGGCGACTGTGGAACCTAAAGAAGGCGGCAGCGTCCCTGTACTGGTCTGGGAGATCACCCCGGCTGATGAGGCGGCCCTTGACCGCTACGAGGGCTGGCCGTTTTTCTACCGCAAGGAAACGGTCAAGGTGAAACTGGGCGGCAAGACCATCAGCGCGATGGTGTACATCATGAACGAGGGCAGGCCGCTGGGGCAGCCAAGCTGCTACTATTACGCCGCCATTTTGGAAGGCTACAGAGACGCGGGCTTCGATGTAGATATCCTGCGCCAGGCAACCATCGATTCGGCAAAAACGGAGGAAACCGCCCATGAATGAAAAGATAAAAGAGCAAATCCTTTCCATCCGGGCAAGCGGCGTCACCAACATGTTTGACGTAAACCGCGTCCAGCACGAGGCCTTTGTGCGCGGCTTCTACGAACTTGTGCTGTACCTGGAGGAGCACAAGGCCGAATACAGCCGCTTTATCCTGACCGGCGAAGCGGAGATTTGATAAATCATAATCAGCGGCAATAAACAGGAAAAAGGGCTTCCGCGTGAAGCCCTTTTCTCATGCCAAATTTCCAGCTGAGGAGGCGGGTCTTTGCGCAAACTGAAAAAGTACAGGCCAACCTCCTTCATGTCTAAGGGTGCATTCTACGACAAGGGCGCCGCCGATTACGCCGTATCCTTTATCGAGGCCCTCTCTCACACCAAAGGCGCCTGGGCGGGGAAGCCCTTTGAGCTGATCGACTGGCAGGAGCAGATTGTCCGCGACGTTTTCGGCATCCTCAAGCCCAACGGCTGCAGGCAGTTCAACACAGCGTACGTGGAGATCCCCAAAAAACAAGGCAAGTCTGAGTTGGCGGCGGCAATAGCGCTCTTGCTTACCTGTGGCGACAATGAGGAACGCGCCGAGGTATACGGCTGCGCCGCTGACCGCCAGCAGGCCTCCATTGTGTTCGAGGTGGCCGCAGATATGGTCCGGATGTGCCCGGCGCTCTCCCGGCGAGTGAAGCTTTTGGCTTCCACCAAGCGGCTGATATATCTGCCGACCAACAGCTTCTACCAGGTACTGAGCGCGGAGGCCTACTCAAAGCACGGTTTTAACATCCACGGCGTGGTATTCGACGAGCTGCACACCCAGCCAAACCGCAAGCTCTTTGACGTAATGACCAAAGGCTCCGGCGACGCAAGGCGGCAACCGCTCTACTTCCTCATCACCACGGCGGGAACGGACAACCAGAGCATCTGCTACGAGACGCACCAAAAGGCGAAGGATATCCTCGAAGGCAGGAAGCGCGACCCCACCTTCTATCCCGTGATCTACGGGGCGAAGGAAGAGGACGACTGGACCGACCCCAAGGTGTGGAAGAAAGTGAACCCAAGTTTAGGCATTACGGTTGGCATCGACAAGGTTAAGGCCGCCTGTGAAAGCGCCAAGCAAAACCCCGCCGAGGAGAACAGCTTCCGGCAGCTTCGGCTCAACCAGTGGGTCAAGCAGGCCGTCCGCTGGATGCCCATGGCGAAGTGGGACGCCTGCGCCTTCCCGGTCGATGCGGCGAGCCTTGAGGGGCGGGTCTGCTACGGTGGGCTTGACCTCTCCTCCACTACCGACATTACCGCCTTTGTCCTGGTGTTCCCGCCGAAAGATGAGGACGACAAATACAGCGTCCTGCCTTTCTTTTGGATGCCGGAGAACAATATCAGCCTAAGGGTACGGCGCGACCACGTGCAGTACGACCTTTGGGAGAAACAGGGGCATCTCCTCACCACCGAGGGGAACGTTGTACATTACGGCTTCATTGAGCGGTTCATTGAAAACTTAGGCGAAAAGTACAACATCCGCGAAATCGCCTTTGACCGCTGGGGCGCGGTGCAGATGGTGCAGAACCTTGAGGGTTCAGGATTTACCGTCGTTCCCTTCGGGCAGGGGTTTAAGGATATGTCGCCGCCCACCAAGGAACTGATGAAGCTGACCTTGGAGGAAAGAATCGCCCACGGCGGCCATCCCGTCCTGCGCTGGATGATGGACAATATCTTCATTCGCACTGACCCAGCCGGCAACATCAAGCCGGACAAGGAAAAGAGCACCGAAAGGATCGACGGTGCGGTGGCGACGATTATGGCGCTGGACCGGGCCCTGCGCTGCGGCTCCGGCGATGGCGGCGCTTCAGTCTATGATGAGAGGGGGTTATTGATCCTATGAGCATATTTTCCCGGTTGTTCCGCACGCGGGATAGGCCACAAAACCGCGTAGGCAGCGGGTTCTCCTTCCTGTTCGGCGGCACGGCGTCAGGCAAGACGGTCAACGAGCGGACGGCCATGCAGGCCACGGCAGTGTATGCCTGCGTGCGCATACTGGCCGAAGCCATCGCCGGGCTGCCGCTGCGCATATACCGCTACAAAGCCGATGGCGGCAAAGAAAAAGCTTTGGGCCACAAGCTGTACTACCTCCTCCATAACGAACCAAACCCGGAGATGACATCATTTGTGTTCAGGGAAACACTGATGAGTCATCTTCTGCTTTGGGGCAACGCCTACGCCCAGATCATCCGGGACGGGCGCGGCCAGGTGCTGGCCCTCTACCCCCTTCTGCCGAACAAGATGGATGTGGCAAGAAGCGCAAACGGCGAACTGACCTATACCTACCGCCGCGATGCCGAGGAAAGCCGGATCAGCCCCGACAGCAAAACGCTGACGCTGCGCCGGGACGAGGTCTTGCATATCCCTGGCCTTGGCTTTGACGGACTGATCGGCTACTCGCCCATTGCCATTGCCAAGAACGCTATCGGCATGGCCATGGCGACGGAGGAGTACGGCGCGTCCTTTTTCGCCAACGGAGCCAATCCGGGCGGCGTACTGGAGCATCCGGGCGTGGTCAAGGACCCCAAAAGGGTACGGGAAAGCTGGAATGCGGTCTATCAGGGCAGCGGCAACGCCCAGCGCATCGCGGTGCTGGAAGAGGGCATGAAGTTTCAGGCTATCGGCATCCCGCCGGAACAGGCGCAGTTTCTGGAAACAAGGAAATTTCAAATCAACGAGATTGCCCGCATTTTCAGAGTGCCGCCCCACATGGTCGGCGATCTTGAGAAGTCCAGCTTTTCCAACATCGAGCAGCAGTCGCTGGAATTCGTCAAGTACACCCTCGATCCGTGGGTGGTGCGCTGGGAGCAGGCTTTGCAGCAGTCCCTTCTCCTTCCTTCGGAAAAGCCCCGCTACTTTGTGCGCTTTAATGTGGACGGGCTGCTGCGGGGCTCATACAAAGAAAGAATGGATGGCTATTCTACAGGTATTCAAAACGGCTTTTTCTCTCCAAACGATGTGCGCCAACTTGAAGATCTGAACCTAATCCCTGATGAGGATGGCGGGAATGTCTATGTTTTAAACGGTAATATGGTCAAGCTTAAGGACGTGGGTGCGGCTTACCAAAACCAAGCGAAGGAGGTCAGTACATGAGGAAATTCTGGAACTGGGTGCGCAATTCTGATGATGAACGCACCCTTTATCTTAACGGCCCCATCGCCGAAGAATCCTGGTGGGGCGATGAGGTGACGCCCAAGCTGTTTAAAGGCGAGCTGTTGGCAGGTTCGGGCAACATCACGGTATGGATTAACTCACCCGGCGGTGATGTGTTCGCGGCGGCACAAATTTACAACATGCTAATGGACTATGCCGGGCAGGTAACAGTCAAGATTGACGGCCTGGCCGCCAGCGCCGCCTCGGTCGTCGCCATGGCCGGCGGCGAGGTATATATGTCACCGGTGAGTATGCTTATGATCCACAATCCCAGCACCATCGCCATCGGCGACAGCGAGGAGATGCTGCGCGCCAAGGCGCTCTTGGATGAGGTCAAGGAGAGCATCATCAACGCATACGAGCTGAAATCCGGCCTGTCGAGAGTGAAGCTCTCCCATCTCATGGATGCGGAAACCTGGATGAACGCCAAGAAGGCTGTAGAACTCGGCTTTGCGGACAAAATCCTGTTCACATCCGGCGAGGAACCGCAAGAACCAGGCGAAGGCCTCATTTTCAGCCGCATGGCGGTCGCCAACTCCCTGCTTGGGAAAATCCCCAAGGCCAAGCCGAAAACGGGTACCCCGATAGAGTCGCTGGATAAGCGGCTCTCATTAATTTTCCACTAAATTTTAAGGAGGAAACAAGAATGAGCAAAATCCTGGAACTGCGCGAAAAGCGCGCCAAGGCATGGGAAGCCGCCAAGGCATACCTTGACAGCAAGCGGGGCGGAGACGGGCTTTTGTCCGCCGAGGACACCGCTTCCTATGAAAAGATGGAGGGCGACGTGGTGGCGCTGGGCAGGGAGATCGAGCGGCTGGAGCGCCAGGCCGCCCTTGACGCGGAGCTTTCCCTACCGATCAACGCCCCCATCACCAACAAGCCGTCTGTCCACGGCGAGGCCAAGACCGGCCGGGCTGCCGCCGAGTATAAGCGGGCCTTTTGGAACGCCATGCGCGGCAAACGCACCGCCGATATCCAAAACGCGCTGCAAGTCGGCGAGGATACCGAAGGCGGCTACCTGGTGCCCGACGAGTTTGAGCGCACTCTGGTAAAATCCCTTGAGGAAGAAAACATTTTCCGCCAGCTGGCCAATGTCATTACCACCTCCAGCGGCGACCGCAAGATCCCTGTGGTGGCAAGCAAGGGCACCGCCTCCTGGGTGGATGAGGAAGGACAGATCCCCGAAAGCGACGACAGCTTCGGGCAGGTGTCCATCGGCGCTTTCAAGCTGGCCACCATGATTAAGGTCAGCGAGGAGCTCCTAAACGACAGCGTCTTCAATCTGGAGAACTACATCGCCAGGGAGTTCGCCCGCCGTATCGGCGCCAAGGAAGAGGAAGCTTTCTTTGTGGGCGACGGCCTTGGCAAACCCACCGGCATCCTTGCCGCCACAGGCGGCGGACAGGTTGGCGTGACAACAGCCGCCCCGGCAGCGATTACGCTGGACGAAATACTGGACTTGTTCTACAACCTCAAGTCCCCCTACCGCAAAAAAGCGGTCTTTGTCATGAACGACGCCACGGTCAAGGCCATCCGCAAGCTCAAAGACAGCACCGGCCAATACCTCTGGCAGCCGTCCATCAAGGAGGCGACGCCTGACACCATCCTCAACCGTCCCTTGTACACCTCGGCCTATGTGCCGGTAATCGAGGCGGGGGCCAAAACGGTGGTGTTCGGCGATTTCGGCTATTACTGGGTGGCTGACCGTCAGGGCCGGGTGTTTAAGCGGCTAAGCGAACTGTTCGCCCCCACGGGCCAGGTAGGCTTCATCGCCACCCAGCGGGTGGACGGCAAGCTGGTGCTGCCGGAGGCCATCAAGGTATTGCAGCAAAAGGCGTAGTTTTATCTTATGGCAGGCAGTCCTAAACGGCCGCCTGCCCAGTTCTGGAAGGGGGCGGGCACGGTGGTGGTCACACTGGAAGATACAAAAGCGTGGATTAGAGTTGATGGCGAGGCGGAGGACGCGCTTATCGAAAACCTGATTGAAGCGGCGGAGGATCTGGTGGAAGGCGTCCTGCGCTTCCCTTTGAGCGAGTTTGCGCAAAGCGTGCCCGAGCCGGTCAAGCACGCTGTCTATTTTGCCGTGGCCAAACTTTTTGAGGAGCGAAACGAGCTTGATAGCGACGAGCTGATCAAGGTGCTTAAAGCCCTGCTCTTTTCCTACCGAAAGGCGGAGTGGTGATGAAGATCGGGAAACTGCGGCACCGGGTCAAGATTCAGGCATATACCGCCGGCAGAGACAGCTTTGGCGCGGAGGAACATGTATGGATGGATGTGGCCACGGTCTGGGCCAGCGTCACACCCGTTTCCGGCAAAGAGTATTTCGCTTCCGCCCAGACCAACACGGAGGTCTCGACAAAGATCACCATGCGCTATAAAAGCGGAATTACGCCGAAAATGCGTGTCGTCTTGGGCGCGCGTATTTTTGAGATTATCTCCGCCCTTAACTTTGAGGAGCGCAGCGTCGAGCTTAATCTCATGTGCAAGGAGAGTGTCCCGGATGGCTAAGCGGGTACGGGTAAAAAAGCTCAAAGCCCATATCGAGGGCCTGGACGAGGTGATTATGCTCGTGGATCAGCTGGGAGACGCGGCGGCGGAGGCGCTCGACAAAGCCTCGACGGCCGGGGCCGAAATTGTGCTGGCGGCGGCCAAGCAAAAAGCGCCGGTGGATACCGGACTCTTGCGGGACAGCTTAACGCTCAAGAAAAGCAAAGTACGCAAGCCCAATATCAAAAGCGAGCATGTGGTGACCAGGGGAAAAGGAGCGGCGCATTTCGCCCCGGTGGAACTGGGGACATCCAAAATGAAGGCCCAGCCCTTTCTCCGCCCGGCCATTGACGAAAACAAAAAGAGCGTCGCCAAGGTGGTAACCGACGAGCTTTTAAAGGGCATCGGGAGGGTGACATGATGAGACTGGAAGAAGCTGTCAGCGGCTATCTGCAGCCAAAACTAAATAACGCCCTCTACCCTTTCCTCTTGCCGCAAAAATACGCCCTTCCGGCTGTGGCCTACTTCCCCGTCTCGGTGGAGCGGCTGCACAGCCTGACAGCGGATACCGGCTTTGTGAAGCAGCGGCTGCAGTTTAGCTCGTTTGCCAAGTCATATAAACAAGCGGCGGAAACGGCCAAGACCATCCAAAGGGCGCTGCAAAACTTCTCCGGGGAGATGAACGGCCTGACCATCGGCTCTGTCCTGCTCCTGGATGAAGTGTCCGACTATGAAGCGGATACGGGGCTTTATGCCGTATCCCTGGAATTTGAATTTCAGTTTGAGGAGGGATAAACCATGGCCATAGCAGGTAAAAGCGGCAAACTGGGGCTTGGTGCAAGCGCCGTTATGGATATAAGCAGCTGGTCTTTGGAACTGGGGGCGGATACGCTTGACGTAACAGCCCTCGGCGACGACTGGAAGAAATTCATCGCCGGCCTGAAAGAATGGTCGGCATCGGCCGAAGGCTTCTATTCGGTGCACACTGATGCAACCGGACAAAAGGCACTGCAGGATGCTTACTTAAACAGCACGGAAGTGTCGCTCAAACTCTTTGTCAATGCCACAAACTATTATTCCGGGAGCGCCTATATTTCAGGAATGTCCGTAGAAGACCCGGTGGATGATACAGTGAGCATTTCCTTTGAGTTTCAAGGCACCGGTGCTCTTTCTTACAACTAAGGCGGTGATGGATTATGGCTATTTCGGGCAAGGTTGGCGCAGTGTTTCTCCAAACAGAAGATGAACCGGCCGTATTTGTTAAAGAAACAACCGTGGGGAATGCAGAAAGAACGATATACACAATTGAAAACGACGCATGCAGATATTTGGACAAACACTCCCCTATTTCTGTGTTTGTTAACGACATCGCAGCAAACACCGGATATTTGGTGGAGCATCTCGGCGGGGTCGTGAGGTTTACATCTGCGCTGGACGAAGAAGATGAAGTGACGGTCAGCGGCAAAAGCATCAAGGTGGACCAGGCTGGCGGCTTCTTCAACTGGAGCGCCGAGCTCGCGGCGGACACGGCGGATGTAACCACCTTTGCGAGCGAAGGCTGGAAGGAGCACCTGCCCGCCGTGAAAGGGTTTACGGCCTCTGCGGAGAGCTACTGGGCGGACGGGCGCCTGTCAGAAAGGGCCGGCCGGGAAATCATCGTGGCCTTGTACTTGGATACAGGGTCCAGCAAAAAACGCTATGAGGGCTACGCGCTCATCGCAGGCGACAGCATTGAATTATCCGTTGACGATGTGGTAAGCGAGAGCATAGAGTTTGAGGGCAGCGGCAATCTCTATTACAGGGAGGACTAACGGCATGAAACAAGGTGTCACCATAGAACTGGATAAACCGAGGACGTTTCGTTACGGCATGAACGCGCTGATTAAAATCGAGGAGCTGACGGGCAAGAACCTGACAAAGCTTGACCTCGACAACATCTCTGTCAAAGACCTGCGGACGATTGTCTACGCCGGTCTTTTTCATGAGGACAAAGACCTGACCCCGGAAAAGTGCGCAGACTTGATTGACGAGTACAGCGACATCACCACGGTGGCCGGGAAACTGGGCGAAGCGATGACGCTGGCCTTCGGCGCGCAGCCGGGAAACCCTCAGGCGGTGGAGACAGCCAGGAAATAGGCATTGCTGAGCTGTTCTTTGCCGCCGTAAAGAGACTAAAAATGCATCCGGCCCAAGTCTGGGAGCTGACCCCCTTTGAGCTGGGCCTCCTCTTTGAAGGCTATGCGGAAGAAAAAGAGGAGCGGATTCAAGAGCTGATTTACCTTGCCTGGCACATCGAAGCCTTCGCCAGGCAGAAGCGGCTGCCCAGCCTGAAGAAAATGCTCAAAGACAGCAGAAGAAAAAAGACCGCGCCAAGCCGCCTCTCCACGGAGCAGCTGATGAAAATCGCGCGGAGCAAGGGGCTTAAAGTCCCGGCGAAATGGAGGTGATGGGATGGCGGTACTGCGCAATGTGGTCGTTAAAATCGGCGCGGATATCTCCGAGCTGCAAAAAAGCTTAAACGAGGCCTCAAAAACCCTGGATAAGGCGGGCGAAACGCTCACCTCCATCGGCGGGACGCTCACAACAGGGCTGACTCTTCCCATCGCGGCTGCGACGGCAGGAATCTTAAAGCTGGGAACGGATTTTGACGACGCTTTTGATAAGATTCGCGTCGGCACCGGCGCTACCGGCGAAGCCCTGGCAGGCTTGCAGGACGATTTCCGGGCGGTCTACTCCACTGTTCCCGCGGGGATGGCCGAGGTGAGCAGCGCCATCGCCGATCTCAACACCAGGACGGGCCTGGCCGGGAAACCGCTGCGGGAGCTGTCCACCCAGATGCTGAACCTCTCACGCATTACCGGCGAGGAGCTCTCCGGCATGATCGCTAACTCCTCCCGCCTGTTCGGCGACTGGAGCATAGCGGCGGACGATACCGCAGGCACCATGGACTATCTTTTCAAGGTATCCCAAAGCACCGGCATCGGCTTTAACGATCTAAACGCCAAGCTGGTACAGTTCGGCGCGCCCCTGCGGCAGATGGGCTTTGACCTCGAAACTTCCGCGGCTATGCTCGGTAAATTTGAAAAAGAAGGGGTCAACACCGAGCTTGTCCTGGGCGGCCTGCGCATCGCGCTGGGTAAAATGGCCAAAGCGGGCATTACCGACACCAAGGCGGCTCTGGAAGAAGTCACAAAAAGGATCAAGGAAGCAGGCTCGACCGGCGAGGCCAACGCCATCGCCCTGGAGATGTTCGGCGCCCGCATCGGCCCGGATATGGCGGCCGCCATCCGGGAAGGCAGGTTTGAGCTCTCAGAGCTGGTAACAACCTTAAAAGCGAGCGGGGAAACGATTAACGGCGCGGCCTTTGAGACGATGGATTTCGCGGAGCAGCTTGCCGTGATGCGGAACAAGGCGGCTGTAGCTCTTGAGCCACTGGGAACTTCCCTGATGCAGGCCGTCAACTCCGCCATGCCCGCCATTGAAGGGCTGATCGGCAGGCTCAGCGCGTTGGTGGAGTGGTTTGCCAACCTGAGCGGCGGCTCGCAAAAGCTGATCCTCTCATTTCTCGCCATCGCCGCCGCCATCGGACCGGTGCTGACGCTGGTGGGCACGCTCACCAGCGGCGTCAGCTCCGCGATCAAGGCAGTAAAATGGCTGGCCGACGCCAAGAATCTGGCCGCGCTTAAGACCCATGCCCTGACCGCGGCGCAAAAAGTAGCGGCGGTGGCGCAAAAGGTCCTGAACGCGGTGATGGCAGCCAATCCCATCGGGCTTATGATTGTGGCCATAGCGGCGCTGGTCGCCATCATTATCCATCTGTGGAAGACCAACGAGGGTTTCAGGAGCGCGGTGATGGCTATATGGGACGGTATTAAGACCGCGGCCGCGAATATGGCCGCCGGGATTAAAAGCGCCTTTGACAACATCAGAAACTGGATCAGCGGCCTTGTGGCAAGCGGTGTGCGCTTGGCTGAGAACCTGGCAGGGGGCATCACCAGGGCGCTGAGCGCCTTGACGGGCAATATCCGCAATGCCCTGAACCAGGCGCTCTCAATCATTACAGGCCTTGGGCAAAGCTTTTTTAACGCCGGGCGCAACCTGATCGCCAGTATCGCGAGCGGCATCACCAGCGCTGCCGCCAGAGTCGCCGACAGCGTCAAAAGCGTCGTGGCCAGGGTCAGGTCTTTCCTGCCCTTTTCCCCAGCCAAGGAGGGCCCGCTAAAGGACTTGGACAAGTTGGACTTCAGCGGCCCGTTGATAGAGAGCATCAAAAAAGCTATCCCCAAGGCGGAGCGGATGCTTGGCAGCCTGCTGGAATTAAGCCTTCCCGCGTTGACATTGCCGCCGGAGCCACAGGGGCAGCCGGCGGTGGCGGGAGCATACGGCCAAAGCGGCCCGCTGGTGGTGGTGGAAAACATTAGCGTGCGCTCGGGAACAGACATTGAGGAGATCAGCCGCAGGCTGTACCGCTATATCGAAGCGGCTAACCGGGGAAGGGGGAGATTGTAATGGGAGACTTCTCGTTTGCCGGGGAACACTGCGGCAGTTACTCCGTTTATCTCCTGCGCTCCCCTCTCTCCCTTTTCCCGGGGGTGCGGGAGAAGGTGATCGTCATGCCGGGCAGGCATGGCGTCATCAGGATGCCGCCTGACTTTGAAACGCGTGTGCTCAGCTTAGACTGCTGGCTTAAAATCGCGTCATATGACAAGCTCTATCAGCAGCTGGACCGGCTGCGCTCCTGGCTGAACCCGATGCGGGGCGCGCAGCGGCTGGTCTTTGACGACTCGCCGGACAGGTACTATCTGGCCACCTGGACAGATTCAGATCTGCAGATGCAGGCGACGGCAAGCCAGGGGCTATTTACGCTGCGGATGGCCTGCGACGATCCTTTTGCCTACGACCTCGCGCCGGACGAGCTGCTCATAACGACAAGCCCATACACCCACTACCAGCGAGGGACGGCGCCGTCAGACCCTCTCTTTTTGCTGCAGGGAATATCGGGCGGCGGCAGCCAGTTTCTGACGGTCAGAGTCAATGATGAGCAGTTCACCTACCGGGGAGCGCTCTCCGCAGGGGAGCGGCTGGAAGTCGATTGCCGGCAAAAGACGGCCGTTCTCGTGCGGGGACAGTCCAGGGAAAAAGCTTTGCACCTGCTGGAGCGGCCAAGCTTTCCCCAGCTGACGCCGGGGACTAACACTATTCAAGTGGTTGCGGCAGGGGGCGCGTCCTGGTCAAGGTTGGAGATAAACTGCCGCAACCGCTGGCTGTAAAGGAGGGATACCGTGGCTAAAACGCCATTTAAAGGAGTAACAAGCAGAGAGATCTACGGAGCGGACATATCCGGGCTGCAGGACGCGGTCAACAAACTGGAAACAGTGCTGGAGATGGACGTGGCCAGCATAGAAAGCCATACGCTTTTCCCCGTGGAAGACCAGCCGGAGGAAACCCTGCACCGGCGGATTTATGAGGGGGATATCCGCAACTGGCTGGAAAGCCCCGTGCCTGTGGTCAGGCGCAACGGCGCAATCGTTCCCGCGGGGGAATATGTCCTGTATGCGGCGCAGGGCATGGTCGTCTTCCATGAACAGCAACCTCCCGGCATAACAGTCACGGCGGATTTTTCTTATGTGCGCGACAGCTCGCCCTTTAGCGGTCACGTGGGTGCGGGCGGCACAGCCCACGTTGCCGCGACGGCTGAGGCGGCCGGGTTTTTGACGGCGGGCGACAAGCTGCGGCTGAACGCACTGGACTTTCTCCGTTACCGGCGGCTCGGTCTATACCATGCCGGTATCACCGCCGCCGGTATGGCCCCCTTAACCACTTCGGCCAACAACATTGATCTTTTGCCGTTTTATGTGCCGGTCGCCCAGTCTTTTGACCGCGTCGCCGTCAATGTCACTACCGCCGCCGCGGGAAGCGCACGGCTTGGGGTATACGCCGACAGCGGCGCAATCTATCCGGGCGCGCTGATCCTTGACGCCGGGGTAGTGACCACGGGGACGACGGGCATCAGGTGGCTGGAGGCGAATTTATCGTTTCTGCCCGGCCTTTATTGGCTGGCACGCCTGCAGGACGCCGCGCCAAGCTTGCAGGGCCTTGCCAGCACGGGTATGCTGGCGCTGGGCAGCGAGGATTTAGGGGCGGCCTGGATTACCGGCTACCGCTTGGCTAGGCCCTACGCTGACGGCTTACCCACCGCCTTTCCATTAGGCGCTGTACAGATCACCGGGGCTAGGCCGGCTGTTTTCCTAAGGAGGGCGTAACAGTGTATAACACCGGCAGACGGTATAACACCGGCCATCTTTACAATCGAATCCTTCTCCCCTGGCATCCGGTCTCTTGGTATGACCGGCTGGGCTTCGCCGTGCCTGTCGTCGTCAACAAGCAGATGGAGCCGGTCGCCCTCCTGCACGACGCCTATGAGATCATCGTGCACCAGACCCTAGGCAGCGAAGACCGGCTGGAGTTCAAGCTGCCTGTAAAGCCCGGCGCGGAAGCTTTGGAAACGGGGACGACACTTGACCTGGCGGGGAGCGTTTACCGGGTGATGGTCCTTGCCAACGAGGAGGATGATGCGGGGGCAAGGTACTGGCAGGTTGAAGCTTGGGCGCTGTGGTACGATTTACTGAAAGCTCCGGATGCGCCCGCGCGGGAATGGGAAAATGCCGTAGCGGCGGAGGTGCTCAGCCTTCTATTATCAGGTACGGGCTGGCAGGCGGGGGACTCTCCTGCATCCTCCATTCGGCCCTTCGTTTTCCGGGGCGGCTGCAACCGCCTGGAAGCGCTGCGGGAGATGGAGCGCATCTTTCAAGTGGAGTTGGATTTTCAGACGAAACAAAAGACGGTGTCTCTCCGGGACGCCGCGGGAGAAGAACGCAACGTTTTCTTTTTGCGGGGGAAAAACCTGCGCCGAGCGCAAGAGGAAAGAAATGCCATCGAACAGGTGACCAGGGTCTATCCCCGGGGCAGGGGCGGCTTGACTATCGCCACGGTGAATAACGGCGTCCCCTATCTGGATGTGGAGAGCGGCTACGATCCACCTCCCTCCGCTGTTTTGGCCGCCGAGGAATTCACCGACCCCAACCAGCTGAAAGAATATGCCCAGGCGTATCTTTTAGCCTTAAGCCAGGCGCAGGTAAGCTATGAGTGCGGCATTGTCGACCTCTCCGCCCTGGCGGGTTATGAGGGGGAAAAGGTAAGCCTGGGGGACGTGGTGACGGTTTACGATGAGGATTCCGGCATCTATGTCAAGACAAGGGTCATGCGCATGCGCTATTTTGTGGAGGAGCCTTGGCGGAGTGAAATCGAGCTGGCGGCTGTCCGCAAAGACCTCTCGGAGACGCTCAGCCAGGTTAAGCATTCCGTGGCTTTGTTTGATACGGCGGATATGGTGGACAAAAAAGATATCGAGCAGCTCTCTGTCTTTAACCTGCTCTTAAATTCCAGGGCGGAGAGCGGTACCGCTTACTGGATAAACGACGGCTGGACGGTGGACGGCACGCAAGGCTATTCGGGCGGTGCGTCTTTTAAAGCTGTGGGCGCGCTGGGCGTATCCAAGACACTGACGCAAACTGTGCATCCCGCCCACCGGGACAGCTATGTGTTAAGCTTGCGGGCGGCCCTGGAGAATATTCAGCTGGGGCCAAACGGCAAGGTCGGGGTTGAAATAGTCATCCATTACGAGGACGGGAGCAGCGAAACACAGTTTGTTTCCCTGGTCCTGGGGTAAGGAGCAAACGCTATGGCATTTTTTGAGTCTTATCTAAAGTCTATGTCCCCAACCAAAAAGGTTGAGAGAATCGAAGTGCGCCTTTGCCTGGAGGATGCCAGCGGCCAGGTCAATGTCGCCGACATCGTGCTGCAGGGCGGCAGGCTGGCTACGCTGTGGAACGGCCACCCCGCGGAGCTTCGCTTCTCCTTTGAGTAGGTGAGGAAAATGAAACGTTACTTGTTTCTTTTTGCGCCGGAAGAAGGAAAGCGGGTGGCAAGTATCCGGGCCCAAGCGGTAATGTCTGATGCCGCCGGCTCTTTTTTGTTTACGGACGTGATGCTCCAAGAAGGAAAGCGTTTAACCGGCTACTCCCAAAACAGCAAGGAGATGCTGCAAAAACTGCGGGAAAACGCCAGCCCGGCTCAGCCAAAACACTACAACGCCGTGGTGCGGGGCGCTAAAACCTTGATTGTTCCCAACCGCGGCGCCTACTGGGCGGTGGAGCCGGGGGCGGTAATTGTGCCCACGGCCCTGGACTTTCGCCTAAGGGCAAAGGAAAACTTAAACAAAGGCATCGCCTTGGGCCAAGACCGGCTGACAAGGCTTTTTTATTTTCCGCAAGTCTTGGCGAGCAACCAGGAGTTAGAGCTTATCGGCACTGAGCGGCAAGTACTGCAAAACGGCAGTCCCGTTCAGTTTAGAGGCCGGTTCCTCTATGCCGCTTGGGGGAATCCCCGCTTCCCGGTTGCTCTCCTGGGGCTGGACGAGGGACAGGCTGCTTTGCGGCCGGAGCCTTCGGCCAGGGTGCTCGTCGAGCTGCAGGAATGGCAGCTGGCGGAAGGGGGGAAACGGATATGAGCATAAGACAAGCAGGCCGGGAGTTTATGACCTGGTCTTTCTTAAAGACCGTCCGGGCCAGGCAGGAGTGGCTGGATTACGGCGACAGGCTGACCCATATGGGGCTGTTTGACTTTCTGGTGCCCGACAACACCGGGCGGATTACCGGCACCATCCCCGCCGCAGATTTAGCCCGGGTAGCACGCTGGCCACACATCATCAATCTGCTGACGGTCAGAAACGACGGGATACTGTCCAGATTCAGGGCCATCGTGGAGAACACCAATGGGGCGCAGGACATGTTTATCAGCGAGCTGCACCGCATTCTGGATATGTACCCTTTCGCCGCCGGGGTGGATATCGACCTGGAAAAAGGGCCGAACGACAACCAGGACGGCGTGGTGGCCCTGGCGAAGCGCATCTACGAAAGCATCAAGAGCCGCCCGTCCCAGCGCTATGTGCATTGGGACTTGCCTCCCATGACCGGGGACGGCGCTCCGTCCTGGGAACGCTGGTGCGATTACCGCCGGATGGAGCCTTACTTTGATACCTGTGTGATCATGAGCTATGCCTTTGCCTGGGCGGGCAGCGCTCCCGGACCCATCAGCCCGGTGTGGTGGATGGAAGAAATCTATGACTACGCAGTAACGCGAATACCGAAAAAGAAAATCTTTCTCGGCATCCCCGGCTTCGGCTTCAACTGGCGTATTGACCGCAGGCCGACGGGCTACCGGGGCAGCGGCGGCACCTTCCTCGCCTGGCTTGGCTGGCAGCAGGGGGATTTTACATTTCATGAGCTGCAGCCACGCCTCCCCTTTGTCGGGTTTCTGGATGAGGACAGCCAAAGCCCATACCTTCTCCTGCACATCTACGATTACCAGGAAGGGATGGACGCGACGCAGGCTACAAGCCCCATTTTCAAGGTTTCCGGCCAGGCGGGCCGAGTCAGGCGCAACTACATGGTCGCCTATGAAAAAGAGCCGCGCTATGAGTTTACCGGGCAGGTTGCGGACAGGACAGGCAGCGGCTTTGACGAGGTTTCCGGCGCTATGACGGTAGGCAGCGGCTGGATTTCCCCCAGGGCGCCCCAGCTTCTCCCCGTCCCGCCGGGTTCGCCTCCCGGGACTCAACCTTTACCGGAAGAAGAGGGCTTAGCCCTTTTTTCTTTTTCCGTCCCCCAGTCGGGGGAATATGACCTGGCGGCAAGGGTGAATTGCCCCTGGTGGAACCGTCAGGTTTTGCAGCTGCGCCTAAACGGGACACCGGTACAAATCGGGCCGTTTCCCGACTGGTATCCCCTCCATCGCCGCACCCACTGGCTAAAAGTCGGGCGGTTTCATCTAGACGCCGGAAGCCACACCTTAGAGGTACACGGAGCGGGCAGTCAGTACGGTACCCAGTTCTGGGGCTTTAGGGTCTGCTCGCAGTTCAGCTTCAGCATGACCGGCGGCGAGGCAACTTTCAATCTCACGCCAAGGAGACTAAAAGACGTAAACGGTACCCTCGTGCTGCCGGAGCGGTTTATCCTTACCCCTGAGGTGCTGCGAAGCGCCCCGGAGCACGCCTGGGTCTGGTATGACGACTTTAGGGACAACACGCTGGCTTTCTACAACCGCAGCGGCGGGGCCTGGAGCATGGATACAGATCCGGCAAGGCGGGTGTTAATCCAGTCAGACCAGGCAAGCGCAGACGCTCAGGCGCACCTCTCTTATTACGGGTTTGGCGACCTGAACATCAGGGCCAGGCTGCGCATGACGGCGGGAAGCGGCACAATGGGCGTGGTTTTCAAAGCTCAGAGAGCAAATGATCTATTTCTGTTCCTGCTGCGGCGCGGCACGCAGACGGCGGAACTTTGGCAAAGGACTGGTGGGACATGGACAAGGCTGCAGCCGGACGTGGCACAAAGTGTGAGATTAAACACGTGGTACACGCTGCGGGTAAGAACACGCGGGAGTGAGTTGCACTGCTGGGTGGGTACCACGCGGGTCTTTGCCCTGTCTGCGTCCCTGCCGACCCTGGGCGGCTTTGGGTTGCGTACCAGCGGCGCGACCTGTGAGTGCGGCCTGCTGGATGCGGGAGACACCTATACTTTTGTGCCGCAGGAGGCCATAGATGTGACGCTGCCGGGCGGCCATAACCAGACACTGGGGCGTATCCCGCGTACCGGCGTGACATGGCTTGAACACTGGGACTATTTCCGCTTTGAAGGCCCCGGGGAAGAATCGGCAACCAGGCAGGAAAGCATCTCCACAGATTTTGACTATCTGCACACCGACTCTTTCGCGGCTTTTGACAGCGACACGGCTGTTGCCTTCCGGCTGCGCGACCGGGGGCTGTGGCTTACGCAACTTTTCCTAGGAGACGCAAGAGGGTTCTCCATCGCCCATTACTCCGATGCCGAGCATTTCGACATGCTGGCCAACCTCGCAAAGCACAGATGGAGGTTAAAAGGAGTCGGGTTGTGGGCGCTCGGGCATCAGGACCCGCTCATATTTCGATTGCGTTCAGGAGTCATTTAGGCGCACTTGCGAAGATTAACCCCGGACACGGGGAAAGGGGGCAACTTTCAATGAAAGTATTCTGGAACTGGGTACAGGCGGCATTCGCCGCTATTGGCGGCTTTCTCGGCTGGTTCCTCGGCGGTCTGGACGGGTTTCTCTACGCCCTGATCGCCTTTGTGGTTATCGACTATCTGACCGGCGTCATGTGTGCAATTGCCGACAAAAAGCTCTCCAGTGAAATCGGCGCGAAGGGCATCTTCAAAAAGGTACTCATCTTTGTGCTGGTGGGTGTAGGGCATATCGTTGACAGTCAGGTGATTGGCGACGGCGGCGCGATCCGGACGGCGATAATTTTCTTTTATTTGAGCAATGAAGGCATATCCATCTTGGAGAACGCCGCGCGTGTGGGGCTGCCTATCCCGGAGAAGCTCAAGATGATGTTGGCGCAGATGGGCTCCCGCGATGGCGAGGGGGTAAACAAATGAACCTTCGTGCGTTGATTCTCACAAACAACGCCTGCTTCAAAGCAGGCAGAACGATTACGCCAAGAGGAATCATGGTGCATTCCACCGGGGCGAATAACCCGTGGCTGCGGCGCTACGTCGGCCCCGACGACGGGCTGTTGGGCAGAAACCGGCACAATAACCACTGGAATCAGGACAGGCCGGAGGGCAGGCAGGTCTGCGTCCATGCCTTTATCGGGAGGCTTGCCGATGGCTCAATTGCCACTTACCAGACCCTGCCGTGGAACCATCGCGGCTGGCACTGCGGCAGAGGCGTGAGAGGTTCCGGCAACGACACGCACATCTCATTTGAGATTTGCGAGGATGGTCTAACCGACAAATCATATTTTAATGCGGTCTATAAGGAAGCCGCTGAACTGTGCGCTTTCCTCTGCAAGGAGTATACCCTTGACCCAATGGCTGACGGCATTATCATCGGGCATTATGAAGGGCATAGGCGCGGCATCGCTTCCAACCACGCAGACCCCGGTCACTGGTTTCCAAGGCACGGGAAGTCGATGGACACCTTCCGCGCCGAGGTCAAGCGGCTGCTCACATCGGGCGAAACACCGAAGCCACCCGCTCCCGCGCCTGCACCTACCAAGCCAAAAAGGATTTACCGCGTTCAGGTCGGGGCGTTCAGCTCCAAGGCAAATGCCGACGCAATGCTCGCCAAGGTAAAGGCGGCGGGGTTTGTCGACGCTTTCATCAAAACCGAATAATTCGCACGTTCCGGTTGCCAACTGCCCCCTCGCTGTCCTGTGGATGGTGAGGGGTTTTTCCTTTTCCCCTCCGAATGGAGGCAACCGTATGACCAACATGCAAAAACAACGAATCGCATATTTGCGCGGCAAAGGCGACAGCTACGCCGCTATCGCCGACGTGCTCGGCATATCTGAAAACACCGTCAAGTCGTACTGCCGCCGGAACAATATCGGCATCGGTGTGAAAGCCGAACAAGCCACCACTGTGGACGCTTGCGAGGGCTGCGGCCATCCCCTTGAACATACGCCGGGGGCGAAGCGGAAACGCTTCTGCTCTGACAAATGCCGTATGATGTGGTGGAAAGCTCACCCAGAAGCCGTAAACCGCAAGGCAGTTTACCGTTTCGCCTGCCCGGCCTGCGGAGCAGGATTCGAGAGCTATGGCAACGCCCGCCGCAAATACTGCTCCAGAGCTTGTTTCGGTGCAGCGAGGAGGGCTTCCGATGAGTAAAGACGAGGCAATCCTACGCTACAAAGCGTCAATGTCCGTATTCAAGAAATGGCTTGATGGCGGCGTTATCACCCAGGCTGACCTGAGATCAATCGATACAATGCTCGCTCAGAAATACAGTTTATCCTCGTGCAGCATATTCCTCGAAAAAGACTTGCTATGTAAGGAAAACAGAGTGATATATGGTACTGCGAAAGGAGGCCGTTATGGGCAGGAAGATAACGAAAATTGAGTCTGCGGCACAGATGCCGACCAGACAACGAGTCGCGGCGTATGCCCGCGTTTCCTGCGGGAAGGACGAAATGCTCCACTCCCTTGCGGCTCAGGTCAGCTTTTACAGCAACCTGATACAAAGCAAGCCGGAATGGGAGTATGTCGGCGTGTACGCCGATGAAGCGGAAACCGGCACGAAGGGCAGCAGGCCGGAGTTTCAGCGGCTGATTGCCGATTGCCGGGCGGGGCGTATCGACCTCGTCCTCACAAAGTCAATCAGCCGCTTTGCGAGGAATACCGTGACCTTGCTTGAAACCGTCCGAGAACTCAAAACCTTAAGCGTCGGCGTGTTTTTTGAGGAGCAGAATCTGAACTCGCTCTCAAACGACGGGGAGTTAATGCTCACCATCCTCGCAAGCTACGCACAGGAAGAAAGCCGCTCGGTCAGCGAAAACCGCAAGTGGCGTATCCGCAAGGACTTCAAGGAAGGCAGGCCCGCAGGCAATATCCGCATTTACGGGTTCGACTACAAGGACGGAAAACTGACCGTCATTCCGGAGGAAGCCAAGGTCGTGCGGATGATATTTGCCGACTACCTTTCAGGGCTTGGCAAGAACGCCATTATGAAGAAGCTGGTCAGGCTCGGAGTCCCCACCAAGTGCGGTGGTCGGTGGTCGGAAAGCACGGTCGGTTCAATTCTCAAGAACGAAAAATTCATCGGTGACACGTGCTTACAAAAAGGCTTTATCGCCGACCACCTTAGCAAGCAATGGAAACCAAACAGCGGCGAGCTGCCGAAATACTATGTCGAGG
>Ga0209103_1000090_pt1 | contig 26791 bp, 17 predicted proteins | sample 4C3metaG_FD_184152 | JGI IMG/M metagenome (GOLD analysis project Ga0209103, IMG submission 184152) | Freshwater bacterial and archeal communities from Indian Creek, Illinois, USA - 4C3 metaG (SPAdes) (version 2) | ecosystem: Environmental > Aquatic > Freshwater > Unclassified | place: USA...
CCGACTGGGTCGGGTTCATGATGCGGGTGTAGATATTGCCCGGCACCTTGAGGTCGAACAAATCGGCCGCGTGCTGGGCGCTATCGAAAGCGTAGGCCACGGTCTGGTAGATCGGCGGCACCACGGCCTTGGTGGTGGGGTCGGGCTTGTAGCCGGCGTGTACGGCCAGGGTTTCGATTTTCATGCGGAGGCTCCTGTAAAAATGATGACCTTAAACGCAACGCGGCGCGTCGTCCAATACCCGATGGTCATGAGCTTATGCCGCCTCACACACCACCTTACAAACCCAGGCGCTCGCACAGCGCCAGCGTGGGTGCGCTTTGGTTCATGGTGTAGAAGTGCAGCCCCGGCACCCCGGCTTGCTGCAACTGCTCGCACAAATCGCCCACCACCTCGCGCCCGAAGGCTTGGATGCTGGCCACGTCGTCGCCATAACCCAGCAGCCGCAGCCGTATCCAGCGCGGCACCTCGGCCCCGCAGGAATCGGAAAAGCGCAGCAACTGGCTGGCGTTGGTGATGGGCATGATGCCGGGCACGATCGGGATTTCGATGCCCAGCGTGCGCACCTCATCGACGAAGCGAAAGTAGGCGTCGGGGTTGTAAAAGTACTGCGTGATGGCGCTGTCGGCCCCGGCGCGCACCTTGGTGGCAAAGGCTTGCAAATCGGCCTGCGGTGAACGCGCCTGCGGGTGCACCTCGGGGTAGGCCGCCACCTCGATCTGAAAGGCGGCACCAAACTCGGAGCGGATGAAGGCCACCAAGTCGCTGGCGTACTGGAATTCGCCGCCCAGGCCGTAGCCGCTGGGCATATCGCCGCGCAAGGCCACCAGGCGGCTCACCCCCAGGCCCTGCAACTGGCGCAACTGCTCGCGCACCCCGGCCCGGGTGGCCCCGATGCACGAAAAATGCGCCGCCGCGGGCACCCCTTCGGCCAAAATTTCGGCCACGGTGGCAAAAGTGCCCTCCTGCGTCGAGCCCCCAGCACCGTAGGTAACGGAGCAAAACTCCGGCCGCCGGGTGTGCAGCTGCTGGCGCACGGCACGCAGCTTGAGCGCGCCCTCGGGCGTTTTGGGCGGAAAAAACTCGAAACTCAGCGGCAGGGTCATGGTGTGCAATCCAGCCGGCTTTTAGTAGCGGTAGCTGTCGGGCTTGTAGGGGCCGTTTTTGGGCACCCCGATGTAGGCCGCTTGATCGTCGCTGAGCTCGGTGAGCTGGGCCCCGACTTTTTTCAGGTGCAGGCGCGCCACTTTCTCGTCCAGGTGCTTGGGCAGCACATAGACCTTGCCAGCGTCGTAGCCGTCCGGGTGGCCGTAGAGCTCGATCTGGGCGATGGTCTGGTTGGCAAAGCTCGACGACATCACAAAGCTCGGGTGCCCGGTGCCGCAGCCCAGGTTCACCAGCCGCCCCTTGGCCAGCAGGATGATGCGCTTGCCATCGGGGAAAATCACGTGATCCACCTGCGGCTTGATCTCCTCCCACTGGCAGCGCGCTTCGATTTCGGCGACTTCGATCTCGTTGTCGAAGTGGCCGATGTTGCACACGATCGCCTGGTCTTTCATGCGCGCCATGTGCTCATAGGTGATCACGGCCTTGTTGCCGGTGGCGGTGACGAAAATATCGGCGCGTTCAGCGGCGTAGTCCATCGTCACCACGCGGTAGCCTTCCATGGCCGCTTGCAGTGCGTTGATGGGGTCGATCTCGGTCACCCAGACCTGTGCCGACAGCGCGCGCAGCGCCTGCGCCGAGCCCTTGCCCACGTCGCCATAGCCGGCCACCACGGCCACTTTGCCGGCGATCATCACGTCGGTGGCGCGCTTGATGCCATCGACCAGCGACTCGCGACAGCCGTACAGGTTGTCGAACTTGCTCTTGGTGACCGAGTCGTTGACGTTGATGGCGCGAAACAGCAGCGTGCCCTTGGCCGACATCTCTTTGAGCCGGTGCACGCCGGTGGTGGTTTCTTCGGTCACACCGATGATCTGCGCGCCCTTGCGGCTGTACCAGGTGGCATCTTGGGCCAACTTGGCGCGAATGGCGGCAAACAGGATGCGTTCTTCGTCGCTGCCGGGGTTGGCCAGCACCTCGGGGTGGCGCTCGGCTTGGCGGCCCAGGTGCATCAGCAGCGTGGCGTCGCCGCCGTCATCCAAGATCATGTTCGGGCCTTCGGTGGCGGCACCGGCAGGGCCGAACTCAAAAATGCGGTGCGTGTAGTCCCAGTACTGCTCCAGCGTCTCGCCCTTGAAGGCAAACACCGGCGTGCCCACGGCGGCAATGGCGGCGGCGGCGTGGTCTTGGGTGGAAAAAATATTGCACGAGGCCCAGCGCACCTGCGCGCCCAGCGCCTGCAGGGTTTCGATCAGCACCGCGGTCTGGATCGTCATGTGCAGGCTGCCGGTGATGCGGGCCCCGGCCAGCGGCTGGCGTGCGGCGTATTCTTCGCGGATCGCCATCAGGCCTGGCATTTCGGTTTCGGCGATGCGGATTTCTTTGCGGCCCCAAGCGGCCAAGCCGATGTCGGCGATGAGGCAGTCGGTGTTGAGCGTGGGTTGCAGGGCGGATTGCAGCGGTGCGTTCATGGGAGGGCTCCAAAAGCGGTGATCGAAAATAGACCACTGGCCAAGGGCGCGCACGGCGGCTCACCACACCAGACAGTGGGCGAGCGTCGTTGCAAATGGGGCAAACCCCGCTAAGGGCACACCGCGTTTCGAGCCTCGCCGCCCCAGAGCCGGGTGCGGCTGCAACGCTCCTCGAAAACGCATCCATTATAGGGGCTAAAACGGGCTTGACACCGGGCTTGACACCGGGCTTGACACCGGGCTTGGGAGCGGCCCGGCGTCCCCTGCCAGCCTCCCTATAATGGCGGATTGCTCTATCTCGCAACCGCTGACCCACAATTGAGCGCCGCGCCCGCTACCTCCCACTCCGTCCTGTCACTGGTCGCCCCCGACATGCAGATTGTCGATGGCGTGATTCGCCAGCAGCTCGGCAGCGACGTTCCCCTGGTGGCCCAGGTGGCCGAGTACCTCATCGGTGCCGGCGGCAAGCGGGTGCGCCCGGCGCTGTTGCTGCTCATGTGCCAGGCGCTGGGCTGCACCGATGCGCGCCGCCACAGCCTGGCGGCGGTGGTCGAATTCATCCACACCGCCACCTTGCTGCACGACGACGTGGTCGATGAGTCCGCGTTGCGCCGCGGCCGCGACACCGCCAACCACCTGTTTGGCAACGCCGCCAGCGTGCTGGTGGGCGACTTCCTCTACTCGCGCGCCTTCCAGATGATGGTGCAGGCCGGGCTGATGCGCGTCATGGACGTGCTGGCCGACGCCACCAACGTGATCGCCGAAGGCGAGGTGCTGCAACTGATGCAGATGCACGACGCCGCACTCGACCAAGCCGCCTACCTGCGCGTGATCCGCGCCAAAACCGCCAAGCTGTTCGAGGCCAGCGCGCGCTTGGCCGCCATTTTGGCCGGCAGCGACGCCGCCACCGAAGCGCGCTGCGCCGACTACGGCCAGTCGCTCGGGGCCGCCTTTCAGGTGATTGACGACGTGCTCGACTACGAAGGCGATGTGGCCGAAATGGGCAAAAACCTGGGCGACGACCTGCGCGAAGGCAAGGTCACACTGCCCCTGATTTGCACCTTGCAGCGCTGCAGCGCCAGCGAGGCCGCCCTGATCCGCTCCGCCATCGAGCAAGGCAACAGCGATCGCCTGCCCGAAATCATCGAAATCGTGCGCCACAGCGGCGGCCTGGCCCAAGCGCGCCAAGCCGCCAGCGCGCTGGCCCAGAGCGCCATTGACGCCGCCAACGGCCTGCCCGACAACCCCGGCCGCGCTGCTTTGCTACAATGGGCGGCTGCACTGCTGGAGCGCCGCTCCTAGCGCAAGCGCTGCTTGCAAGGTGCATTTCGGGGTGTAGCTCAGCCTGGTGGAGCGCTACGTTCGGGACGTAGAGGCCGGAGGTTCGAATCCTCTCACCCCGACCAGACACACATACAAAGGCCGCCAAGGACGTATCCAAGGCGGCCTTTTTCATTGGCAAATGAAGGGCTTGCCATGTATGCAAGGACAGCCGCAGCGATTGACAGCCAGAGCGTTATTGGGGAACAAAACGGGAAACAGAGCAGCCACACCGGACACAAAACACCCCTCGCCTATACGCAGTGCCGCACACCACCTACCCACCCGACAATGCTGGCCGACACCCAAGTCGCAATGGTTTCTGATTCCCCGAAATTTTGCGCGACAAACCCCTGACATCTCGCTATGATTTCGCATTAACAGAAACACCATCGCACCGCTCCCACTCCAAGCGCACAACAACTGAAAATCCGAAATGACCGAAGCATCCAGCCGCCCACCGACGCTCCTGACGACAGCCAACGCGCTGGGACCAGTCGTGCGCGAGCGCCGCAAGTCGCAAGCGCTGCGCATCGACGACGCCGCTGGGCTCATCGGCGTGTCGGTGGACCTCATGTCTCGGCTCGAAAACGGCCAGGGATCGGTGCGCTTGGACAAGGCCCTTGCCGTGCTCGATGGCCTGGGTCTGGCCATGATGGTTCTGCCCAAAGAACACCCATGGGCCCGCGCGGCCTCCAGCGGCAACCCGTCGGCAAGCACCCGCGACGCCAAGGCCTAAGGCGGTCGGCATGACCCATGCACTGCACGTCTGGTCTGAGGATGCCCGGGTCGCCACCATCGAGCACGAAGGGCGCGACGACCGCTGGAGTCTGATTTATGCCGATCCCTGGATAGCCGATGCCGCGTCCTACCCGCTTTCACCGGCGCTGCCCCTGGTGCGCCCGGCCGCCGATTACGCCTCGGCCTCAATCAAACGCTTCATCGAGCATCTGTTGCCCGAAGGCCGGGCGCTGGACGTCGCGGCCTCCTTCAACGGACTGGCCAAGACGAACATCTTCGGCCTCATCTGGGCCCTTGGTGCCGAAACGGCGGGCGCCCTGCGCTTCACGGGTGATGCGGCGGCTGCACTGCCTGCGGGCGAGCCCGTCCTGAGAGAAATCCCCCTGCAAGAGCTCAACCAGCGCATCGCCGAGCGTGAGCACGTGCCCCTGACGGTGTGGGACGGCAAAGTGCGCATGTCGGTAGCCGGCCTGCAAGACAAGCTTCTGGTGTACTTCGACCGACCGCTGCTTGAGGGTGGGCACCTCTTTCTGGTGGACGGGCCGCGGCTGGCCTCGACGCACATCCTCAAGCCCGACACCGGCAACCCACAGACACCACATCTGGCAATTAACGAGCACTTCTGCATGTCTCTGGCCCGCCGGATGGGCCTGCCTGCTGCCGAGGTGGGCTTGCTGCGCACACCTCGGCCGGTACTGGTTGTGCAGCGCTTCGACCGCGAGGTGCAAGAAGCTGGCGGTCGGCCGCGGGTTCACCGTCGGCACATCATCGACGCCTGCCAGGTCTGCGACCTGCCGGTGGCCTACAAGTACGAACGGAACTTGGGCAGTGCACCGCTGGTGCGCCACATCCGCGACGGTGTGAGCTTCGAGCGCCTGTGCGGCTGTGCCGATCTCACGGCGAACAAGGCCGCCGCGCGGCTGTCCATGCTGCGCTGGGCACTGTTTCAACTCCTCATTGGCAACAGCGACGCGCACGGCAAGAACTTCTCGTTCTTCGTCCGCCCGGGTGGCCTCTTGGAGCCGACGCCTTGGTACGATTTGGTGAGTGTGCTGCAGTACAACGGCTTCGACACCGAGCTGGCCATGGCCTACGGCGACGCCTTTAGCCACGCCGAGGTGTCGCCCTTTGCACTGGCGGACTTTGCTTCGCGCTGCGGCATCGACCGCCAACTTATGCGACGGGAAGGCCAACGAATGGCCAAGCTTGCGGCGACGGAGGCGGCGGCACAGACCCAAGCCGCCGTCTATGACAGCGAGGCTGAACGCGCCTTTGTCCAAGGCATTGCCCTCTTCGTGGCCCGTCAGGCACAGCGGCTGACGCAACTCGTGTCCGATGCCGCGCGCTGGCAGGACGAGTACCTCTAAGCCCGCGCCCGACCCACCACCGACAAACAGCTCCCTAGGGCATTGCTGATCTGCTCAGCCCTGCGCGCCGGACACTTGGCTCATCCCCAGCTCATCCAGCGCCGCTTCTAGGTGCGCGACGCTGCGCTGCGGGTGCAGCAGCTTGTCGAGCCCAAACAGCCCGATGCGAAAGGTGCTCCAGTCGGCGGGCTCGTCGCACATCAGCGGCACCCCGGCGGCGCTTTGCAGACCGAGCGCAAGGAATTTTTTGCTGTTTTGCAGCTCCGGGTCGCGGGTGTAGCTCACCACCACCCCAGGGGCCTGAAACCCCGCCGCCGCCACGCTGCGCAGACCCCGGCGCTCGAACGACTCGCGCACCAGGCGGCCGAGCTCGAGCTGCTGCTCGCGCACCCACTCAAAGCCGTGGCTGCGGGTTTCGAACATGGCGTCGCGCAGCCGCACCAGCGCATCGGTCGGCATGGTGCTGTGGTAGGTGTGGCCGCCTTTTTCGTAAGCCTCCATCACCTGCAGCCATTTTTTGAGGTCGCAAGCAAAGCTGGAGCTGCGCGTGGCCTCGATGGCATGGCGCGCGCGCTCGCTCAGCACCACCATGGCGCAGGCGGGCGAGCTGCTCCAGCCTTTTTGCGGCGCGCTGATCAGCAGATCGACTTCGCAGACCTGCATATCGACCCAGACCGCACCGGAAGCGATGCAGTCGAGCACGAACAAGCCGCCCACCTCGTGCACCGCCTGGCCCACCGCTTGCAGGTAGGCGTCGGGCAGCCGCATGCCGGCGGCGGTTTCCACGTGCGGGGCAAATACCAGCGCCGGGCGCTCGCGCGCAATGGTCTCCAGCACCTCGTCGAGTGGGCACGGCACCCAGGGGGCCTCGGGGGTATCGCTCAGGCGGCGCGCCTTGAGCACCTGTTCCTGCGCGGGTATGGCGCCCATCTCGAAAATCTGCGACCAGCGGTAGCTGAACCAGCCGTTGCGCAGCACCAGCACCTTCTGGCCGGTGGCGAACTGGCGCGCCACGGCTTCCATGCCAAAGGTTCCGCTGCCGGGCACCAGCGCGGTGGCGTGGCCGTGATAGACGGCTTTGAGCACGCCGGAGATGTCGCACATCACGTGCCGAAAGCGCTGCGACATGTGGTTGAGCGCCCGGTCGGTGTAAACGACCGAGAATTCGAGCAGTCCGTCGGGGTCCACGTGGGGTAGGAGGGCTGGCATGGTGGGGCTTGGATGGGTTGTAAAGCAAGGCAGTGGATAGGGCACCAGCTTAGCACGGCGGGCGCTGGAGCAGATGCAATCAAAGCGCGCCGGGTGGCGGCGCGAAGCGCTGCTGCAACTCGGGCAGGCCCAGGGTCTGCAGCAGCTCCAGCAGGCGCTGGCGCGCGCGTGGCTGCGGCGCGCCGACCTTGCGCGCCAGGATCAGCTCGTTTTTCATCGAGTGCTCCCAGCCCACCAGTTCGGTGACGGTGACGGCGTAGCCGTGCGCCTCCAGTTGCAGGCAGCGCAACACGTTGGTGATGTGGCTGCCAAACTCGCGCGTGTGCAGCGGGCGCTGCCAGAGCGCCGACAGTGGCGCTGGCGCAGGGTGGCTGCCCGCTGGCTCTGGTGCCTGCTCCCCTGGCGGCTGCGCCTTGTGGCGGCGCAAGGCAGCCGCTACCTCGGCCTGGCAGCACGGCACCAGCACCAGGTGCTGCGCCTGGCGCGCCAGCGCGAAGGCGATGGCGTCGTCGGTGGCGGTGTCGCAGGCGTGCAGCGCTGTCACCAGGTCGGGGCGCAGCGCCAGTGCGGGGTGGGCCTGCGCCTGCTGCACCGTGGCGGCCACGAACTCCATGCGCGCAAAGCCCAGCCGCTGCGCCAGCGCCTGGGCGCGCTGCACCAGTTCGGCGCGCGCCTCGATGCCGATCACCCGGCCCGCGCTGCGCCCCTGCAAAAAGCGGTCGTAGAGCATGAAGCCCAGGTAGGACTTGCCCGCGCCGTGGTCCACCAGCGTCACGTCGCCGCGCTGCTGCAGCGCCTGTTGCAGCAGCGGCTCGATGAACTGCAGCAGGTGATTGACCTGCTTGAGCTTGCGCCGGCTGTCTTGGTTGAGGCGGCCCTCGCGCGTGAGGATGTGCAGCTCTTGCAGCAGCGCCAGCGACTGGCCGGGGTGCAGCTCCAGGTCGGCGGCGCTGTTGGGTGGGGATTTGGCGGCCACCTTCAAGCTTACCGACCCAGCGCGCGCCGCGCCGCCACCGCCTCCGCCAAGCCCTGCAGCAACTGCTGCGAATCGTCCCAGGCGATGCAGGCGTCGGTGATGCTCTGGCCGTATTCGAGCGCCTGCGCCGAGTCTTTGCCGGGCGTGAATTTTTGCGCCCCGGCCTTGAGGTGGCTCTCGACCATCACGCCCATGATGTGGCGCGAACCGGCGGCGATCTGGGCCCCGATGTCGGCCGCGACCTCGATCTGGCGCTGGTGCTGCTTGCTGCTGTTGGCGTGGCTGCAGTCCACCATCAGGCGCGCATTGATTTGCGCGGCTTGCAGCTCGGCGCAGGCGGCGGCCACGCTGGCGGCGTCGTAGTTGGGGCTTTTGCCGCCGCGCAGAATCAGGTGGCAGTCCGGGTTGCCCTTGGTCTGCACGATCGCCACCTGGCCGTTTTTGTGCACCGACAAAAAGTGGTGTCCGCGCGCCGCCGCCAAAATCGCGTCGCTGGCAATGCGGATGTTGCCGTCAGTGCCGTTCTTGAAGCCGATCGGCGCACTCAGGCCCGAGGCCAGTTCGCGGTGCACCTGGCTTTCGGTGGTGCGCGCCCCAATGGCACCCCAACTGATCAGGTCGCCGATGTACTGCGGGCTGATCACGTCCAAAAACTCGCTGCCTGCGGGCAGACCAAGCCGGTTGATCTCGATCAGCAACTGGCGCGCAATGCGCAGCCCCTCGTCGATGCGAAAGCTGCCGTCGAGGTAGGGATCGTTGATCAGTCCCTTCCAGCCCACGGTGGTGCGCGGTTTTTCGAAATAGACCCGCATCACGATTTCCAGCGTGTCGCGGTGCTGCTCGCGCAGCGGCTGCAGGCGGCGCGCGTAGTCCAGCGCGGCGGCCGGGTCGTGGATCGAGCACGGCCCAATCACCACCAGCAGCCGGTCGTCCTGCCCTTGCAGGATGCGGTGGATGTTGCGCCGGGTCTGGCCTATGAGTTGCTCCACCGCCGTGCCCCGGATCGGGAAAAAGCGGATCAGGTGTTCGGGAGGCGGCAGCACGGTGATGTCCTCGATGCGTTGGTCGTCGGTCTGGCTGGTGCGGTCGATCGGGTGCGTGTGCCAGTAGTCGGCGGGGGCGGCGGTGCTCATGGACAAACTCCAAAAAGGGTTGGGCTGGGTACGGGGCGCTTGCTTGCGGCAGGGGCAAAAAAAAACCGCCGGAGGGTGTCCGACGGTTTTTTGGGCGCCTGCGGCCTGCTTCAGTGGGCCACACTCATCGCTCTCTGCCGTCGGGTGACGCGTGAGAACCAAAAGCGGGCAAAATAAAAGCAGGCTGCTTGCATGGCCATCAATGTAGCACATTAGCAGGCAGAGCGGACTGCCGCGGCCCAAATCCAGCCCCGGCCCGCTGCCCTGCCCCTGAGCTTCCACGCGCTGGCCTTGAAAGCGGGTAGAGTGTCAAGCCTGATGAGACCCAGCCCCCCAGACACCGCCGCCGTTCCCGATGGCAGCCCCAGCGAGGGCGCAGCCCCTGCGGCATCGGCCCACGCGGCCGGGCTGGCAGCGCCCAAGGCCGCCCCCCAGCCCGACTGGTCGGCCCTGCGCCGCCTGCTGCCCTACCTGTGGCAGTATCGCTGGCGCGTGGCGGCGGCGCTGGCTTTCATGGTGGCGGCCAAGCTGGCCACGGTCTCGGTGCCGCTGCTGCTCCGGGAGCTGGTGGACACCCTGGCCCCGCCCGGCGGCCCCAACCGGCTCGGTCTGCCCGAAGCCGGGGTGGCGCTGGTGGTGCTGCCGCTGGGGCTGCTGCTGGCTTACGGCGCGCTGCGTTTTTGCACCGCGCTCTTTACCGAACTGCGCGAGCTTGTGTTTGCCAAGGCCACCGAAGGGGCCACACGCGCCATCGCCTTGCAGGTGTTTGGCCATCTGCACGAGCTGAGCCTGCGCTTTCACTTGCAGCGCCAGACCGGTGGCCTGACGCGCGACATCGAACGCGGCGTGCGCGGCGTGCAGTCGCTCATCTCCTACCTGCTCTACAGCATCGTTCCCACCATTCTTGAAGTCACGCTGGTGCTGCTGCTGCTGGGCTGGAAGTTCGACCTCTGGTTCGTCTGGATCACGCTGGCGGCGCTGGTGCTGTACGTGTTTTTCACGCTGCGCATCACCGAGTGGCGCATGGAGCTGCGCCGCCACATGAACGAGGCCGAATCGCTCAGCCAGAGCCGCGCCATCGACTCGCTGCTCAATTACGAAACCGTCAAATACTTTGGCAACGAAGCCTACGAGGCGCAGCGCTACGACCAGGCGCTGGAGGGGCTGCGCCACGCGCGCCTGCGCACCCAATCCACCCTGTCGCTGCTCAACGCCGGGCAGCAGCTCATCATCGCCGTGGCGCTGGTGGCCATGCTGTGGCGCGCCACCGAAGGCGTGCTGGCCGGGCGCATGACGCTGGGCGACCTGGTGATGATCAACGCCTTCATGATCCAGCTCTACATCCCGCTCAACTTTTTGGGCGTGCTGTACCGCGAAATCCGCCAGGGCCTGATTGATTTGGAGCGCATGTTCGAACTGCTCGACAGCCAGCGCGAGATCGCCGACCGGCCCGACGCGGTCGAGTTGCGGCTCAGCGCCGCGCCCGAAATCCGTTTCGAGGACGTGCATTTTGGCTACGAGCCCGAGCGCGAGATTTTGCGCGGCCTGAGCTTTACCATCCCGGCCGGGCAGACGGTGGCGGTAGTCGGCCCTTCGGGGGCGGGCAAATCGACCCTGGCGCGGCTGCTGTTTCGCTTTTACGAGGTGGGGCAGCCGGGCCATGAAAAGGTGGGTGGGCGCATCAGCCTCGACGGGCAAGACCTGCGCAGCTTCACCCAAGCCAGCCTGCGCCGCGCCATCGGCATCGTGCCGCAAGACACGGTGCTGTTCAACGACAGCATCGAATACAACATCCGCTACGGCCGCCCCGATGCCGGGCCCGAGGCGGCGCGGCAAGCCGCGCAAGCGGCGCACATCCACGACTTCATCAACGCGCTGCCGCAGGGCTACCAGACCCGGGTTGGCGAGCGCGGACTCAAGCTCTCGGGCGGCGAGAAGCAGCGCGTGGCGATTGCCCGCACCCTGCTCAAAGACCCGCCGATCCTGATTTTCGACGAAGCCACCTCGGCGCTGGACTCGGCCAACGAGCGCGCCATCCAGGCCGAACTGCGCAGTGTGGCGCGCAACAAAACCACGCTGGTGATCGCGCACCGGCTCTCGACCGTGGTCGATGCGCACCAGATTTTGGTGCTGGAGCAAGGCCAGATCGTCGAGCGCGGCCGCCACGCCGAGTTGCTGGCGGCGGGTGGCCGCTACGCGCAGATGTGGGCGCTGCAGCACAATGGGGCTGGCGCGAGCAACCCCGCAGACCCACATCCGCCCCCGCACGAGCCCGGAGCCGAGCATGGACACCAAATGGCTTGAAGATTTCGTTAGCCTGGCCGAGACGCGCAGCTTCAGCCGCTCGGCGCAGTTGCGCCACGTCACGCAGCCGGCTTTTTCGCGCCGCATCCAGTCGCTCGAAGCCTGGGCCGGAACCGACCTGGTGGACCGCAGCGCCTACCCGACGCGCCTGACCGCCGCCGGTCAGACCCTGTACGAGCAGGCACTGGAAACGCTGCAACAGCTGCACAGCACCCGCGCCACCTTGCGCGGCCACGGCCCGGCCGAACCCGACACGCTCGACCTGGCGATGCCACACACCCTGGCCTTCACCTTCTACCCGCTCTGGCTCACGGGGCTGCGCAGCAGCCTGGGGCCGATCAAAAGCCGTCTGCACGCATCCAACGTCCACGACGCCGTGCTGCGCCTGCAAGAAGGGCACTGCGACCTGCTCATGACCTACCACCACCCGGCGCACCCGATCGCGCTCGACGCGGCGCGCTTCGAGTGGCTGGCGCTGGGGCAAGAAGAATTGATCCCGTGCGCGCGCGCCGACGCCGCCGGCCAGCCGCTGCACCGCCTAGCGGCCGCCGCCGCGCAACCGGTGCCCTTTCTGGCCTACGCCAGCGGAGCCTACCTGCGCCGCGTGGTGGACTGGACCCTGCGCCAGGTGGAGCCACCGGTGCCCTTGCAGCCGATTTTCGAGACCGATATGTCGGAGAGCTTGAAAGCCATGGCGATCGCGGGCCACGGCGTGGCTTTTTTGCCGCGTGGCTCGGTTGGGCGCGCGCTGCGCGACGGCCGACTGGTGCCGGCCCACGGCGCCGATGAAACGCTGCGCGCCACGCTGCAAATCCGGCTCTACCGCGAGCGCCCGGCTGCGCACACAGGGGCTGGCGCGGGGGCGCTCAAGGGCAAGGCGCTGGCGCGCCAGGTCTGGGAGCGGGTGGCGCAGAATGCGACAATCCAGGCACCATGAGCGACATCCACACCCTCACGATCACCCGCCCCGACGACTGGCACCTGCACCTGCGCGACGGCACCGCCCTGCAAGCCGTGCTCGGGCATTCGGCGGCGCAATTTGCGCGCGCCATGATCATGCCCAACCTCAATCCGCCGGTGCGCACGCTCGACGACGCGAGCGCCTACCGTGAGCGCATTCTGGCCGCGCTGCCGCCGGGGTCGGATTTCCAACCCCTGATGACGCTCTACCTCACCGACCACACCACGCCCGAAGAAATCGTGCGCGCCCAGGCCAGCGGCATCGTGCATGGGGTGGGCGAAGCCTTTTTGGCCGGTGCCACCACCAACTCGGCCTACGGAGTGAGCGACTTCGAGCGCTGCCACGAAGTCTTTGCCGCCATGCAAGAAGTCGGCCTGCCGCTGCTGCTGCACGGCGAAGTCACAGACCCGGCGGTGGATGTCTATGACCGCGAGCGCGTGTTCATCGACCGGCACCTAGCGCCCATGGTCGCGCGCTACCCGCGCCTGAAAGTGGTGCTGGAGCACATCACCACGCGCGAAGCGGTCGAGTTCGTCAGCGCCGCGCCGGCCACCGTGGCCGCCACCCTCACCGCGCACCACCTGCTCTACAACCGCAACGCCCTGTTCACCGGCGGCTTGCGCCCGCACTACTACTGCCTGCCGGTGCTCAAGCGCGAGACGCACCGCCTGGCCTTGCTGGAAGCCGCCACCAGCGGCAATCCCAAATTCTTCCTCGGCACCGACAGCGCCCCGCACGCGGTGCTGCTCAAAGAGCACGCCAGCGGCTGCGCCGGCTGCTACACCGCGCACGCCGCGCTCGAACTCTACGCCGAAGCCTTCGAGTCCGCCGGTGCGCTCGACAAACTAGAAGGCTTTGCCAGCTTTTACGGCCCAGACTTTTACGCCCTGCCGCGCAACCCCGGCCGCGTGACGCTGCGCCGCCAGAGCTGGACCGTACCCGAGCGCTACCCCTTCGGCCAAGCCGACCTCAAACCCTTGCGCGCTGGCGAGGCGCTGGGCTGGCGCATGTTCTAGGGACAGCGGATCGGATCGGCAAGCTTAAGAAAAACACAAATCCATGCCGTTTGAATTTTGAATTTACCTGAACTCACAGCCGGGTTACGCTGCGGTTTTACTTAACTGCTGCCGCACCTATCATGCAAAACCTGCTGGACCCGGCCATCCTGTTTTTTGTTTTTGGCGTTTTTGTGGGGCTGGTGCGTTCCAACCTCGAAATCCCGCCGGCCATTTCCAAATTCCTCTCGCTCTATCTGCTGATGGCGATCGGGCTCAAGGGGGGCTTCGCCATGGCGGCCACGGGCTTGACCTATGCCACCGCTGCGGCGCTGGGGGCGGCGGTGTTGATGGCTTTTTTGGTTCCTACACTGGGCTATGCGCTGCTCAAGAACCGAGTCTCGCGCTTCGACGCCGCTGCGGTGGCGGCCTCCTACGGCTCGGTGAGCGCCGTCACCTTCGTGGCCGGCACCCAATACCTCAAAAGCATCGGGGTGGACTTTGGCGGCCACATGATGGTAGCGCTGGTGATCATGGAGTCGCCCGCGATCATCATGGCGGTGTTGCTGGCCAGCGCGGCACGCCATGCGTCGGTGCAGCAAAGCGGTGCGATGGCAGGCGGCGCAAGCCATATCGCTTCGGCCGGGGTGCCGCCGCTGGGCAAAATCCTGCACGAATCCTTCACCGACGGCGCGCACCTGCTGTTGCTCGGTTCGCTGGCCATCGGCTTCTTGAGCGGCAGCGCCGGCGAGGCGATGATGAAACCCTTCTCGGGCGACCTGTTCAAAGGCATGCTGGCCTTCTTCCTGCTCGACATGGGGCTGATGGTGGCGCGCAATTTCCAACAAGCGCGCAAGGCCCCAATGGTGCTGATCGGCTACGCCAGCTTGGGGCCAGTGGCACACGCCAGCATCGCCCTGGGGCTGGCTTGGCTGCTCGGGCTGGGGCTGGGCGACACGGTCATGCTCATGATCCTATCGGCCAGCGCCTCCTACATCGTGGTGCCTGCGGTGTTGCGCTACGCCATCCCGGAGGCCAATCCGGCACTCTACTTCGGCCTGAGCCTGGGCATCACATTCCCGATCAACATCCTGATCGGCATCCCGCTCTACACCTTCATGGCCAAGCAGGTGATGGGGTAGGTGTCAACTGAGTGATGTCGCGCAGCACCGTGGGGGCGAACAGCTCGCCCACAGCTCGGGCAATGGGCGAACGCACCGAAACGGGTGCAGCACTTCGCCCGCGATCTCACGGGTCTTGCGCACGTTTTCGGTCAACGTGGCCAAACTCGCCCGAATCGCGCATGCAGGCAGCGCGCGGGGCAAAGGCGTGCTCTGGGTGAGTGCGGGCAAAAAAAACCCAGCCGGATAAGGGCTGGGGATTTTTTAGATGGTGGCCTGGGGCAGAATCGAACTGCCGACACGCGGATTTTCAGTCCGCTGCTCTACCAACTGAGCTACCGGGCCAAGACCGCAAGTGTAGCACAAAAATCGGCGGCCATCTGGCGAACTGGCTTGCTCGGGCAGTGGGGCGGCCTTAGTTGCCGCTGCGCTTGGCTTTGCTCAGATCGACGCCGATCTGGCGCAGTTTGCGGTACAGGTGGGTGCGCTCCAAGCCGGTTTTGTCGGCCACGCGGGTCATGGAGCCGTTTTCCTGGGCCAGGTGGAATTCGAAGTAGGCTTTCTCGAAGGCGTCGCGGGCGTCGCGCAGGGGCACGTCGAGGTCGAAGCAGTGCAGCGCCGATTCTGGTTGGCCGGGGCTGCTGGGCAGACTGGACAAGGCGGCTGGGGCGCTGCCTGCCAAAGCACCGCCAGCCGCTGCCAAGGGCGGCGTGGGCACGGGCTGCGCCAAGGGGCGAGCCAGCACGCGGCTGAGGCCCTTTTCCACCGCCTGCAGCAGCTTTTGCAGGGTGATGGGCTTTTCCAGGAAGGCCATGGCCCCGATGCGGGTGGCCTCCACGGCGGTCTCGATGGTGGCGTGGCCGCTCATCATGATCACCGGCATGGTCAGCAGCCCGCTGCTGGCCCATTCCTTGAGCAGGGTGACGCCGTCGGTGTCGGGCATCCAGATGTCGAGCAGCACCAAGTCCGGGCGCGCAGCCAGCCGCAGCTCGCGCGCCCGGGCGGCGTTTTCGGCCAATTCGACCGCGTGCCCTTCGTCGTTCAGGATTTCGAACAAAAGCTCGCGTATGCCGAGCTCGTCGTCAACCACCAAGATGTTTGCCATGCTGCTGCGCTTGCCTTCCCGTGCAATCTTCAAACCGGTTGCAGAGTTGCAACCCGCAATGATAGCGAGACTTGGGCCCCGCCTTGGCCTTCGTCGTCCTGCCAGTGGCCCAAATCGATTCGGCCACCGTGCTCGTCGATGATTTTTTTCACCACCGCCAGCCCCAGACCGGTGCCTTTGGCTTTGCTGGTGACGTAGGGCTCGAAGGCGCGCTTGAGGATGGCCTGGGTGAAACCCGGACCGTGATCGAGCACCTGCAGCCGCACCCAGCGTCCGCTCTCGGAGGCGCGGGTGCGCAGCAGCACCGGGGGGGCACCGGGGGGAGTGGCGTCTTGCGCGTTTTGCACCAGATTGTGCACCACCTGGCGCACCTGCTGCGCGTCGGCCAGCACCGGCGGCAGGCCGGCTTGCAAATCGAGTTGCACCGGCACTTCGGCCGCGTCGTACAGGGCGACGATGTCGCGCAGCAGGGTGTTGAGCTCCAGCGCTTCGAGCTGCGCGGCGGGCAGGCGGGCGTAGTCGCGAAATTCGTTCACCAGCCGCTTCATGGCATCGACTTGATCGACGATGGTCTGGACCGATTTGAGCAGCAGCGCGCGCTCGCTGCCTTCGAGCTTGGGCTCGAGTTTCATGGCCAGGCGCTCGGCGGCAAGCTGGATGGGGGTGAGCGGGTTTTTGATTTCGTGTGCCAGCCGCCGCGCCACTTCGCCCCAGGCTTGGGCGCGCTGGGCCGAGATGATTTCCGACACGTCGTCGAACACCAGCAACTGCTCGCCGCTGGGCAGCAAGGCGCCGCGGGCGATGAGTGTGAGGCCGGGGTGCTGGCTGTTGGCTGTGGCGGGTGCGACGCTGCCCAGGTGCAATTCCACCGATTGCTGCCAGTGCTGGCCTTCGTGGTGCGTGGTGTCGGCCAAGAAGCGGTCGAACTGCTGCTGCACCCAGTGCGCAAATTCGTCCAAGCCGTGTACGGCGTGCAGTCCCTGGCCCAGGTGCGCCGCCAACGGGGCGCGCAAAATGCGCGTGGCACCGGGGTTGACGCTCACCAGGCGCTGCTGGGGGTCGAGCACCACCACACCGGCGGTGAGGTTGTCGAGCAGGGTTTGCAGGCTGGCGCGGGCGGCATCGACCTGCCCGATGCTGCGCTGCACCGCCTGGCGCGCTTCTAGCAACTCCTGCGTCATGTGGGCGAAGGTGCGCGTCAGGCCGGCCAGTTCGTCTTTGGCGGGCAGGGCCTGCTTGGGGGTGAGGTCGCCACGGGCCACGTCGCGCATGCCTTCGGCCAGCACCAGCAGCGGGCGCATGAGCTGCTGGCCCAGCAACAGCGCCAGCAGCACGGCACCAAAGGTGGCCAAAAACAGCGCCAGCGTAAGCGTTCCGATGTACATGCTGCGCAAACCGTCGCGCGCCAGGGCGCGCTCCTGGTATTCGCGGTTGGCCAGTTGCACCGCCAGCGCGTCGGCGATCAGGGCGGCCGGCAGGGCCGACGTGACTTGCAGAAATCGCGCCTCTTGCACTATGCCAAAGCCGTGCGGCTCGATCAGCGCCAGCACGCGCACACGCGGCAGTTGCGCGACTGGCAGGCCCAATACCTGCTGCGGGTCGGCCAGCGTTTCGAGCTCCTCCAGCCCCTCGATGCGGGTGATGGTGCGCTGGGTGCGCACCTGGCGCAGCAGCTCGGGTGCGGGTGGCGTGGGCAGCAGCTCGAAACGCGATTCGCCCGCCGAACCCAGGGCACGCCCGGCGGCACTCCACAAGATCAGGTCCTGGGCCTGCATCTGGGCGCGCCAGCTCTCTAGGCTGAGCGCGGCGGTCACATCGCCTTGCTCGCTTAAAGAGAGCGCGGCCGTGCGGGTTTTGGCAGTCAGGTCGGCGGCCAGGGTATCGAAGGTGGTGCGCCCCAGGTTGAGCCCGGCGCTGAGCGCGGTTTCTACGCGCACATCGAACCAGGTTTCGATCGAGCGCGAAACAAACTGGTACGACACCACATAGATCAGCAAACCCGGCAAAAATCCGACCAAGGCAAAAATGGCGGCCAGCTTGATCTGCAAGCGGCTGCCAAAGCGCTTGCGCCGCCAGCGGCTGGCGAGCTTGAAGGCCAGCCAGAGCAGCATCAAGCCGAGCAGCGAGGCCACACCCACGTTGAGCCAGACCAGATAGACGTAGCCTTCGGCCTCGAAGGCGCGGTGATCGGTGGCCAGGGTGAGCATAAAAAACAGCACCAGCGCCACCCCGCCTGCGAGCACCAGCAGCAGCGCAGCCAACCAGCGCCGTGCGGCGGCGCTCAAGGGCCGGGTGCTGGCGCTGTTCATGGGGTTCAATCGCTTCCCGCCGGCAAGCGCAGGGTTTGGCGGTGCAGCACCGACCAGCCCTCGTTTTGTGTCGCCAGGAGTTGGAACGGGCGCGGCAGCAGCCCATCGTCGAGCCGGAACTCGAATTCGACCCGCAAGGCGCTGCCCTTGGGCAGTTCGTCGGCAGCCAGCAAGCGCCAGCGCGAAACCGAGGTCGCTGCGGCCAGCGCCTCGGCGAAACTGTCTAGGTTCTGGTGCAAGGCGGTGCCCGTTGCCACTTCATGCGGCGGCCCGGAGCTCACGCTCACGCGCCAGCGCCGGGTTAGGGGCTGGTAGGCCAGCCGCACCACCCGCCGCACCGAGACCAGGTATTCGGCCGTCCAGTACCAGCGCGGCCGGCGCACCTGGGCCTGCCAGACAAAGTGCAAGGGCACTCCGCGCAGCAGCACGGCTTCCAGCTCAGGCGGCAGCTCGGGGTTTAGGCGCGCGCTCAGGCTCAGGCCCTCGGCATCGCGCAGCAGCTCGACAGGGCCAGTGGCGGCGGCGCTTGTGCTCAGGCCCAGCAGCAGCAGCGCCAGCAGCCAGCCGCGCAGGGCGCGGGGCCAGGCGGCTGCGCTTGCCGCGGCGACGGCCACGGCCACACCCAGCCAGCGCCGCATCTGGGCGGGCTGGGGGTCAGGCCCGCTGGTGCAGCAGGGCGTAGTAAAAGCCATCGGTTTCACGCGCGCAATTGTCGCCCATAGACTGGTCGCCCGTGTGGGGATGGGCACCGGCGGCACCAAGGGCGATTTCCGAGGCGCTGTCGGGAGCGGCCTTGGCCCCAGCGTCTGCGGTGGCCAGCCCGGCGGGCAACAACAGCCCCGGAGCAGGCAGCGCGCTGGCCTCGGGGTGGCGCTGCACAAAGGCCTCGATCTGCTGCGCCCCTTCGGCCGCAAACACCGAGCAGGTGGCGTACAGCAGGTGCCCGCCAGGGCGCAGCAAGGGCCAGAGGGCTTCGAGCAGGCAGCGCTGCTGCGCGGCGAGCTGGGCGATGTCGCCGGGGCGGCGCAGCCAGGGTATGTCGGGGTGGCGGCGCACGATGCCACTGGCGCTGCATGGGGCGTCGAGCAAAATGGCGTCGAAGGGCTGGCCATCCCACCACGTGGCGGGTTGAGCGGCATCGGCACAGCGCACCTGGGCTTGCAGGCCAAGGCGTTGCAGGCCGTGCGCGATGAGCGAGCAGCGCTGCGCATCGAGGTCCAGCGCCAGCACCTCGGCATCGGCGCATTCGAGCAGGTGCGCGGTTTTTCCGCCCGGTGCGGCGCAGGCGTCGAGTAGGCGCAGGCGCGCCTTGGGCAACGCAGGCACTGCCGCCCCCAGCAGCAGCGGGGCGGCCAACTGGGCCGCCGCGTCTTGCACCGAAACCCAACCCAGGGCCCAGCCCGGCAACTGCTCAACCGGCAGCGGCTGCGCCAGCACGATGGCGTCGGGCGCTGCGCAGGCTTGTGCCGCCAGGCCCGCGGCCTGCAGGTGCTGCAAATAAGCGCTGCGCGTGCAGCGCCGCCGGTTCACGCGCAGCACCAGCGGGGCGGGCCGCTGGTTGGCCTGCAAGATCGCCTGCCAGTGCGCCGCTTGCTCGTGCTGCAACAGCTCGATCCACCACTGCGGGTGCTGGTGGCGCGCCACCGGATCCGCCAGCGCCTGCTTGAGCAGGGCCGGGCGCTCGCGCAAAAAACGGCGCAAGCAAGCGTTGACAAAGCCCTTGAGCGCGGCGGGCAGGTGCAGCAGAGGCAAAGCCGCCACCGCCTGGTCCACCAGCGTGTGCGCGGCATAGAGCGGGCGCTTGGTTGGCCCCAGAGAAGCCCACAGATAAGCCCCCGGAGCAGATCCCGCTTCTGCTCCCCGCACAGGCTCGGCCTCGGCCGCCGCCTCCAGCAAACCCAGGCTGAGCTCCAGCAAGGCGCAAGCCAGCGCGGGCGGCTCTTGGCGGCACAGCAGCCGCCGCAGCGCCTGCGTCAAGCCCCAGTGGCGCAGCGCATCATAGAGCAGCGCCTGCACCCCTGGGCGCAGGCCAGCAGGCAGCGCCGCCAAGGCGGCCGTGGGCGATTGCCCAGCGGCCACCCCCGCCAGCAGGCGCGCCGCAGCGGCCAACTGCTGCGCCAGCGCCGGCGGCTTCACTCGGCGCTGTTGCTGGCCTCGGCCTGGCTGACCGCCAGCGCGGTGGCATCGGCCTCGGCAATGGCGCGGCGCTCTTCGTCGTCCATGCGCTCCTTGGCGTGGCGCGCCTGGTGAAAGGCCATGCCGGTTCCGGCCGGAATCAGGCGCCCAACGATCACGTTCTCTTTCAGGCCACGAAGCTCGTCGCGCTTGCCCATGATCGCGGCTTCGGTGAGCACGCGCGTGGTTTCCTGGAACGAGGCGGCCGAAATGAAGGAATCGGTCGAGAGCGAGGCCTTGGTGATGCCCAGCAAAATATTGCTGTAGCTGGCCGGGATTTTGTCGGCAGAACGCAGCGCGTCGTTGGTGTTGAGGATTTCGGAGCGCTCCACTTGCTCGCCACCGATATAGCCCGAGTCGCCGGGGTTGCTCACCACCACGCGGCGCAGCATTTGGCGCACGATCACCTCGATGTGCTTGTCGTTGATCTTCACCCCTTGCAGGCGATAAACGTCTTGCACCTCATCGACGATGTAGCGCGCCAGCTCTTCGACACCCAGCAGGCGCAGGATGTCTTGCGGATCGGCCGGGCCATCGACCACCGACTCGCCCTTGTTGACCACTTGGCCTTCGTGCACCACGATGTTTTTCTCTTTGGGCACCAGGTCTTCCCAGACCTTGCCATCGGGGTCGGTGATTTGCAGCCGCACCTTGCCCTTGGTTTCCTTGCCAAAGCTCACGGTGCCGGTGATTTCGGCCAAAATGCCTTTGTCTTTGGGCGTGCGCGCCTCGAACAGCTCGGCCACACGCGGCAAACCGCCGGTGATGTCGCGCGTTTTCTGGCCTTCGACCGGAATGCGCGCCAGCACCTCGCCGGGGCCCACGTCTTGGCCGTCGCGCACCTGGATCAGGGCGCCCACTTGGAAGCCGATCGTCACCGAGTGGTCGGTGCCCGGGATTTTGACTTCGTTGCCCGCCGCATCGATCAGCTTGACCTGGGGCCGCACCACCTTGGTGGCACCGCGCCGTTTGGGGTCGATCACCACCAGGGTGGACAGGCCGGTCACGTCATCGACCTGCTTGGCCACCGTCAGGCCCTCTTGCACGTTCTCGAACCGCACCGTACCGGCAAACTCGGTGATGATCGGGCGCGTGAGCGGGTCCCAGTTGGCCAAAATGGTGCCGGCCTTGATGGCTTGATCGGACCGGATCGCCAGAATCGCGCCATAGGGCACTTTGTGGCGCTCGCGCTCGCGGCCTTGCTCGTCGTGAATGATGATTTCGCCCGAGCGCGCAATCACCACCAGATCGCCCTTGGAGTTGGTGACGTAGCGCATGGTGGCGTTAAAGCCCACGCTGCCGCTGGATTTGGCATCCACGCTGGAGGCCACCGCCGCGCGCGACGCCGCACCGCCGATGTGGAAGGTGCGCATGGTGAGCTGGGTGCCCGGCTCGCCGATCGACTGCGCCGCAATCACGCCCACCGCTTCGCCCACGTTGACCAAGCCACCACGGCCCAGGTCGCGCCCGTAGCACTTGGCGCACAGGCCAAAGCGGGTTTCGCAGGTGAGCGCGGTGCGCACCCGCACCTCGTCGATGCCCTGGGCGTCGATCAGGTCGCAGCCGTCTTCATCGACGATTTGGCCAGCCGCAATCACCACCTGCTGGGTTTCGGGGTTGAGCACGTCATCGACCACGGTGCGGCCCAAAATGCGGTCGCGCAGCGACTCGATCACCTCGCCGCCTTCGACGATGGCGCGCATCAGCGTGCCGTTGGTGGTGCCGCAATCGTCTTCGGTCACCACCAGGTCTTGCGTCACATCGACCAGGCGGCGCGTCAGGTAGCCCGAGTTGGCGGTTTTGAGCGCCGTGTCGGCCAGGCCCTTGCGCGCGCCGTGGGTCGAGATGAAGTACTGCAACACGTTCAAGCCCTCACGGAAGTTGGCCGTGATCGGGGTTTCGATGATCGAGCCGTCGGGCTTGGCCATCAGGCCGCGCATACCGGCGAGCTGGCGGATCTGCGCCGCCGAGCCGCGCGCGCCCGAGTCGGCCATCATGTAAATCGAGTTGAAGGACTCTTGGTCCACCTCGTTGCCGTGGCGGTCGATGGTTTTTTCCTTCTTCAGGTGCTCCATCATGACCTTGGAGATGTCGTCGCCGGCCTTGCCCCAGATGTCAACCACCTTGTTGTAGCGCTCGCCCGAAGTCACCAGGCCGGAGGAATACTGCAGCGCGATCTCTTTGACTTCGCCTTCGGCGCGCGCGATGATGGTGTGCTTTTCGGCCGGCACCAGCATGTCGTCGATGGCGATCGAGATGCCCGCGCGGGTGGCCAGCCTAAAGCCGTTTTGCAGCAGCTTGTCGGCAAACACCACGGTTTCTTTGAGCCCGCACTTGCGAAACGAGGCGTTGATGAGCTTGGAGATTTCCTTCTTCTTGAGCGCCTTGTTGATGAGCTCGAAGGGCAGGCCCTTGGGCAAAATCTCGCTCAACAGGGCGCGGCCGACGGTGGTTTGCACCAGCTTGGTGACGGGCGTGAACTGGCCGTCGTCCTTGTTTTTCAGGTATTCGGTTAGGCGCACCGACACCTTGGCCGTGAGCTCGGCCACCCCAGCGTCGAGGGCGCGCTGCACCTCGAGAATGTCGGCAAATATCATGCCCTCGCCGCGCGCGTTGATGCGTTCGCGGGTGGTGTAGTACAGGCCCAGCACCACGTCTTGGCTGGGAACGATGGAGGGCTCGCCGTTGGCCGGGAACAGCACGTTGTTGGACGAGAGCATGAGCGTGCGCGCTTCCATCTGCGCCTCGACCGAGAGCGGAATGTGCACCGCCATTTGGTCGCCGTCGAAGTCGGCGTTGAAGGCCGAACACACCAGCGGGTGCAACTGGATCGCCTTGCCCTCGATCAGCAGCGGCTCAAAGGCTTGGATGCCCAGGCGGTGCAGCGTGGGCGCGCGATTCAGCAGCACCGGGTGTTCGCGGATCACCTCTTCGAGGATGTCCCAGACCACGGGCGTTCCGGCTTCGACTTCTTTCTTGGCCGCCTTGATGGTGGTGGCAATGCCCATCTGCTCCAGGCGGGCAAAGATGAAGGGCTTGAACAGCTCCAGCGCCATCAGCTTGGGCAGGCCGCACTGGTGCAGCTTGAGCGTGGGGCCGACGGTAATCACTGAGCGGCCCGAGTAATCGACACGTTTGCCCAGCAAGTTTTGGCGGAAACGCCCGCTCTTGCCCTTGATCATGTCGGCCAGCGACTTGAGCGCGCGCTTGTTGGCGCCGGTCATGGCCTTGCCACGGCGGCCGTTGTCGAGCAGGCTATCTACTGCCTCTTGCAGCATGCGCTTTTCGTTGCGCGCGATGATCTCGGGCGCTTTGAGCTCCAGCAGGCGCTTCAAGCGGCTGTTGCGGTTGATCACGCGCCGGTACAGGTCGTTGAGGTCGGAGGTGGCAAAGCGGCCGCCGTCGAGCGGAACCAGCGGGCGCAGGTCGGGCGGCAGCACCGGCAGCACGTCGAGCACCATCCACTCGGGCTTGATGCCCGATTTTTTGAACGCTTCCAGCACCTTGAGGCGCTTGGCGTTTTTCTTGACCTTGAGCTCGGAGCCGGTGAGGTCGTTGCGCAGGCGCTCGATCTCGCTGTCGATTTCGATGCTGCGCAGCAGCTCTTGGATGCCCTCGGCACCCATCTTGGCCACGAACTCGTCGCCGTACTCGCGCTCTTTGGCGTCGAAGTCGTCTTCGCTCATGATGGCGAATTTTTTCAGCGGCGTCATGCCCGGATCCACCACCACGTAGGCTTCAAAATACAGCACGCGCTCGATGTCGCGCAGCGTCATGTCGAGCACCATCCCGAGGCGGCTCGGCAGGCTCTTGAGGAACCAGATGTGGGCGCAGGGCGCGGCCAGGTCGATGTGGCCCATGCGCTCGCGCCGCACCTTGGTCTGCGTGACCTCGACGCCGCACTTCTCGCAGATCACGCCGCGGTGCTTGAGCCGCTTGTACTTGCCGCACAGGCATTCGTAGTCTTTGATGGGCCCGAAGATCTTGGCGCAAAACAGGCCGTCGCGCTCGGGCTTGAAGGTGCGGTAGTTGATCGTCTCGGGCTTTTTGACTTCACCGAAAGACCAGGAACGGATTTTCTCGGGCGAGGCCAGCCCGATCTTGATGGCATCGAAATGCTCGTCGGGGGTGATCTGCTTGAACAGGTCGAGGAAGGATTTCATGGCTACTCCAAAATTTTCGGGGCGCAAAGAGCGGGCTCGGCTGGGGGGATCAAAGGCGCACTAGGGTAGGCGCCCGGGTGTGCCGCATAGCAGCGCTATGCAAACGACCGGGCAACACTCCCTGGCGTGGCTTTGGCCCCTCAGCTCCGTTCGAGTTCGATGTCGATGCCAAGCGATCGGATTTCTTTGACCAGCACGTTGAAGGACTCCGGCATCCCGGCATCGATGGCGTGCTCGCCCTTGACGATCGACTCATAGACCTTGGTGCGGCCCTGCACGTCGTCGGACTTGACGGTGAGCATCTCTTGCAACACGTAGCTGGCGCCGTAGGCTTCGAGCGCCCAGACCTCCATCTCACCGAAGCGCTGGCCGCCGAACTGCGCCTTGCCGCCCAGCGGCTGCTGCGTGACGAGCGAGTACGGGCCGGTCGAGCGCGCGTGCATTTTGTCATCCACCAAGTGGTGCAGCTTGAGGTAGTGCATATAGCCCACGGTGGTGACGCGCTCGAAGGTATCGCCGGTGCGGCCGTCGTAGAGCTGCGCCTGGGTGCGCGTGGGGGTCAGCTCCTTGGCGGCGGCGACGTCGTCTGGGTAGGCCAGCCGGAGCATGTCGAAAATCTCGGCTTCGCTGGCGCCGTCGAACACCGGCGAGGCAAAGGGCACGCCCTTGCTCAGCTCGGCGGCCATGGAGCGGATTTCGGCGTCGTCCAGGTCGGCCAGGTTTTCTTTGCGCCCGGTGCGGTTGTAGATTTGCTCCAACAACTGGCGCACTTCGGTGGCGGCGGCCTGGCGCTGCAGCATGTCGCCGATGCGCTGCCCCAGCCCCTTGGCGGCCCAGCCCAAATGGACTTCGAGCACCTGCCCGATGTTCATGCGCGAAGGCACGCCGAGCGGATTCAGCACGATATCGACCGGCGTGCCGTCGGCCAGGTAGGGCATGTCTTCCACCGGGGTGATCTTGGACACCACGCCCTTGTTGCCGTGGCGGCCGGCCATTTTGTCGCCCGGCTGCAAGCGGCGCTTGACGGCCAGATAGACCTTGACCATTTTCAGCACGCCCGCCGGCAGCTCGTCGCCCTGGGTCAGCTTTTTGCGCTTTTCCTCGAAGGCCAAGTCGAAGCTGTGGCGCGTGGCCTCGAGCGCGTTCTTGATCGATTCGAGCTGCGCCGCCACCTGCTCGTCGGCCGGGCGGATGTCGAACCAGTGGTATTTGTCCACATCGGCCAGGTAGGCGCGCTCGATCGTGCTGCCTTTGGCCAGGCGCTTGGGGCCGCCGTTGGCGGTTTTTCCCAGCAGCAGCTTTTCGATCCGGTCGTAGGCGTCGGCTTCGACGATGCGCAACTGGTCGTTGAGGTCCAGGCGGAAGCGCTTGAGCTCGTCGTCGATGATTTGCTGCGCCCGCTTGTCGCGCGGGATGCCTTCGCGGGTGAACACCTGCACGTCGATCACCGTGCCTTGCGAGCCTTGGTCAACGCGCAGCGAGGTGTCTTTCACGTCCGAGGCTTTTTCGCCAAAAATGGCGCGCAGCAGCTTTTCTTCGGGCGTGAGCGTGGTTTCGCCCTTGGGCGTGACCTTGCCCACCAGCACATCGCCCGGCAGCACCTCGGCCCCGACGTAGATGATTCCCGATTCGTCGAGCCGGTTGATCTGCTGCTCGGCCAGGTTGGGAATGTCGCGCGTGATGTCTTCGGCGCCCAGCTTGGTGTCGCGCGCCATCACCACCAGTTCTTCGATGTGGATGCTGGTGTAGCGGTCTTCGGCCACCACGCGCTCGCTGATCAGGATCGAGTCTTCGAAGTTGTAGCCGTTCCAGGGCATGAAGGCGATCAGCATGTTCTGCCCGATCGAGATTTCTCCCAGGTCGGTGGAAGCGCCGTCGGCGATCACCGCGCCGGAGTGGATCAGGTCGCCCTTCTTGACGATGGGTCGCTGGTGGATGTTGGTGTTCTGGTTCGAGCGCTGGTACTTGATCAGGTTGTAGATATCGACCCCGACCTCACCGGCCAGCGCCTCGGCGTCGTTGACGCGCACCACGATGCGCGCCGCATCGACGTAATCGACCCGCCCGCCGCGCTTGGCCGTGACCACGGTGCCCGAGTCGATGGCCGCCACGCGCTCGATTCCGGTGCCGACCAGCGGTTTTTCCGGCCGCAGCGTGGGCACCGCCTGGCGCGACATGTTGGCGCCCATGAGCGCGCGGTTGGCGTCGTCGTGCTCCAAGAAGGGCACCAGCGAGGCCGCCACCGAGACGATCTGCGCCGGTGACACGTCCATGTACTGCACGGTTTCGGGCGGCGTGAGTATGGATTCGCCCTTTTCGCGTGCGCTCACCAGCTC
>Ga0209103_1000092_pt1 | contig 26701 bp, 23 predicted proteins | sample 4C3metaG_FD_184152 | JGI IMG/M metagenome (GOLD analysis project Ga0209103, IMG submission 184152) | Freshwater bacterial and archeal communities from Indian Creek, Illinois, USA - 4C3 metaG (SPAdes) (version 2) | ecosystem: Environmental > Aquatic > Freshwater > Unclassified | place: USA...
GCTCGGCCAGGGGGAAGCCGCGCAGAGCCTGGTCCGCCGCGCCCGCCGCGCGGCTTCCCCCTGGCCGAGCAGCGCGTTCAGCGTGCCATCCGGCGCATCGCCCTCCAGTTCCAGGCCCCTTAATTCAAGGATCGCATCGCCGATGGCGATTCCGGCGCGCGGCGCGCCCCCACCGGGTGGGGTGAACAGGCCGAGCGGCAGGTTCTGGATCGGGAAATCCGGATGGCCATTGGCGGAGGCCACCCAGCTTTGGCGGGAAGGGTCGTGGGTGTCATCGGGCATGGCGCGGCGCTCAGGGCCGTGTCGGGTCGAAATGCTGCTTCAGCGCGGCGCCGTAGTCCGGGTAGTCCTTCTGCAACTGCGCGACGCCGGCCGCATAGGCGGTGACGCGCTGCGGGAAGCGCGTCTCGAACATGAAGGCCAACGTGCCGGTCAGCTTGTGCGGCTTGAGTTCGGCCTGGCTGGCGCCCTCGAAGGCGGCCATGTCGGGGCCGTGCGGCAGCATGGTGTTGTGCAGCGAGAAGCCTCCCGGCGTGAAACCGCCACCGGGCTTGGCGTCATAGACGCCGTAAATCAGGCCCATGAACTCGCTCATCACATTCATGTGATACCAGGGCGGCCGGAAGGTGTCCTCGGCCACCATCCAGCGCTCCGGGAAGATCACGAAATCAATATTCGCGGTGCCGGGTGTTTCCGATGGCGCGGTCAATACGGTGAAGATGCTGGGGTCCGCATGGTCGAACAGGATCGGCCCGACGGGGGAATAGCGTCGCAGGTCGTATTTATACGGCGCGTAATTGCCATGCCACGCCACGACGTCGAGGGGCGAATGCGCGATCTCACTCGCCCAGAGGCTCCCGCCCCATTTCACCATCAGCTTCGTGGGCGCATCGCGATCCTCATAGGCGGCGACGGGGGTGAGGAAGTCGCGCGGATTGGCGAGGCAATTGGCCCCGATCGGCCCGCGCTCCGGCAGGGTCAGCGCGCCGCCGTAATTCTCGCAGAGATAGCCGCGCGCCGCGCCGTCCGGCAACTCCGCCCGGAACTTCACGCCGCGCGGGATCACCGCGATTTCGCCCGGTGCCGCGTCAATCACGCCGAATTCCGTGACCAGGCGCAAGGCACCTTGCTGCGGCACGAACAGCATCTCGCCATCGGCGTTGCAGAAGACCTCATCCACCATCGAGCGCGTGGCGAGATAGACATGCGCGGCCATGCCGGCCATCGCCCCGGCATCGCCGGCGGTGGTGATGGTGTGGATGCCCTCGATCAGCGAAAGGCTTCCCGCCGGCAGGGGCAGCGGGTCCCAGCGCAGCGGCGCGGGGGCCATTTCCACTTCGGCGCAGGGGGCGGTGCGCCAATGCCGCGCATCCATGGGCTGGAAACGACCCCAATTCGCGACGGTGGGGCGGATGCGATAAAGCCAGGAGCGCTCATTGCTGGCGCGCGGCGCGGTGAAGGGCGAGCCGGAAAGCTGCTCGGCGTAGAGCCCATAGGCGCAGCGCTGGGGCGAGTTGCGGCCCTGGGGCAGGGCGCCGGGCAGGGCCTCGGTCTCGAAGCCGTTGCCGAAGCCGCTCTGGTAGCCTTGTGTCATCGCCTCAGCTCCGTTGCGCGGCCGTCAGCCGTTGCAGGGTGGCGAGGTCCACGGCGCCTGGCAGCAGCGTGGTGCCGCTGATCAGCGCGGGCGTGCCCTGGATGTCGAGCGCGCGGGCCAGCTCCATGTTGCGCTCGATGCGCGCCTGGGTGGCGGGATCATCCATGTCGCGGCGCAACCGTGCCCAGTCGAGGCGCAGACGCTCGGCCTCGCGGCGCAGGACCGGCTCGGTCGGCTCCTCGCGCAGGCGCATCAGGGCGTCATACAGCGCGCCATACTGGTTCTGGCGCTGGGCGGCGATCAGCGCGCGGGAGGCCATGACGGAATTGGGGCCAAGGATCGGCAGGTCCTTCATGACCACGCGCACATCGCGCTCGCGCTGGATGAGTTGCTCCATGGTGGGGTGCAACTGCTTGCAAAAGCCGCAGCGCGTGTCGAAGAACTCGACGATGGTGACGCGGCCCTGCGGGTTGCCCCTCACCGCGTCATTCGGGTCCCGGAACAGGGCGTCGGCGCGGAGCGTGATGGCGCGGGCCTGGGCGGTGGCGCGTTCGGTCTGCTCGGCGACCTCCAGGCTGGCCATGGCGTCGCGCAGGATGGAGGGGTCCTGGCGGAGCGAGTCGCGCAGGATTTGCAGCACCTCGGCCCGCTGCTCGGCCGAGAGGCCCTGGGCGAGGGCGGCGCCCGGAACCAGGGCTGCCAGGGCCACCAGGCCGCGCCGCTTCATCTGTTGCGTCATGCTGTGCCCCTGCCGTGATCCACCCTCCCGATATAGCTGATCCGGGCGCCGCCGTCGCGGGTATCGGCACCGGGCGCGGGCGGAATGGACCCGAAAGTTGCTTGGGGGGGCGAAGGCGTCTAATCCCCAACGACCCGCCGGAGGGTCCGGCCGTTGAGGGACAGAGCGTCATTCGCATGAACAACAACGCGCGGGCCGGTCAGCTCCGGTCTTCCGCCATGAAGCGCCCCATTCGCCTGCTGGCCGTGCTGCTGGGCGGGCTTTCGCTCGCCGGTTGCGGGGCCACCAATTCGCTGCTGGGCGGTACCTCCGTGCCCTCGGGCACGCCGGGCTTCGTGCGCGGCTTCCTGGGCGGCGTCGCGACGGAGGAGCCGGTGGCGGCCTCCATCGCGCGGGATGTGCTGTCGGGCGGCGGCAATGCGGCCGATGCGGCAGTGGCCGCGGCCTTCGCGCTGACGGTCACGCTGCCCTCGCGCGTTGGTCTCGGCGGCGGTGGCGCCTGCATCCTGTTTGACGCGCGCCGCAATGACCCCGAGGCGGTGGTCTTCCTGCCGGGCGCACGCAGCGGCGTCCCCGGGAATGCCGACCGGCCTGGCGCCATCCCACTCATGGCGCGTGGCCTCTTTGCCGTGCAGGCCCGCATGCCGCGCGGCCGCCCCTTCGAGGAGCTGGTCTCGCCCGCCGAGCAACTGGCGCGCTTCGGGGCGCCCATGTCCCGCGCGCTGCATGCCGACCTGATGGCCGTGCAGGCCCCGCTTTTCGCCGATCCCCAGGTCCGCGCCGTCTTTGCCGGGCCGGGTGGCCAGCCCGTCGCGGTGGGGGATCGCTTCCAGAACCCGTCGCTGGGCGGCACGCTGACCGCGTTGCGCGTCTCGGGCGTGGGGGACTTGCATCAGGGCATGCTGGCCCGCCGCGTCGAGGAGGCCAGCAGCCAGATCGGCGCCGGCACCATGAGCGTGGCCGAGCTGCGCGCGGCCCTGCCGCAGGTGGTCCGCCCCGTCTTCGTGAATGGAAGGGCCGGTGATCGCATCGCCTTCCTGCCGCCGCCGGCCGATGGTGGCCTGGCCGCCGCTGCCGCCTTCCAGGCGTTGCAAGCCGGCCAGTCGCTGGAGGAGGCGCAATCCCGCGCCATGGCGGTCGCTTCCGCCTATCGCCAGCGTGGCGGGGACCCCCAGGCGCTGCTGACCGAGGCCGGCCTCCCTGGCGGCATGCCGGGCAACCTGCCCGCCAGCGCCGGCTTGATGGTGTTCGACCGCGACGGCAATGCCGTGACCTGCGCCTTCACCATGAACAACCTGTTCGGCACGGGCCGCATCATGCCCGGCATGGGCTTCCTGGTGGCCGCCGCCCCCGGCATTGGCCGCGTCCAGCCGCCGCTGCTCTCGGCCGCCGTGGGCTGGAGCCCCAATCTGCGCGCCTTCCGCATGGCCGTCGCCGGCTCGGGCCAGGAGGCGGCGGCGATGGCCGTGGCCGGCCCCATGGCCGCGCAGATGCTGCGCGACGCAAGCGCCGAGGCCGCGGTGCAGATCGTGCCCGACCCCGGCCGCTCGCAGATCGGCATGTGCCCGCGCTATCTGCCGGGCTGGCCTTCGCTTTGCACCACCTTGTCCGATCCGCGCGGGGCGGGTGTGGCGATGGGTGCGACGGATCGGTGAGCCTGAAAATCGGCCGGGGGGCGGAAGCGCCCCCCTTCCTGGTGATGGATGTGATCGCGGCGGCCAATGCGCGCGCCGCGAGCCTGCCGCCGGGCGCGCCCGGCATTCTCCGCATGGAGGTCGGCCAGCCCGGCACCGCGGCACCGGCGGGCGCCGTGGAAGCCGCCATGGCCGCGCTGCGCTCCGGCGCGCCGCTCGGCTATACTGAGGCCTTGGGCCTGCCGAGCCTGCGCGAGCGGATCGCGCGGCATTACCTGGATCACTACGGGCTGGGCGTTTCGCCCGCCCGCATCGCCGTCACGGTGGGGGCCTCGGGCGCCTTCCCGCTGGCCTTCCTCGCGGCGTTTGACCGGGGGGACCGCGTGGCCATGGCCGCGCCCTTCTACCCGCCCTATGCCAATATCCTGACGGCGCTCGGCATGGAGCCGGTGCTGCTGGAATGCGGCCCCGAGACACGCTTCCAGCCCGGCCTCGCCATGCTGGAACGGCTGGACCCGCTGCCGGATGGCCTGGTGATCGCCAGCCCCTGCAACCCGGCTGGCACCATGCTGGCGCCCGAGGAACTCGCCGCCATTGCGCGCTGGTGCCATGCCAAGGGCGTGCGGCTGATTTCCGACGAAATCTATCACGGCCTCTCCTGGGGCAGCGTGGCGGAGAGCAGCGCCGCCGCCTTCTCGGCGAGTGCGGTCATCGTCAACAGCTTCAGCAAATACTGGTGCATGACGGGCTGGCGCATCGGCTGGCTGGTGCTGCCCGAGGATCTGGTGCGGCCGGTGGAATGCCTGGCGCAGAACATGTTCATCTCGGCGCCGCATGTGGCCCAGGTGGCGGCCGAGGCGGCGATGGATTGCGTGCCGGAACTGGAGGCCAAGAAATCCGCCTATGCCCGCAGCCGGGCGCGGCTGCTGGAGGGCCTGCCCGGCGCGGGGTTCGACCGGATCGCGGCGGCGGATGGCGCGTTTTATTTGTGGTGCGACGTCTCGCACCTGACGAATGACAGCGTGACATTCGCGGCGCGGATGCTGGAGGCTGCGGGCATTGCGGCGACCCCTGGCGTGGATTTCGACCGGAAGCGCGGGGCCAGGTATTTGCGCTTCAGCTATTGCGGCGATGAGGCTGCAATGGCCGAAGCGCCGGGGCGGTTGTCAGACTGGCTAAAATAACGGGGTCCGGGGCCTCCCGGCCCCGGCGGGTCCAGGCCAAATGGGGGGCAGCGCCCTGGCCTTTCTCAATCCGCGAACTGCCCCGCCGCCACGATCAGCGGCCTGAGGCGCGCGATTTCCTCGGCCAGGAAGCGGGTGTGATATTCCGGGCTCACCTGGTTCTCGGCCGCCACCGTGGTCAGTGTCTCGGCATAGCGCGTCCGCAGGCGTTCCTCGCGCAGGGCCGCGCGCATCGCCTGGGCCAGCCGCGCCTGGATTTCGGGCGGCGTGCCGGCGGCGGCATAGAGCCCGTGCCAGGCGGACATGATCAGGTCCACGCCTTGCTCGCGGGCCGTGGGCAGGTCCAGGCCGGGGATGCGCTCGGGGAGCGTCACGGCAAAGCCCTTGATGCGGTTGTCGCGGATGAAGGGGGCAGCGACGGTGGCCTGCTCGCAGCTGATGTCGAGGCGACCGGCCATCATCTCGGTCATCGCGGGCGCGGAGCCGCGGAAGACGATGGTGGTGGCGCTGCGCCCCGCCGCATGTTGCAGCAGCATGCCGCAAAGCTGGTTGGAGCCGCCCAGGCCGCTATGGCCGAGGTTGAGCGCATCGCCGCGCTCGCGCAGCTGCGCCATGTAGCCGCGCAGGTCGGTCGCGGGGAAATCCGGCCGGGCCACCAGCGTCATGCCGGTGTGGGAGACGATGCCCAGCGGCGCCAGCCCGCGCTCGATGCTGAAGGGCAATTGGCGATACAGCGTGGCAGCGGCGGCCAGGCCGATATGATGCAGCAGCAGCGTGTGGCCATCCGGGCGCGAGGCCGCGACGCGCGCCGCGGCGATGGTGCCGCCCGCGCCGGTCACATTCTCGGCCGCGACGGGCTGGCCGAGGTCCTTGGACATGCCCTCGGCCATGAGGCGGCCGATCATGTCGGTCGGTCCGCCGGCGGCGAAGGGGATCATCAGCGTGATGGGCCGGCTGGGGAAAGACCCCTGGGCGATTGCGGGCGTGGCAAGCAGCGGCAAGGCCAGGGCGGCGCGGCGCGTGATCATGGATGAATCTCCCGGAGGCGAGGTTATTGATTATCCGAACGAATAGCCTCGACCACCGCCGCCGTCACGTCCTTTGTCATGGCCGTGCCGCCGAGGTCGGGCGTGAGGACACCCTTGGCGGTCGCCATTTCGATGGCACGCATCAGGCGGGTGGCGGCGGGCTTCTCGCCCAGATGCTCCAGCATCATGCAGGCGGTCCAGAAGGTGGCTATGGGGTTGGCCACGCCCTTGCCCGTGATGTCGAAGGCCGAGCCATGGATCGGCTCGAACATCGAGGGGCGGCGGCGCGAGGGGTCGAGATTGGCGGTTGGCGCCACGCCGAGCGAGCCGGCCAGCGCGCCGGCCAGGTCGCTCAGGATGTCGGCATGCAGGTTGGTGGCGACGACGGTATCAATGCTGGCGGGCTTGCGGACCATGCGGGCCGCCATGGCGTCCACCAGCTCCTTCTCCATGGTCACGTCGGGGAAGTCGTTGGCGACCTCGGCCGCCACCTCGTCCCAGAAGACCATGCCGTGGCGCTGCGCGTTGGATTTGGTGACGACGGTCAGCAGCTTGCGCGGGCGGCTCTGCGCGATGGTGAACGCGGTGCGCATGATGCGCTCCACGCCGACGCGGGTGAAGATCGAGGTCTCGGTGGCGATCTCGATGGCGTGGCCGCGATGGGCGCGGCCGCCATGCCCGGCATATTCGCCCTCGCTGTTCTCGCGCACGATCACCCAGTCCAGCGCGCCGGGGGCCAGGCCGCGGATGGGCGATTCCAGGCCGGGGAGGACGCGCGTGGGCCGGATATTCGCGTATTGGTCGAAGCCCTGGCAGATGGCCAGGCGCAGGCCCCAGAGAGTGAGGGAATCCGGCAGGTGCGGATCACCCACCGCGCCGAAATAGATGGCGTCGAAGCCTTCCAGCGTGGCCAGGCCGTCTTCCGGCATCATCCGGCCGGTGGCGCGGTAGAAATCGCTGCCCCAGGGGAATTCTTGGACATCCAGGGTGAAATCCCCGGCGCGTTCGGCCAGGGCGCGGAGCACTTCGAGGCCGGCGGGGATGACTTCCTGGCCGATGCCATCTCCGGGGATGGCGGCGATCTTGTGTGTGCGCATGGCGGTTTCCTTCTGTTCCAACCACTGGTATGGAAGCTGGTATGGAAGTCAATCCCCCCTCGCTGCGCGTCACGCCTCCTGCCCTGGCCCCGGCGCGGGAAAAGCTGGCCGATGCCGCCTATGCCGCCCTCAAGGCCAGTATCCTGGAGGGGCTGCTGCCGCCGGGAACCGAGACCGCCGAACAGGCCATCGCCGATCAACTCGGCATGAGCCGGACGCCGGTGCATGAGGCCGCGCTGCGCCTCCAGCATGAGGGGATGCTTTTGGTCCTGCCGCGCAAGGGCATTCGCGTCCTGCCGCTGGACCCCGAGGATCTGCGCCAGACCTATGAGGTGCTGATCGCTCTCGAAGGCGCCGCCGCCGCCCTGTTGGCCGGCCAAGGCCATGCCGCGCCGCTCGCCGCCATGGCCCGCGCCACGCAGGACATGGCCCGGGCGCTGGCGGCGGGCGACCGCGCCGCCTGGGCCGCCGCAGATGACCGCTTCCACCGCGCACTGGTCGAGGGTTGCGGCAACCCCAAGCTCGCGCGCCTCGCCGCCACCGCGACGGACCAGGCGCAGCGCGCCCGCAGCCTGACCGCCACGCGCCGCCCCGAACCCACCGCCTCGGGCCTGGAGCATGGGGCGCTGCTGGCTGCCCTCATGGCCGGCGATGCCGATGCTGCCCGCGCCGCCGCCGCCGCCCATCGCGCCCGGGCAAGTGCCGAAATCCTCGCCGTGCTGCGGGGGTGAGGTGGTTTGCGCCCCGCGCCACCCACAGCCATGATGCCCGGATGAAAGCCTGGAACGACACAAGCGCCACCGATGCGCTGCGCGCCCTCTATGCCGCCGCGGTGCGCGCGGCCGATCCGCTGGCCGTGCTGGCGGGGCATCTGCCCGAACCCCCCGCCCAGGGCCGCGTCATCGTGGTGGGTGTCGGCAAGGCGGCCGCCAAGATGGCCCAGGCGGTGGAACAGGCCTGGGCGCATCTCCCGCTCAGCGGCCTGGTCATCGCGCCGCATGGCGCGGGGCTGCCGCTGGCGCGCATCGGGCTGCGCTTCGGCAAGCACCCGACGCCTGATGCCGGCGGTGCCGCCGCCGCCGCCGAAATGCTGGGCCTGATGCAAGGCCTCACGGCGGATGACCTGGTGCTGGCGCTGATCTCGGGCGGGGGGTCCTCGCTCTCGACGTTGCCCGCGCCGGGGTTGTCGCTGGAAGATCTGATCGCCACCAACCAGGCGCTGCTGGCTTCCGGCGCGGTGATCGGCGAGATGAATTGCGTGCGAAAGCACCTCTCCGCCTTTTCCGGCGGGCGCCTGGCCGTGGCCGCTCACCCGGCCCGCGTGGTCACGCTGGCGATTTCCGACGTGCCGGGCGACGACCCGGAAGTCATCGCCTCCGGCCCCACCGTGGGCGACCCGACCAGCTTCGCGGAAGCCCGCGCCATCGTGGCCCGCTACGGCATGGAATTGCCGCCCGCCGTCCAGGCGCATCTGGCAGCCGGCGCCGTGGAATCCCCCAAGCCCGGCGACCCACGCCTCCAAAACACCGAGCTTCGCATGATCGCCACCCCGATGATGGCGCTGCACGCCATGGCAGATGCGGCGCATGGCCTGGGCCTGACGCCCCTCATCCTGGGCGATGCGCTGGAGGGCGAGGCGCGGCATGTCGGCACCGTGCTCGCCGGGATGGCGCGCAGCGTGGCGGCGCATGGCCTGCCGCTGCCCGCCCCCTGCGTGCTGCTCTCGGGCGGGGAGACTACGGTGACCATGGCGCCCAAGGGGGGAACTGGCACCGAGGGCGCGGGTGGGCGCAACACGGAATGCCTGCTTTCCATGGCGCTGACGCTGGCGGGCGCGCCGGGAATCTGGGCCTTGTGCGCGGATACCGACGGGATTGACGGCAAATCCGAACATGCCGGCGCCATTGCCGGGCCTGGCACGCTGGCGGCGGCGCGGGCCAAGGGGCTGGACCCCCAGGCGCTGCTGGGCGCGCATCGCAGCCTGGAGGTGTTTGCCGCGAGCGGCGGCCTGATCACCACCGGGCCAAGCCTGACCAATGTGAATGATGTGCGGGCGATCCTGGTAGCTTAGTAAAGATAAGTCATAAAAGCTTTGCTGGCGCCAAGGCTTACTTCGTGTAAGTTAAGTCCATGCGCGACCCAGCCCTGGAAGACATCCTCGCCCGCCGTGGCGCCGTCACCCGCATCGCCGCGGCGCTGAACATCTCCACCGCCGCTGTCAGCCAATGGAAGCGCATCCCGCCGGATCGCGTGGCCGATGTCGCGCGCCTTTTCAACCTGCCGCCCGAGCAACTGGGGGTGAAGCCACCCCCCGCCCCCGAAGGACTTCCCCGCATGGCTTCCCGCATTCCCCTGCGCCGGCACCGCCGCACCAAGATCATCGCCACCCTCGGCCCGGCCAGCGCCACGGTGGAGATGATCGAGAAGCTGTTCCGCCAGGGCGCCGACGTGTTCCGCCTCAATTTCAGCCATGGCACCCATGAGGACCACGCCAGCCGCATCGAGATGATCCGCGAGGTGGAGCGCCGCACCGGGCGGCCCATCGGCATCCTGGCCGATGTGCAGGGGCCGAAGCTGCGCGTCGGCAAATTCGCCGCAGGCCGAGTCCAGCTCACCACCGGCGCGCGCTTCCGCCTCGACCTCAACCCCACGCCGGGCGATGTGAAGCGCGTCCAACTGCCCCACCCCGAGATCATCAACGCGGCGCGCATCGGCACCTCGCTGCTGCTGGATGACGGCAAATTGAAGCTGCGCGTGGTGCGCCAGGTGGAAAACGACCATCTGGAGACCGAGGTGGTGGTCGGTGGCCCGCTCTCCGACCGCAAGGGCGTGAACGTCCCCGATGTGGCCCTGCCCATCCCGGCACTCACCGCGAAGGATCGCGCGGACCTGGCCTTCGTGCTGCCGCTGGGCGTCGAATATATCGGCCTCAGCTTCGTGCAACGGCCCGAGGACGTGGCCGAGGCGAAGGAAATCGCCGCCGGGCGCGCCTGGATCATGGTGAAGATCGAAAAGCCCCAGGCGGTCGAGAATCTCGACGCCATCCTGGATCTGTGTGATTGCGTCATGGTGGCGCGTGGCGACCTCGGCGTGGAAATGCCGACCGAGGAGGTGCCGCTGGTCCAGAAGCAGATCGTCCGCGCCGCCAGGCAACTCGGCAAGCCCGTGGTGGTGGCCACGCAGATGCTGGAGAGCATGATCACCGCGCCCTCGCCCACCCGGGCCGAGGCGAGTGACGTCTCCAACGCGGTGTTCGACGGCGCCGATGCGGTGATGCTCTCGGCCGAGACGGCCGCCGGGCAATATCCGCTGGAGGCCGTGAACATCATGGACCGCATCGTGGGCCGGGTGGAGCAGGATGCCGGCTGGCGGCTCCAGACCGATGCGAATCGCCCGGCGTCAGAGCCGAGCAGCGCCGGCGCCATCTCGACCGCCGCCGCCCAGGTGGCGCGCACCGTCAATGCCCAGGTCATCGCCACCTTCACCAGCACCGCCTCCACCACGCTACGCGTGGCGCGGGAACGGCCGGAATGTCCCATCCTGGGCCTGACGCCCGCCTTGCAGGCGGCGCGCCGATTGGCGGTGGTGTGGGGGGTGCATCCGGTGGTGGTTCAGGATATCCACTCCATGACGGAAATGGTGGCGCGCGCCAGCCGGGCGGCCGTACAGGAGGGCTTCGCCAAGCTGGGCGAGGAACTGGTGGTGACAGCGGGCGTGCCCTTTGGCACACCCGGCACCACCAATGCGCTCAGGGTGGCCACGGTGAAGTGAACCACCCGAATTGAGCCGTCCTTATGGAGAAGTGCCTGATGACCCGTATCTTCCTGGCCGCCGGCCTCGCACTCTCGATGGCGTGCGCATCGCCGGCCGCGGCCCAGCGGAGCGGGATGTATGACGTCACGGGCACCAACCCGGACGGCTCGGCCTATACCGGCACGCTGGAGCTGGAGCAGGTGGGCCTGCTGAGCTTCCGGCTGCGCTGGAATATCGGCCCCGATGTGATCGAAGGCGTGGGCATGGTGAGTGGTCTGACCCTGGCCACCGCCTTCAGCCTGGGCGCCGGCAGCAGCCCAAGCATGGGCGTCTATGAATTGCGCCAGAACGGCCAGCTTGTGGGCCAATGGACCACCATCGGCGCCTTCGCCGCCGGCCAGGAAACCGCGACGCCGCGGTGAAGCCCCGCCGGGGGCGCTAGAGCCGTTTCCGCCTCACTGCGTTCGGCTGCACGCCTCTGGCACTTTGTTTTTGCGAGCATCTTCACCCGCCAGACCGAGTACGGTCAGGCGGGATCTGCTCTAAATCCGGGTCCAGCTCGGCTTGCGCTTCTCGCGGAAGGCCGCGATGCCCTCGGCGGCTTCCGGCCCCGCGGCGGTGCGGCCAAAGGCTTGGGCCCCGGCTTCGGCATAGCCCTCGGGCGAGAGCGGGCCGAGCGCCGCGAGCAGCTTCTTGGTCTCGGCCAGGGCGCCGGGCGCGCCTTCCAGCAATTGCGCGATGCTGGCTGTCACCAGGGCATCAAGGCCGGCTCGGTCAGCGGCCACCTCATGCACCAGGCCGCGCCTTGCGGCGTCCCCGGCGTTGATCACGCCGCCTTCCAGCACCATCCGCGCCGCATGGGGGCGGCCCATGCGCCGCGCCAGCCAGGGCAGGATCTGCGCCGGGACCAGGCCGCGCCTGGCCTCGGGCGCGGCAAAGCGCGCATCCGCGCTGGCGAAGGCGATATCGGCGCAGCAGAGGAAACCCAAGCCCCCGGCATGCGCCGCCCCTTCCACCGCCGCGATCACCACCTGGGGCAGGTTCGATATCTCCTCGAACCGCGCGCCCACGCGGCGATTTCGCAGCTGCATGGCGGCCAGCCGCTCCTCCGGCGTGCCGGCGATCACTTCCGTGAGGTCGAGCCCCGCGCAGAAATGCCCGCCTGCCCCGCGCAGCACGACGATCCGCGCGGAAGCATGGCCACGCAATTCACCGAGCAATTCGTCCAGCGCCTCGCCCATCCCGCCGCCAATGGCGTTGCGGCGGGCGGGGCGGTTCAGGGTCACGTGAACAACCGGCCCTTCGCGATGAACGAGGAGCGGCGGCTCAGCCTGGCTCACCGCTTCCACCAGCCGGCACGGCGTGGCGCCTCGGCGGCGACTTCCTCGACGGTCTTGGGCAGGATGGCGGGGCCGACCACCGGTTCCGGCGGGGGCACGGCCTGGGCCTCGGCAATGACGGGCGCAACCTCGGCGGGCGGAGTTTCGGCTGGGATTGGCTCCGCCACGGGGGTTGCTGCCGCGATGGCGGGCGCGGCCGGGGCTGGCTCGACCTCTGCCACGGGCGCACGGCTGGCGCGCGGGGCCATGGCGGCCTCGGCGGCGGCTTCGGCGGCTTCCATCGCCGCCAACAGCGAGTCGGGCGCACCGCCGAACGGATCGGCCGGGGTCGGGCCGGCATAGCTGGGTGCGGGTTCGGGCACGGCCTCCGGGGCTTCGGTGGCATCGGGCGCGGGCTCACCCTCGCGCCGGCGACGGCCACCGCGGCGACCACGGCGGCGGGGCGAGCGGTCCTCGCCTTCGGCGCCCTCGGCGGGGGTGGGCGCTTCGCCCTCCTGGGTCTCCGCCTCGGCCTCGACCTGGGCCTCGACCTGGGCCTCGGCCTGGGCCGGGGCTTCGGCCTCGGCGGGCTGCGCCTCGGAGGTCTCGCCACGCTCGACGGGCATGCCATCGGGCTCGCCCGGGGTGGCATCACGGCGGCCGCTGCGGCCACGGCGGCGGCGGCGGGGACGACGGGCGCGTTCCTCGGCGGTCATGCCGGCTTCATCCCGTGCCTCCTGGGCGTCGGCGGTCGCCGTTTCCTCGGCGGTCTCCTCGGCCAGTTCCTCCTGCTCCTCCTCGGCGTAATCCATGCGGAGCGCGGCGGGGCGTTCATTCACCGGGGCGGGCGGGGTCTTGCTGCGCTCGATGCGCGTCTCGGCGCCGTGCAGCGTGTCATCGGGGTCGAACAGGACGGTGACGCCCCAGCGGCTTTCGATATCCGCCAGGCGGTCCCGCTTCTTGTTGAGCAGATAGAGGGCGGCGGGCGAGTTCACGCGCACCGTGATCTCGGCGGCGCGGCGCTTGGCGCATTCCTCCTCGACCGCGCGCAGCACGGCCAGCGCGCTGCTTTCCAGGCCGCGCACCGTGCCGCGTCCCAGGCAATGCGGGCAGGTGACGAAGGTGGTCTCGGCCAGCGAGGGCCGCAGCCGCTGGCGCGACATCTCCAGCAGGCCGAAATGGCTGATCCGGCCCACCTGGATGCGCGCGCGGTCCACCCGCAGCGCATCCTTCATGCGCTTCTCCACCATCGCGTTGTGGCGGTTGGCGTCCATGTCGATGAAGTCGATGACGATCAGGCCCGCAAGGTCACGCAGGCGCAATTGCCGCGCCACCTCGTCGGCGGCTTCGAGATTGGTGCGAAGGGCCGTGTCCTCGATGTTGCGCTCACGCGTCGAGCGGCCGGAGTTCACGTCAATCGCGACCAGCGCCTCGGTCTGGTTGATGACGATATAGCCGCCGGAGCGCAGCTGCACCGTCGGCTCATGCATCGCATCCAGCTGCGCCTCGGCATTGAAGCGCGAGAACAGGGGAACGATGCCATCGCGATAGGCCTGGATCTTGCGGAGATGCTCGGGCATCAGCATCCGCATGAATTCGCGCGCCTGCGAATAGGCCTCGTCGCCCTCGATCAGGATCTCGTCCATGTCGCGGGCATAGCCGTCGCGGATGCAGCGCTTGATGAGGTCGGCTTCCTCATAGATCAGCGCCGGCGCGGTGCTGGCCAGCGTGCGCTCGCGGATGTGGTTCCACAGGCCCAGCAGGTATTCGCAATCGCGCCGGATCTCGGGCTTGGGCCGCTGCGCGCCGGCGGTGCGGACGATGAGCGACATGCCAGGCGGCATGTCCAGCTCGTCAATCACCTCACGAAGACGACGACGATCGGAGGATGAGGTGATCTTGCGGGAGACGCCGCCGCCGCGCGGCGAGTTCGGCATCAGCACGGAGAAGCGGCCAGCCAGCGAGATATAGGTGGTGAGCGCGGCGCCCTTGGTGCCGCGCTCCTCCTTCACGACCTGGATGAGGATGATCTGCCGGCGGCGGATCACCTCCTGGATCTTGTAGTTGCGCAGGAAGCGCGGCGTCGGCCGGCGCTCACGCATGCGCTCCTCGGTATCGGCCTCGCTCTCGCTCTCGCCTTCGCTGTCGCCGGCGGGGGCGTCGAGCATCCTGGAGGCGGGGCCTTCCTCGGTGGCGGCGTGGGCGGCCTGCTCGGCCTCCAGCTCGGCGGCGAGGTCGGCTGCGATTTCCTCGGCGGTGGGGGCGACTTCGCCGGCCAGGTCCTCGGGGGCCTCCAGCACGGCGTCATCGGCCACTTCGCGCGGGTCGGTTTCCTCGGCGGCCTCGACGGGCTCGGGCTGGCCGGCCTTGGCGGCGGCGGCGGCCCGGGCGGCATGGGCTGCGGCCTGGACCTGGGCGCGGCGCTCATCCTCGCGGGCTTCGGCCTCGGCCTCCTCGCGGGCTTCCTGCTGCTGGGCCTCGATCAGCCGCTGCCGGTCGGCGACGGGGATCTGGTAGTAATCGGGGTGGATTTCGCCGAAGGCGAGGAAGCCGTGGCGGTTGCCGCCATATTCGACGAAGGCGGCCTGGAGGCTGGGCTCCACCCGGACCACGCGGGCCAGGTAGATATTGCCCTTCAGGGGAAGCCGGTTGGCGGCCTCAAGGTCGAATTCATCAACCCGGTGGCCATCCATCACGACCACCCGGGTTTCTTCCGGATGGGCCGCGTCGATCAACATGCGCTTGGTCATGCAAGGAACACTCCGCACCGCGGCGGGGATGGGCGGCGCCCGATTCCGGCCTGCGGTGGAAAAGAGAGAGGGAATCCGGGTGCGGGCCGTTCGGCGGCGATGTCCATGACATGCGCTTTCGTCCTCACTCGGGGGCGCGGCGCCCGCGGATCCTGCGCCCGATGGGCGGCAGGGGCGGGGCGTCATGCCCAATGGCTCCACCCCCACGAATGTGCGCCCTTCACGGGCGGGCGATATTGCGGCAACCCAAGGGCGCGGATGTCAATGCGAAAAACTTCGCATGAGCAGGCGGGCGCCGGGCTGCACCGCTGGCGCGCTGGCGAAACCGGCCACCCGGCCGCCGAGTGCCACCCAAGGGGGCGTCCATTCGGCGGGGTGTGGCCAAGGCCTGGCGCGCAATCCGCGCCTGCTGCCCCCGTTCCGCCCGCAGCACCTATCGCTGGGGCAGCGCACCTTACGCGCAAGAGGGTGGCCCTCACAACCCGCCCCAGCAGCGGCCAAGCCGGTGATATGCTCGTCCAGGAGTGGCGATGCCCAAGCGACTTGCACGAAATGCTGGATTTTCGTGCGGAACCCGGTAGAAACAGCGTGCCGCGGTGGGGGTCGCGGCGAAATGCAGGGGTTCCATCGTCGATTCTTTCTCGCGGGGCTGGCCGGCTTGGGGCTGCCAGCCGGCGCGCACGCCCAGGTTGCGCGCTCACGCACGCTCCTGCCCTTGGTTGTGCTCGACCCTGGCCATGGCGGCGCCGATCCGGGTGCCATCGGCCCCGCGGGCACGGCCGAGAAACGCATCACCCTGCCGATCGCACTCGAATTGAAGCGCCTGCTGGAAGCCCAGGGCCGCTGCCGCGTGGCGATGACCCGCTCACGCGATGTCTTCGTGCCGCTGGCCCGCCGCGTCGAATTGGCGCGTGAGCGGGAGGCGGCGCTGCTGCTCTCCATCCATGCCGATGCCATGCCTGCCGGGCAGGGCGTCGGGCTGCGCGGCGCCTCGGTCTATACCCTCGCCGAAACCGCGACCGACCCATTGGCCGCCGCCCTCGCGCGCCGCGAGAACCTGGCCGACCGCGCGGGCGGGCTGCGCCTGCCCTCCGTCTCGCCCGAGGTGCAGCGCATCCTCCTCAGCCTGATGCGGCAGGAGACACGGGCCGGCTCCGAGCGCCTCGCGCGCCTCGCGGTCAATGCGCTGGATGGCGATGTGCCGCTGCTCAGCCAGCCATTGCGGCGGGCGCAATTCGTGGTGCTGAAGGCGCCTGACGTACCCTCCGCCCTGGTGGAATGCGGCTTCCTCTCCAATCCGGCGGAGGAGGCGCTGCTGCGCCGGCCGGAGCATCGCGCCCGCATCGCCGCAGCCCTGGCGGAAGCGGTGCATGGCTTTCTCGGGCGTCGCGTCGTGGCCTGATACCAAATCTCGCGGATCGTGACCGATCCGCCCTCAGACGCCGGCGCGCGCATCCGCGCGCTTGGCTTCGCCGCATAAGCGGCGGGCCGCAGGTTCTGCTCAATGGGATCTGGTATCAGTTGCCGGCCAGGATTTGCGCGATTCGGTCCCGCATCGGCTTGGGGCGCAGTTCCTCATCATAGGGCAGGCCGCGATGCAGCTTGCCATCCTGCCGGGCCACGGCGGGTTCCTGTGCAAGCCAGGAGTCGCGGTCGGTCAGGCCCCAGGTGAGGATGCTGCGCGCACCCCCCTCCAGCGCCGCGCGGAGGAAGCGCCCCGCATATTCAGCGACCGCCGCATCGCGCTCGGCCAGGCTGGGCGCCAGGACATCCGGCTCGCGTACATCCAGCTCGGTGATCAGGGTGGCCAGGCCCAGGCCGCGCAATTCCTGGAGGAAGGCGATGAACGGCTCGGCGCGGAAGGGCTCGCGCATTTGCAGATGCGCCTGGATGCCGATGGCATCGAGCGGGCAACGCCGGTCCAGCAGGCCGCGCACCACGCGCAGCAGGCGGGCGCGCTTGGTGGCGGCCCAGGGCGTATCCGCCTCCACGCCATAGTCATTGAGGGTGAGCCGCAGGGTCGGGTCGGCCTGGCGCGCCAGGCGCAGCGCGCGCTCGGCATAGATGGGGCCGAGGGCCGTAAGCCAGGGCGTGGATCGCAAATCGCCATCGGTCGGGTCCGGATTGTCGCTGCCGGGCGGGTTGGCGATGATCTCGTTCAGCACGTCCCAGTCGCGGATCGAGTCGCGGGTCTCGCGCAGGATGGTGGTGATATGCGCCTCCAGGATGGCGTCGGCCTGGAGTGGACCTTCGGCCAAAGCGGGCGCGAGCCAGGGGGGCATCGCCACATGCCAGAGCAGGGCATGGCCGCGGACGCGCTGCCCATTGGCCTGCGCGAAGCGAAGGATCGGGCGGAGCAGGGAGAAGTCAAACCGGCCGCGCTCGGGCTGGAGCGAATCCCATTTCGCCTCCCATTCGGGAACGATGACATCCGCCTCGCGCGCGATCAGCGCGGCCAGGGCGGGATCATCCTGGAGGGAATGGCCGCGCACCGCCGTGCCGAAGCTGATGCCCCGCGCGCGGGCGATCTGGCGCAGGCCTGGCGCCAGGGCGGGTGATTGCGCCACGGCCGGCATGGCGAGGGCAGCGCCCCCCGCCGCGATGACAAGGCGTCGGGGGAGGCTCACGCCGCGCGCGCGCAGAGCGGCTGCGCCTCACGCATCAGTTGTTGCCGAAACTTATCCCGCCGCCAGCACAGCACCCGCCAGAAGCCGCGCGCCGCGAGGTCCGACATGCGGCCACGAGGCTCCAGCCCGATGGCCTTGAAGACCATCCCCATGCTGCGCTCGATGTGGTGGTAGCGGTAATACCCCATGGCGCGGCCCATATAGCCGGTCGAGCAGCGGGCATGTTCATAGGCCACGCCCGGCGGGTCATTGCTGCAATGGAAGGCGAAGGCCAACTCGTCATCCTCCGTCTCGCCCACCCGGCCCAGAGCCACGCGCAGCCGCCCGGGGAAGGAGAGGTTTTCGCGCGCCAGGTATCGCTTCATGTGGTCGTAGAAGAGCTTGAAATGCCGGTATTCATCCGCGGCAATCAAACGGCAGATCTGTTTCAGGACCGGCTCTGCCGACGCCTCGCCCAGCGCGGTGTAGTAGCTGGAGGTTCCCGTCTCAACCACGCAGCGCGCGATGAGTTCCCCCGTGCGGGAGCCGCGGATGGAGGCATCGGCCTTCACGTTGATCTTGTAGCCCTCGCGGTAGCGGGCGAAGCTCCTCATATATTCGAAGGTGGGGTCGGCGAGGGAGGCCCAGCGGCCCAGCGCATCGCCATGCTGGTTTTCCTCGACCGCCCAGTTGTCGGCGGCGGCCTGGAAGTCGGGGTCATCGTGGAAGACGGATTTCAGATAGGCCGCGTAGTCATCGCCATTGCGCTCGACCATCGCGGCGGCCTTGACCAGGGGAATGACCTCCGGCTCGACCTTGGAGGGGTCGAAGCTGTCCCAGGCGATCTGTTCGATATGCCAGTGTTTCATCGGTTTAACCTGACCTCCACCGGAGAGACATGCGTGTCCGGTGGGGGCAGATCAAGCGACATGTGGCGGAAAAAGCCCGTCATCCCACCCAGCGGCCAGACGCTACAGGCGTTGGTCAGGCGGCCTCAGCGACTTCGCGCATGGCGCGCATGGCCAGCAGATTCGCCATGGCGGCGTCCCGCCTCTCGGGCGTGTCCATGGCGGCGGCTTTATAGGCTGCCTCCGCGGCGGCGATACGGCGATCCACCTCGGCCCTGGAGAGATCCGCCACGGGCGTGGCTTCATCGGCCAGGATGGTCACGCGATTCGGCGTCACCTCGGCGAAGCCCCCGGCCACGAACAGGCGGTCCGTGTCACGGCCGCCTTCCATGACGCGAATGGTGCCGCCGCGCAGCGTCACGATCATGGCCGCATGGCCGGGCAGCACGCCCATCTCGCCCTCGGCGGCGGGAATGACGACCATTTCCACCGCGCGGGAGAGCAGGAGCTTCTCCGGGGAGACGAGTTCGAGCTGAAACGTGGCCATCCAAGCAGTCCCCTAAACCCAAGCCGGCGCGAAGGCGGCCGGCGCCGTTAACCAAGCCCAGATGCCAGGCGCCCAGGGCGCCTGGCGCTCGTCAGCTCAAGCCGCCTGCTTGAGCGTCTCGGCCTTCTTCGCGGCCTCTTCGATCGTGCCGACCATGTAGAAGGCGGCCTCCGGCAGGTGGTCATACTCGCCAGCGCAGATGGCGGCGAAGCTGCGGATCGTATCTTCGAGCTTCACGAAGACGCCCGGCGTGCCGGTGAAGACCTCGGCCACATGGAAGGGTTGGCTGAGGAAGCGCTGGATCTTGCGCGCGCGCGCCACGATCAGCTTATCTTCCTCGGACAATTCATCCATGCCCAGGATGGCGATGATGTCCTGCAGGGACTTGTAGGTTTGCAGGATCTTCTGGACTTCGCGGGCCGTGTTGTAGTGGTCATTGCCGACCACGCGCGGGTCCATGGCGCGCGACGTGGAGTCGAGCGGGTCCACGGCCGGGAAAATGCCCAGCTCCGCGATGGAGCGGTTGAGCACCGTCGTCGCGTCCAAGTGCGCGAAGGAGGTGGCGGGCGCGGGGTCGGTCAAGTCGTCGGCGGGCACGTAGATGGCCTGAACCGAGGTGATCGAACCCTTCTTGGTGGAGGTGATGCGCTCCTGCAGGGCGCCCATGTCGGTCGAGAGCGTCGGCTGATAGCCCACGGCCGAGGGGATGCGGCCCAGCAGCGCCGACACTTCGGCGCCGGCCTGGGTGAAGCGGAAGATGTTGTCGATGAAGAACAGCACGTCCTGGCCCTGCTCATCGCGGAAGTATTCCGCCATGGAGAGGCCTGAGAGCGCCACGCGGGCGCGGGCACCCGGCGGCTCGTTCATCTGGCCATAGACCAGCGCCACCTTGGAACCCTCGGTGTTGCCGTCGCCGAGCTTGATGACGCCCGCGTCAATCATTTCGTGATAGAGGTCATTGCCCTCGCGGGTGCGCTCACCCACGCCGGCGAAGACGGACACGCCGCCATGACCCTTGGCGATGTTGTTGATCAGTTCCTGGATGGTCACGGTCTTGCCCACGCCGGCGCCGCCGAACAGGCCGATCTTGCCGCCCTTCAGGTAGGGGGCCAGCAGGTCAATCACCTTGATGCCGGTGACCAGGATTTCCGCGCTCGTCGCCTGCTCGTCAAAGGCCGGGGCTTCGCGGTGGATCGGGTAATACATGGTGGCAGGCACCGGGCCGCGCTCGTCAATCGGCTCGCCGATGACGTTCATGATGCGGCCCAGCGTTCCGGCGCCGACGGGGACCGAGATGCCCTTGCCCGTATCGGTCACTTCCGTGCCGCGCACCAGGCCGTCCGTGGTGTCCATGGCAATGCAGCGCACCGTGCGCTCACCCAGATGCTGCGCCACTTCAAGGACAAGCTTCTGCTCGCCGATTTGCAGGGTGAGGGCATTCATGATCCCGGGGAGCTCGGCGGGGAACTGAACGTCCACCACGGCGCCAAGCACCTGGGTCACCTGACCGACATTGTTCTTCATGTGCGAGCTTCCTTCTTAAAGGGCTTCAGCGCCGGAGATGATCTCGATCAGCTCGCGGGTGATGTTGGCCTGACGTGTCCGGTTGTAGTTCAGCGTCAGCTTATTGATCATCTCGCCCGCATTGCGCGTGGCGTTATCCATGGCGGTCATCTGGCTGCCGTAGAAGCCGGCGGCGTTTTCCAGCAGTGCCCGGTAGATCTGGATGGCGAGGTTCTGGGGCAGGATGCGCGCCAGAATCTCCTCCTGGGTCGGCTCGAACTCATAGAGCATGCCTTCTTCAGCCGCCACTTCGGGAAGCGGCGCCGGAATCAGCTGCTGGCCGGTCGGCGTCTGGCTGATCACGTTCTTGAAGCGGTTGTAGATGAGCGTGCAGACGTCGAATTCGCCGGCTTCCAGCATCTCGGTCAGCTTGGCCGCGACTTCCGCCGCGTCTTCGAAGCCGATGCGCTTCTTGTTGGCGAAGCTGAGTTCACCCACGATGCGGTTGGCGAATTCGCGCTTGAGATAGACGGCGCCCTTGCGGCCGACGGTGATGATCTTCACCGTCTTGCCCTCGGCCTCCAGCGCGCGCACCTGGCTGCGGGCGAAACGGCCGACATTGGTGTTGAAGCCGCCGCAAAGACCGCGCTCGGCCGTCACCACCACCAGCAGGTGCAGCTTGTCCGCACCGGAGCCGGCCAGCAGCTTCGGCACATCCGGCGAACCGGCAACCGAGGCGCCCAGCGAGGCCAGCATCCGCTCCATGCGCTCAGCATAGGGGCGGGCGGCCTCGGCCTGGGTCTGCGCGCGACGCAGCTTGGCGGCGGCCACCATCTTCATCGCCTGCGTGATCTTCCGCGTGGATTTCACGCTGTTGATTCGCAGGCGGAGGCTTTTCAAAGTGGCCATGTCAGGTGCTCAGCCGAAGGACTTCACGAAGCTGTCGAGGAAGCCAACGAGCTTCGCTTCCACATCCTTCTTGATCTCCCGGTCATTGCGGATGCTGGCGACGATGTCCGGGGCCGAGGCCTTCAGCTCGCTCAGCAGGCGGCTTTCGAACTCGCCCACCTTGTTCAGCGGCAGGCGGTCGAGATAGCCGCGCGTGCCCGCGAAGATCGCGATCACCTGGTCCTCGACGGCGACGGGCTTGAACTGCGGCTGCTTCAGCAACTCGGTCAGGCGGGCGCCGCGATTCAGCAGGGCCTGGGTGGAAGCGTCCAGATCCGAGGAGAACTGCGCGAAGGCCGCCATTTCGCGATACTGCGCCAACTCCAGCTTGATCTTGCCGGCCACCTGCTTCATCGCCTTGATCTGCGCGGCGGAACCGACGCGCGAGACCGAGAGGCCGACGTTCACGGCGGGGCGGATGCCCTTGAAGAACAGTTCGGTCTCCAGGAAGATCTGCCCGTCGGTGATCGAGATCACGTTGGTCGGAATGTAGGCGGACACGTCACCCGCCTGGGTCTCGATGACCGGCAGCGCCGTCAGCGAGCCATTGCCGGCCTCGTCACCCATCTTGGCCGCGCGCTCCAGCAGGCGGGAGTGCAGATAGAACACGTCACCCGGATAGGCCTCGCGGCCCGGCGGGCGGCGCAGCAGCAGGGACATCTGGCGGTAGGCGACGGCCTGCTTGGACAAGTCGTCATAGAAGATGACGGCGTGCATGCCGTTGTCGCGGAAGAACTCGCCCATGGCGCAGCCGGTGTAGGGCGCCAGGAATTGCATCGGCGCCGGATCGGAAGCGGTGGCGGCCACGATGATGGAGTATTCCAGCGCGCCCTGTTCCTCCAGGGTCTTCACCAGCTGCGCGACGGTGGAGCGCTTCTGGCCGATCGCGACGTAGATGCAGTAGAGCTTCTTGCTCTCGTCATCGCCGGCGTTGATCGTCTTCTGGTTGATGATGGTGTCCACGATCACGGCGGTCTTGCCGGTCTGGCGGTCGCCGATGATCAATTCGCGCTGGCCACGGCCGATGGGGATCAGCGCGTCAATCGCCTTGATGCCGGTCTGCATCGGCTCATGCACGGACTTGCGCGGGATGATGCCCGGCGCCTTCAGCTCGGCGCGCATGCGGACCACGTCGGTCAGCGGGCCCTTGCCGTCAATCGGGTTGCCCAGGCCGTCCACGACGCGGCCCAGCAGGCCCTTGCCCACGGGGACGTCCACGATGGCGCCGGTGCGGCTGACGGTGTCGCCTTCCTTCACCGAAAGGTCGGAGCCGAAGATCACGACGCCGACATTGTCGGTCTCAAGGTTCAGCGCCATGCCCTTCACGCCGGAAGCGGGGAAGTCCACCAACTCGCCGGCCATGACGTTCTGCAGGCCGTAGACGCGCGCGATGCCGTCACCCACGGTCAGCACGGTGCCGACCTCGGCCACGTTCGCGGAAGCGTCGAAGCTCGCGATCTGCTGCTTGAGGATTTCGGAAATTTCTGCCGGACGGATTTCCATCTCAGGCGGCTCCCTTCATGGCATATTGCAAACGCTGCAGTTTCGATTTGAGGCTGTTGTCGTAGAGCCGCGAACCCACGCGGACGATCAGTCCGCCCAGGATGTTGCTGTCCACGGTCTCGGCCAGCTTGACGCCGGAGAAGCCCGCTTCGGTCAGCCGCGCGGTGATCTGCGCGCGCTGCGTGTCGTTCAGCGGGAAGGCGGTGGTGACGGCGGCGACCTGCTGGCCACGACGCTCCGCGAGCTTGGCGCTGAAGGCGACGGCGACGGCCGGAAACTGGTTGAGGCGGCGATTGAGGATCAGTACGCCCATCAGCTTGCGAACCTCATCGCCCATGCCGGAATTCTCGACGATGGCGAAGATGGCCTTCTGCTGCTCGGCCGCGCCGCGGCGCGGATCGGCGAGGAAGGCGCGGAACTCCGCATCGTTCTGATAGACCGAGAAAAGGCCATCCATGTCGGCGGCGATACGGTCCATTGCGCCGGGGTCGGTGGGGCGGGCATCATCGGCGATGCCCAAGAGGGCCAACGCGTAGCGTTCGGCGACTCCGCCGATATTCTGCGCGTGCAAGGAAATGGTTTCGGCAGCCACCTGGGTTCCCGGTCCTGTTCCTGGGGTTAGCCGCCAAGGGCATCCTGGCAAGGCGAGCGGGCACTACCACAGGCCTTTCCGCACCGCAACCAAACGGCACCCGGATTCAAGCCGAGCGGCAAGCCTTTATTTTCCAGGCGGATCAGCGCGCCGCAGCAAGGCGCGAACGGCCCCCCAGCCGCCACGCAGGAACTGCCCCGCTTCGGCCGCGATGGAGGGGGTGGCCGCCTCCTCCAGCAGCCGCTCATGCCGAGAGAGCCGCGCCGCGTCCCGCGCCTCCAGCAGCGCCGCCCAGAGGGGCTCCATGTCGCCGCCCGGCAGCACCACGGCGATGACCGATTCTTCCGGCAAGGCCAGCGCATGGGCCAGCGACTCATCCGTCACCCCGGGCGCCAGGTCGCCGCGTGTCATCGCCACCAGCAAGGGGGGCGGGCGCAGCCGGGTCTTCTGGCCGGCCCAGAGGCGCAGCGCCTCCAGCGCCGCCAGATCCGGCGAGCGGTCAGCGGCGTCGGCGGCGGCGACATAGAGGATCACGTCGGCCCGGGTCGCTTCCCGCAGAAAGGCGGCGGGCGTGGTGCGGGAGGGCATGTCGGCGATGTTCAGCGCCGGGCGGCCGGGCACCTCCACGCGATGCTCGACCACGGCGCGGGCGGGGCGGGCGCGGGGCATGCCCGCCAGGGCGTTCAGCAGCGAGCTTTTGCCCGAGCCCGCCTGGCCGGCCAGCAGCAGGCGCAGCGGCGCTTCCTGCTCGGCCTCGGCCGCATCGGCGCGGGCCAGGGCCGCCACCTCCTTGGAGGAAAGCCGCAGCCGCCCGGAATAGAGATCAATCGCGGCGCGCCCGGTTTCCTGGATGAGCTGCGTCGTCGCCTTGCGGCGCATATTCTCGCTCAGGAAACTGCCCGTGGTGCCGGCGGCATAGCGTGCCGCCTCCTGCGCCGCAGCCTGGAGCGGATTGACCATCCGCCCCACGCGATAAATCGTCTCGCCGATGGTGAAGACGGCGCGCGCCCCCGCCCCGTAGCGATCCACCTGGCGCTGGAGCCAGAGCGCGTCGCTGATGCGAATCCGCGAGGCGCCCGGCCATTGCACCACCCAGCGCCGCAGCCTGGCCGCCACCTGCTCGGTCAGCAGCAGCGCCTCGGGCAGGGTCACGCGGGCCATGGGGTCAGGCAGTTCGGGGTGGAAATGCCGGGCGACGAGCTCCACCGACTCGCGCGCCAGCGCCTCGGCGCGGGCGCGGTCGTCGAATTGCAGGGGCTCGGCACGGCGGGCGAAGGCCTGGATCTTCGCCCAGGCCTCGGTCTCCTCGGTGTTCCAGCCTTCCTCCGGGAGTTCCTCGGCCGCGCGCATCTCGGCGATGCGGCGCTCGGCGCGGCGGCGGACCAGGATTCGCAGCGGTACGCCGAGGATGGCAAGCATGGCCGAGGCCAGCGCCCATTCCAGCACGCGACCATTCTGCCACAGCCAGAGCAGCCCCAGCGCGAAAAGCGAGAGCCAGGGCAACGCCAGCAAGGTCGCCAGCGTCACCTCCAGCCAGTAGCGCCGGAGCCAGGTCACGCAGCGCTCAGTCCGCGTGGAAATCCGCGGGCGTCTTGGCGCGCAGCTCGTCCAGCGTCACATCGGGCGCCAGCTCCACCAGGCGCATGCCGGCATCGCCACGGCGGTCAATGCTGAAGACCGCAAGATCGCTCACCACCATGTCCACCACGCGCTGGCCGGTCAGCGGCAGTTCGCACGCCTTGAGCAGCTTGGGCTTGCCGCCCGCCATGTGCTCCATCAGCACGATGACGCGCTTCACGCCGGCGACCAGATCCATGGCCCCGCCCATGCCCTTCACCATCTTGCCCGGAATCATCCAGTTCGCGAGGTCGCCATTCTGCGCGACCTGGAGCGCGCCCAGGATCGAGAGGTCAATATGGCCACCGCGGATCATCGCAAACGAATCGGCCGAGGAGAAAATGCTGGTGGTGGGCAGCATGGAGACGGTCTGCTTGCCGGCATTGACGATGTCGGGGTCCTCGGTGCCTTCCTCGGGGAAGGGGCCGATGCCAAGCATGCCATTTTCGCTTTGCAACTGCACGGAAATGCCGGGCGGGATATGGTTGGCCACCAGCGTCGGGATGCCGATGCCGAGATTGACGTAGAAGCCATCGCCTAATTCGCGGGCCGCGCGGGCGGCCATCTGGTCACGGGTCCAGGGCATGTGTGTGTTCCTTTTGCCGTATCAGGCGGTGGCGTCGCTGCCCGCGGCGGCGGCCGGGGCGCGGGGACGGACGGTGCGGTTTTCGATCAGCTTTTCGTAGTCGCTCGGCAGGGCGACGATTCGCTGCACGAAGATGCCAGCGGTGATGACGTGGTCGGGGTCAATCTGCCCCGGCTGCACCAGGTGCTCGACCTGCGCGACCGTCACCTTGGCGGCGGTGGCCATCATCGGGTTGAAGTTCCGCGCGGTGCGGCGATAGACGAGATTGCCCTCGGTATCGCCCATATAGGCATGCACCAGAGCGAGGTCGGCCACGATGCCGCGCTCCATCAGGTAGGTCTCGCCGTCAAACACCTGCGTGGGCTTGCCCTCGGCGACGGCGGTGCCGACGCCGGTCTTGGTGAAGAAGGCGGGGATGCCGGCGCCGCCGGCGCGGATGCGCTCGGCCAGCGTGCCTTGCGGGTTGAATTCGATCTCCAGCTCGCCGGCCAGGAACTGGCGCGCGAATTCGGCATTCTCGCCGACATAGCTCGCGATCATCTTCTTGATCTGGCGGGTGCGGAGCAGCTTGCCCAGGCCCACATCGTCAATGCCGCAATTATTGGAAACGACGGTGAGGTCCTTCACGCCGGACTCCATGACGGCGTCAATCAGCAAAGCGGGGATGCCGCAGAGCCCGAAGCCGCCGGAATGGATCACCATCCCGTCGTGCAGGAGCCCGGCCAGGGCGGCCGTGGCGTCCGGATAAACCTTTCGCATCGTCATTTCCTCTTGAATTGATGCCGGCAAGCTAACCGCGTGGCGTGCCGGGCGAAAGGGCGGCATCATCCTTTGCCGAGCCATTGCATTATCT
>Ga0209103_1000093_pt1 | contig 26617 bp, 33 predicted proteins | sample 4C3metaG_FD_184152 | JGI IMG/M metagenome (GOLD analysis project Ga0209103, IMG submission 184152) | Freshwater bacterial and archeal communities from Indian Creek, Illinois, USA - 4C3 metaG (SPAdes) (version 2) | ecosystem: Environmental > Aquatic > Freshwater > Unclassified | place: USA...
TGCATCGAGAGCCTGGCCGGCCCGCGCCATTGGAGCGACGAGGACGTGGCCTTCGGCAACGCGCTCGCCCTGCTGGCGGGTGCGCGCTGGGCCGCCATCCGCCAGACCCGCAGCAGCGCCCTGCTGCAATCGCTGGCCGCGGCCAGCAGCGACGGCGAGGCCTTCTTCGCCCTCACCGTGCACGAACTGGCGCGGCTGTTCCACGCCGACCTCGCCTTCATCGCCCTGACCGAGGCCGACGGCCTGCACGCCCAGACCCTGGCCCTGTGGAAGGACGGCCAGCTTTCGCGGGAGCCGCTGCGCTATGCCCTGCCCGGCAGCCCCTGCGCCCAGGTGCTGCAGAATCAGCCTTGCGGCTACGCCTTCGGCGTGGCCGAGCAGTTCCCCGAAGACCGCCTGCTGGCCGAACTGGGCATCGAGGGCTATGTCGGCGCGCCCCTCGGCGGCGCGGAGGGCACGCCGGCCGGGCTGGTGGTGGCGCTGCGGCGTCAGCCGCTCGTGCTCAACGACGACAGCACCCACGCCATGCAGTTGGTCGCCCAGCGCGTGGGTGCCGAGCTGGAGCGCCAGCAGAACGAGGCGCGCAGGCAGCGGCTGGCGTTCTCCGACCTGCTGACCGGGCTGCCCACCCGGATCGCGCTGGCCGAGGCGATCGGCCAGCGCATCGATGAATGCCGTGAGCACGGCGGCAGCGCGGCCCTGCTGATCGTCGATATTGACCACTTCCAGACCATCAATGATGCGCTCGGCCACGATGTCGGCGACGCGGTACTGCGGCAGATGGCGCGCACGCTCGAAGCCGGCGTGCATCCCGGCGAGTTCATCGCGCGGCTGGCCGGTGACGAGTTTGCCGTGCTGCTGCCGGTGGCCGCCAACTGCGACGACGCGGCCCTGCTGGAACGCGCCAACGCGCTGCATCGGTGCTTCGACCTGCCGCTGGCGGCCGGTGAAAACCGTATCTCGCTGGGCACCAGTGTCGGCGTGGCCGGGATCGACGCGACGACCACGAACGCCAACGACGCCATCCGCCGCACCGAGCTGGCCGTGGGCCAGGCCAAGACCACCGGCCGCGGCCGGGTCGCGCCCTACCACGCCGGCCTGGAAGCGGCCAGCACGCGGCGGCTGGTGCTGCACGAAGCGCTGCGCCACGCCGAAGGGCGAGGCGAACTGGCTCTGGCCGTGCAGCCCAAGGTGGACCGCGCCGGCCGCCTCGCTGGCGGCGAGGGCCTGCTGCGCTGGACCCACCCGGTGCTGGGCGTGGTCGCGCCGGGCGAGTTCATTCCAGCGGCCGAATCCACCGGCCTGATCGCCAGCCTCGGCCAGTGGGCGCTGCGCGAAACCTGCCGGCTGCAGGTGCGGTTGCCGGACTGGGCCAAGGCCACCCCCGGTTTCACGCTGGCCGTCAACCTGAGTGCCTGGCAGTTGGCGCGGCCGGGCATCGTCGGCGAAGTGCTGGCCACCGTCCGCGAAGCGGGTGCCTCACCGGCACGAATCACCCTGGAGGTCACCGAGTCGATCGCGCTGCACGACTTCGATGAGGTGATCGGCAAACTGCAAGCCCTGCGCGCGGCCGGTTTCCGCATCGCGCTCGACGACTTCGGCACCGGCTACTCCTCGCTGGCCTACCTGCACCGCCTGCCGCTCGACGAATTGAAGATCGACCGCTCCTTCGTGATCGATGCCATGGCCAACCCCGCACGTTCGCTGCTGCAGCCGGTGATCGCGCTCGGCCGGCACCGCGGCTTGATGGTGGTGGCCGAAGGCGTGGAAACCGCCGAGCAGGCCGAACACCTCGCCGCCCTCGGCTGCGACCTGTTCCAGGGCTACGGCTTCGCGCCACCGCTGACCGGCGAGGCCTTCCTCGAGTGGGTCACCGCACGCGCGCCCTAGTGGCGCCAGCCGTTGGTGATCGGGTAGCGGCGCTCGCGGCCAAAGGCCCGGCGCGAGAGCTTCGGCCCCGGTGCCGCCTGTCGGCGCTTCCACTCGCTGATGCGCACCAGCCGCAGCACCTGGTCCACCGCCGCGGCTGGAAACCCGTGCGCCAGCAGCGCCTCGCGGCCCTCGCGGCCCTCGATGTGGGCTTCGAGGATGGCATCCAGCAGGGCGTAGGGCGGCAACGAGTCCTGATCGGTCTGGTTATCGCGCAGCTCCGCCGAGGGCGCGCGCGCGATCACCGCCTCGGGGATGGCCGGCGCCGCGCCGGCCGGCTGCCGCGCATTGCGCCAGCGCGCCAGCGCGAACACCTCGGTCTTGTAAAGATCTTTGATCGGCGCATAGCCGCCGCACATATCGCCGTAGATGGTGGCGTAGCCGACCGCGTACTCGCTCTTGTTGCCGGTGGTGAGCAGCAGGCCGCCGTGCTTGTTGGTCAGTGCCATCAGCAAGGCACCGCGACAGCGCGACTGCAGGTTCTCTTCGGTCACGTCGGCGGCGTGGCCGTCGAACAGCGGGCCAAGGGCGGCGAGGAAACCCTCGAACGGCGCTTCGATGGCGACGGTTTCGAGCCGCACGCGCAAAGCGCTCGCCTGCTCGGCGGCAAGCTCGTTCGACAGATCGGAGGTGTAGCGCGAGGGCAGGCGCACCGCACACACATTGGCCGCACCCAGCGCATCGACCGCCATCGCCAGCACCAGGGCCGAATCGATGCCGCCGGAAAGCCCGACCCAGACGCGCGCGAAACCGTTCTTGCCGGCGTAATCGCGCAATCCGCGCACCGCGCCGCGATAGGCCAAAGACTCGCGCGATTCGTCGTCTTCGACGGGCCACAGCAGCGGCGTGAAGCGGCCGCTGGCGGCGTCGAAATCAGCGATCAGCCAGTGCTCCTCGAACGCGCGCGCGGCCGGATGCCGGCGGCCATCGGCATCGACCAGCAGCGAAGCGCCGTCGAACACCAGCTCGTCCTGCCCGCCGACGAGGTTGAGGTAGGCGATGGCGGTGCGCGTCTCGGCGCTGCGGGCGGCCAGTAGCGCCGAACGATCGTCCAGCTTGCCGTGCTCGAAGGGCGAGGCGTTCGGCACCACCACGAGGCGCGCACCGGCGGCCACGGTCGATGCGATTGGCTCCGCATGCCAGAGGTCTTCGCAGACCACCACACCCACCGCCACGCCAGCCACCTCGACCACGCAGTCCGCATGCCCCGGCGCGAAGTGCCGGCGTTCGTCGAACACCGCGTAATTCGGCAGCCGGCGCTTGCGATACGTCGCTTCGACGCGACCGTCGCGCAGCACGCTGGCGGCATTGAACACGACCCCGCCGACGGCCTCGGGCCAACCGACGATGGCGACGATGCCGCCGGTACACGACGCGGCCACGCGCTCGATCTGCGCCGCGCATTCGGCGAGAAAGCCGGGGCGCTCCAGCAAATCCTCCGGCGGATAGCCGGAGAGCGTGAGTTCGGGGAACACCACGAGCTCGGCGCGGTGCGTGTCGCGCGCCTCAATGATCCATCCGATCAGGCGATCGGCATTGGCGGCGATGGCACCGACCGGGCAATCGAACTGGGCGAGGGCGAGGCGCATCGGCGCGTGTCAGTCCGGGTCGTCTTTCTGTAGCCCGGAGACCGCCGCAGCCTGCATGTGCAAAAGCAGTTCACGAAGGCGCTGGGCCATCTAGAGCGGCCTCGCACTGGCCAGGACCTCGCTGCGGAACGAGGCAGGCAGATCGCCCTCCGTCAGCAGATCGACGCGGAGGCCGAGCATCTCCTCGAGATCGACCTGCAGCTCTCCAAGCGCGAAGAGCGTCGCGCCCGGCAAGGCCTCGACGAGCAGGTCCAGGTCACTGCCTTCGCGATCCGAGCCCTCGGCCGCGGAACCGAACACACGCGGGTTTCGGACTGGCGCGCGATCCAAGCGTGCAAGGAGTCGCGCGCGATGCATCGCAATGGCAACGGACGGCTTCATGATGCGCAGTGTATGCCATCCGGAAAACACGAAGGCCGCCCTCGCAGGCGGCCTCCTTGCTCCACGAACCCCGGCGCTTGCGCGCCGAAGTCCTTACTTCTTCAGCAGCCGGGCGATGGCCGCGCCGAGGTCGCCCGGCGATTTCACCGTGGTGACGCCGGCGGCTTCGAGGGCGGCGAACTTGCCGGCCGCCGTGCCCTGGCCACCGGAAGCGATGGCACCGGCGTGGCCCATGCGCTTGCCCGGAGGGGCCGAGGAACCGGCGATGAAGCCGACCACCGGCTTGGTCACGTACTCGCTGATGAACTCGGCGGCTTCTTCCTCGGCCGAACCACCAATCTCGCCGACCAGGATGATGCCCTCGGTCTGCGGGTCGTCCTGGAACAACTGCAGGGCGTCGATGAAGTTCATGCCCTGGATCGGGTCGCCGCCGATGCCGATGCAGGTGCTCTGGCCGAGGCCGGCGTCGGTGGTCTGCTTGACGGCTTCGTAGGTGAGCGTGCCCGAGCGCGAGACGATGCCGATCTTGCCCGGCATGTGGATGTGGCCCGGCATGATGCCGATCTTGCACTCGCCGGGGGTGATCACGCCGGGGCAGTTCGGGCCGATCAGGGTGACGTCGTCGTAGTGCGCCAGCACGTGCTTGACGCGCAGCATGTCGAGCACCGGGATGCCCTCGGTGATGCAGACGATGACGCGGATGCCGGCGGCGGCGGCTTCGAGGATGGCATCGGCGGCGAACGGCGGCGGCACGTAGATGACCGAGGCGTCGGCACCGGTTTCATCGACGGCATCCTGCACGGTGTTGAAGACCGGCAGGCCGAGGTGGGTGCTGCCGCCCTTGCCGGGCGTGACGCCACCGACCACCTTGGTGCCGTAGTCGAGCATCTGCTCGGCGTGGAAGGTGCCCTGCTGGCCGGTGAAGCCCTGCACGATCACCTTGGTGTTCTTGTTGACCAAAACGCTCATGTTCGATTCCTTGGTGTCGTGATCAGGCGGCGGCGGCGACGGCTTTCTTCGCGCCGTCATTGATGTCGTCGGCCGGCTGGATCGCGAGGCCCGAGTTCTTCAGCAGTTCCTTGCCCTTCTCGACGTTGGTGCCCTCGAGACGGACGATGACCGGCACCTTGACGTCCACTTCCTTGACCGCGGCGATGATGCCCTCGGCGATCATGTCGCAGCGGACGATGCCGCCGAAGATGTTGACGAAGATCGCCCGCACCTTGTCCGACCTCAGGATGATCTTGAAGGCCTCGGTGACGCGCTCCTTGGTGGCACCGCCGCCGACGTCGAGGAAGTTGGCCGGCTGCCCGCCGTTCAACTGGATGACGTCCATGGTGGCCATCGCCAGCCCGGCGCCGTTGACCAGGCAGGCGATGTTGCCGTCCATCGTCACGTAGTTGAGGCTGTATTGGGTGGCCAGCAGTTCGGCCTCGTCCTCCTGCGCGGTGTCGCGCAGGGCGGCGAGCGTGGGCTGGCGGAACTCGGCGTTGTCGTCGGAGTTGACCTTGCCGTCGAGCGCGATCAGGTCGCCGTGGGTGTTGATGGCGAGCGGGTTCAACTCGATGATCGACAAATCGTACTTGTTGAACAGCGCATACAGGCCCAGCATGATCCTGGTGAGCTGGCCGCACTGCTTGGCGTTGAGGCCCATCGCAAAGCCGACCTGGCGGCACTGGTAGGCCTGCAGGCCCTCGACGAAGTTGACGTGCACGCTGTGCAGCAGCTCCGGCGTCTCGGCGGCCACGGTTTCGATATCCACACCGCCCTCGGCCGAGCAGATGAAGGTGATCGACTGGGTCGAGCGGTCGACCAGCGCCGAGACGTAGAGCTCCTTGGCGATGTCGGAGGCCTCGGTCACCAGCACCACGTCGATCGGCAGCGCGCGGCCGCCCGACTGGTAGGTCTCCATGGTGCGGCCGAGCATGCCGGCGGCGGCTTCCTTGACGGCATCGAGGCTCTTGCAGAGCTTGACGCCGCCGGCCTTGCCGCGACCACCGGCGTGGATCTGCGCCTTCACCACCCAGAAGTCGCCACCGAGCGCCTTCGCGGCTTCGACGGCTTCATCGGTGGTGCGGGCGATGGTGCCGGCGGGAACCGGGATGCCGACCTCGGCGAACAGCGCTTTGGCCTGGTACTCGTGGAAGTTCATGGGTCACCTGGGGCAGAGGCGGCCAGCACGGGCCGCGGGGAGTGGGGGGTGCCGGACCGGGCCGGCCGGCGGGGCGCGGTATTGTGGTCGCAAGCGGCTTCGAAGGCAAAAGCCGCCGACCGGGCGGGGGCCCGGCTACAGTGCCGGCATGCCCTTCGTCCGCTCCTCCCGGCAGTTGCCAGCGGCCAACGCCCCACAGCGCGAGCTGTTCGGTTTCAACCTGTACCGGGTGCTGGAAGCCGTGCTGCTGGGCACGCTGGCGATGGCACCGACCGGCTTCGGTCTGGTCGAAAGCGCCGATGTGCCGCTGCTGCGTGCCACCGCCGCCGGCTACCTGCTGCTCTCGCTGCTGCTGCTGGTGCTGGGCCGCCGTCCGCAGGCCGCGCTCGAAACCATCGCCGGGGCCGGGCTGGCGCTCGATATCGTCACCGCCGGCCTCGTGCTGGCCGGCCAACAGGGCCTGGACGGTGCCGTCGGCCTGATGCTGCTGTTCAACATCAGCATCGGCAGCCTGCTGCTCGGCCCGCGGCTGGCCATCGCGCTGGCCCTGCTGGCAGCGGCGGCGGTGCTGATCGAGACCCTGCTGGCGACGGTGGGCGGTGGCGGCGAGGCGAGCCTGCTCGAGCCGGTGGCGCTGGGCCTGGGCTACCTCGCCGCGGCCGGACTGGCGCAGTTCCTGCGCCGCGAACTGGCTTACAGCCAAGCACTTGCCGAGGAGCGCGCCAGCCAGCTCATCGATCTGACCGACCTCAACGAGCTGGTGATCCGCCGCATGCGCACCGGTGTGCTGGTGGTCGATCCCCAGCACCAGCTGCGGCTGTTCAACGAGGCGGCCTGGGCCTTGCTCGGTGGTCGCGGCGAAGCCGCCTGCCTGGCCGACCTCTGCCCACCGCTCGACCAGCAACTGCGGCGCTGGCGCAACGAACCGGGACGCCCGACCCGGCCGCTGCGCCCGCACGAGGACGGCCCCGAACTGCTGCCGCGCTTCGCCGCCATCGGCCGCAGCGACGAGCTCTACCTGGTGTTCCTCGACGACAGCCGGCTCTACTCCGGCCATGCCGAGGAACTCACCCTGGCCACGCTCGGGCGGCTGAGCGCCGGCATCGCCCACGAGATCCGCAACCCGCTCTCGGCCATCTTGCACGCCGCGCAACTGCTCGACGAATCGCCCGGCCTGCCGGCCACCGACCGGCGCCTGCTGGAGATCATCCAGGGCCAGTGCCGGCGCATGGACGGCATCGTCGAAAGTATCCTCGGGCTGGCCCGGCGGCGGCGCGCCGAAGCCGAGCAGGTGCCGCTGCCGAAGGCGCTCGAAGCTTTCGTGCGCGACTACATCGACGCCCATCCGATGGGGTCGGACCGGCTCGGGCTGCGGCCCACGCCCATGCTCACCGTGCTCGCCGACCCCAGCCACCTGCAGCAGGTGCTGACCGTGCTGGTCGATAACGCCCGCGCCTACGGCCACCTGCCGGACACCCCGGCGCGCATCGAGTTGCAGGCCCGCAGCGCCGGTGACGCCGCCGCCGAGGCCATCGAGATCGATGTGATCGACCACGGCCCCGGCATCCCGCCGGCGGTGGCCGCGCGCCTGTTCGAGCCGTTTTTCACGAGCAGCGCGTTCGGCACCGGCCTTGGGCTCTACATCGCCCGCCAGCTCTGCGAGGCCAACCAGGGCAGCCTGCGCTACGTGCCGGTGGCCACCGGCGGGGCCTGCTTCCGCATCCGGCTGCCGGGCCGCGCGGCCGGCCAACCGTAGTGCGCTGAGCGATGATCAGCCGGCGGGCGGATGCAGCCAGCCGCGGCGCTCGCCCTCCGCGCGCATCGCGGCGGCAGCGTCCAGCAGCATGAGCACCAAGCCATGCCCCTGGGCGAGGCTCCCGGCGAGCTCGCACGGGTCCTCGACGTACTCGTGCACCATCCGGTTCCGCAGGCGGCGGGCAGCCAGCCATCGCTCCGCGCTGGGCAGGAACCCCAGCCGTTCGGCGCGATCGAGGTTGTCGATCGCCGCGCCCACCGGCTCGCCCAGGGCGGCCAGCAGCGACGGCAGGAGCTTGTCACCGAGGGTGTCCTGCAGACGCGAGAAACGGGCGACGAAGGCCTCGACGCGCTCGGCGTCATCGATGTCCCGAGAAAGGGCCGCAGCACGGGCCTCGTCCATCGCAGCGGCGAATACGCGGGCATCCGTGGCCCGCAAATGCTCAGCCTCGCGCTGCACCACGCGGAACAGGAAGGCCAGCCGTGCCGCGAGCGGTGGTGTGAGGCTCACAGCGGTACTCCTTCGCTTCGCGCGATGCCGTGGATGGGCTGCTCGCGGAGGTTCGGGGCCGCCAGCAGCACGTCGACGCGGCGGCCGTCGAGCCTGCGCATCAGCCGCGCCTCGAGCTGCGCGGCACGCCAAGCGGCCCCGTCGATGGCGAGCGGGCTTTCCACCAGTAGATCAACATCGCCGCCGCGGGCCTCGTCGTGCAGCCGCGAACCGAACAGCCACACGGCAGCCCCGGGGCCGAAGTCGCGCTCGACCTCCTCGCGGATGGATTGGCGCTGGCGGGCATCGAGTCGCATGGATCCTCCGGGCACCAGTATAGGCTTCGGCAAGTCGCGGCCGGGTCTTAGTCGCACCGGGGCCGCGCTACACTGGCGCGGCCCCAAGGAACGAATCATCCGATGCTGAGCCGCAGCGCCCTGATCGTCGACGACGAACGCGACATCCGCGAGCTGGTGGCGCTCACCCTCAGTCGAATGGGCCTGCGCGTCGAGACGGCGGCCGACCTCGCCTCGGCGCGAGCGCAACTGGTGGCCCACGACTTCGACCTGTGCATCACCGACCTGCGCCTGCCCGATGGCAACGGCATGGTACTGGTCGAGCACATCGCCGCCCGGCACCCGAACACGCCGGTGGCGATGATGACCGCCTACGGCAATGTCGAGGCCGCCGTGGCCGCGCTCAAGGCCGGTGCCTTCGATTTCGTGACCAAGCCGGTCGACCTGGCCGTGCTGCGGCAACTGGTGACCCACGCGCTGAACCTCGGCGTGCACCGCCGTGCCGCGGCCGCACCGGCCGTCATGCCGCGGCTGGTTGGCGATTCACCGGCCATGCGCCAGTTGCGCGAGATGGCGGAAAAAGTCGCCCGCAGCCAGGCACCGGTGTTCCTCTGCGGCGAATCCGGCGTGGGCAAGGAGATGGTGGCGCGGCTGGTGCACGCCCGGAGCGGCCGCAAGGACGCCCCCTTCGTGCTGGTGAACTGCGGTGCCATCCCGGCCGAACGGATGGAAAGCGAGCTGTTCGGCCAGCGCAAGAGCGACTTCACCGGCGTGCATGCCGACCAGGACGGCCTGTTCCAGGCCGCGCAGGGCGGCACCCTGTTTCTGGATGAAATCGCCGAGCTGCCGCTGCACATGCAAGCAAAGCTGCTGCGCGTCCTGCAGGAGAAAGCCGTGCGCCCGGTCGGCGCGCCGGCCGAGGTGCCGATCGACGTGCGCATCCTCTCGGCCACCCGCAAAGACCTCGGCCGGCTGGTCGAAGAAGGCCGCTTCCGCCACGACCTGTTCTACCGCATCCACGTCATCGCCCTGCCGGTGCCGCCGCTGCGCGAGCGCCGCGAAGACATCGCCCCCATCGCCGAAGCGGTGTTGGCGCGCATCGGCCACGAGCAGGGCATCGCCCCCACCCTCGCCGACGACGCCCGCGCCGCGCTCGAGGCCTACGCTTTTCCCGGCAATGTGCGCGAGCTGGAGAGCCTGCTCGAGCGTGCCGTGGCGATGGCCGATGGCGCACAGATCCGCGCCGGCGACCTCGGGCTGCCGGCGGCCGGCTCGACGCCCACCACCGCCGCGAACGACGCGGAAAGCCCCGACGCCGACCCGCCCCTGCCCGCCGCCGCCGAAGCCCTGGCCCGCGCCAAGGCCGCCGGCGCCCTGCCCGAGGCACTGGCGCAGATCGAGCGCGATGCCATCCTCAAGGCCCTCGACGCCCACCGCTGGCACCGCACGAAAACCGCCGAAGCGCTCGGCATCACCTTCCGGGCGCTGCGCTACAAGCTCAAGAAGTACGGCATCGAATAGCTTGTAAATCAAGCACCTGCCGGTGATTGACGGCTAAGGTAAAAAAAAAAATACCTTGGCTCCATGAGCACGCCGACCGTGATCCACAGCGATTGCTGTTCCTCTGGTCGCTGTTCGAAGGCGTGCCGAAGTTCTACCGCGACGCCCACGAGCAGGGCGTCTTGGGAGCAGCGCGCCTGACGGTCCTCGAGCGCCTGTTCTTCCGCAGCTCTTCGCCCCTGCGCTCGGAAGCCGACAACTGGTTCCTGCGCGAACTCCGCGGCCGCTACGACGCCCTCCTCCACTACCTGGCCCGCCATCCCGGGGCCAGCAACGCCGACATCGAAGCCGCCATGAGCGCATGGCCGAGGTCGAAGGCCACGCCCTCGAGGCCTTGGCCGGGCAGCTCTACGAGGAACGCAGCCGCAAAGGCCTCGGTGACTTTCCGCTGACGGCGCGGATCCAAGGCTATTGGGATCGGAGCGATGTCGAGATCGACCTCGTCGCCCTCAACGCCGACGAGCGTTGCATCCGTTTCGGCACCTGCAAACGCGACGCCGGCAAGCTGCCGAACGCCGCCGCGGCACTCCGGGCGCAGGCCGGCCGATTCATCGCCCTGAACCCGAGCTACCGCAGCTGGCGGCACGAGTTCACCGCCATCGCACCGAGCATCCCGGCGTCGGTCCGCGAGACCCTCGCGCGTGGCGGTTTCCGCTCCGAAGACCTCGTTGATCTCACTTCAGGGCTGTGACAGTGCGCATCAAGAGCATGGCCTCGACATCGACGCGGCTGCGGGGCAGAGGCACCCGCAAAACGACCTTGCACGCACTGGGTGTCGCCACCATGATGTGTACAGATCGCTTCGGAGTACACCCATGCGCACCAACATCGAGATCGACGACCAGCTCATGGCGGAAACGCTGAAAGCGACCGGCATCAAGACCAAGCGCGAAGCCGTCGAGCAAGGCCTGCGCACACTGCTTCGCCTCAAGCGCCAGACCGGGCTTCGCAAGCTGCGCGGCAAGTACGCGTGGGAGGGCGATCCCGATCGCATGAGGCGCGATCGGTGATCTTCGTCGATACCAGCGTCTGGGTCGACTTCTTCCGTGGCACGGCCTCCCCGCCGGCCGAGTGGCTCGACCGGCATCTCGGCAGCGAAGGCCTCGTCGTCGGCGACCTGGTGCTTGCCGAAGTGCTGCAGGGCTTCAAGGACGACCGCGGGTTCAACGAGGCCAAATGCCTGCTGGGCCAGCTCGAGCAGGTGAACGTCGCCGGCATCGACGTCGCGGTGGAAGCGGCCCGCAATGACCGACGCCTGCGGGCACGCGGCGTGACCGTTCGCGGCACGGTCGACGTGCTCATCGCCACCCGCTGCATGGCCGACGGCCTGCGCCTGTTGCACGCCGACCGCGACTTCGAAGGCTTCGCCGAGCACCTCGGCTTGCAGGTCGTCGACTGCGGACGCTGAACCGGCGATCTTTCCGCCTACAGCGCGCTGATCGCCCGCCACCTCACCGACGTCGAAGACTTCATGCCGGCCTACAACCGCCTGATGGCGCAACGCTTGGGCGCGTGGGTGGCACCATGACCAACGCCGTTCTCGCCGCCAAGGCCGCGGCGTCGCTGGGGCTGCCGACGCCCCGCCGCCGTGACGCTCATCGTGTGAAACAAAATAAGCTTGCTTTCCGGTCTTTAAAATGAAACTTTATTTCGCATGGCCAAGCGAACGCCACCCACCCACCCGAAAGCCCGGCGGCAGATCGAGGCGCTGGGCGCGCGCCTGCGGGCGGCCCGCCTGCGCCGGGGCATGACGCAAGAGGCCTTGGCCGAGCGCGTCGGGGTCAGCATCCCCACTTTGGGAAAACTCGAGGCCGGCGACCCCTCCACCAGCCTCGCCACCGTGCTGCGCGCACTCACCGTGCTGGGCCTTGCCGACGGCATCGACCAGCTCGCCGCCGAAGATGCCCTCGGCCGTGAGCTGCAAGACGGCGCGCTGAAGCGTCCGCGCGCACGGCGCAAGCCGGCGCCGGCCGGGCCCGCGCCATGAACCGCGTCGACGTCTGGCTGGACGATTCGAACCTCGGCGGCAGCGCGCTCGTGGGTCATCTCGCGAGGACACCGTCGCGCTCCGGCGAGACGATCAGCTTCGAGTACGCCGCGGATTGGCGGGACGGCAGCTCGCCGGTCATGCCATTCGCGCTCGATCCGCAGCTCGCGCTCACGATCGGCCCGCACTACGCGCGCGATGGGGCCGGCCAGCTTCCACCGGCCTTCATCGACGCCGCGCCCGACCGCTGGGGCAAGCTGCTCATGGACCGTCGCGAAGCGATCGAGGCCCGCGAGCAGGCACGCACGCCGCGGGCGCTGCGCGCCTGGGACTACCTGCTGGGGGTCAGCGACGAATCGCGGATGGGGGCACTGCGCCTTGGCGAACCCGGCAGCGATCGGATGCTGGACGATCGCGCCCTCGGCGCGCCACCGTCCACCCGGCTGCGCGAGCTGGAAGCCGCCTCCGGCGCGCTCGAACGCGGCGACACCGACGACCGCTCCGAGGCCGCCCGCTGGATCCGGCAGCTCATCGCCCCGGGCGCTTCGCTGGGTGGCGCGCGCCCCAAGGCGAGCTTCCGCGACGTTGACGGCGCGCTGTGGCTGGCGAAGTTTCCTTCCGCCGACGAGGTGCGCGTGGCCGTCCGCAGCTGGGAACCGCTGGCCCGGCAGCTTGGCTGCACCAGCGCCGAGCGCGCGCGAATGGCCGCCGTCATCGACGCGGGGCGTTGAGGAATCACTGGCGCTATCCTCGCCCCATGCTGCCTGCTGCGCCCCACCGCCCCGTAAAGCGCCAGCCGAACCCTTGCAATATCGGTCAATTTTTTCATCGGAAAAGTTTTTGCTAGTCTGAAAAAAAGGAGGAAATCCATGGCTAGCTACTTCCCCCGGGTCGCCCTCGCCGAGGAGATGGTCGTCGCCACCAGCGGCGTGAGCGACTTCAGCGACGCCTCGGCCGGCCTCTTCATCGCCGCCCCGCGACGCACAGGCAAGACCACCTTCATCCGCGGCGATCTGATCCCGGCTTTCGAACGGACCGGCATCGTCACCGTCTACGTCGACCTCTGGGCCAATCGGGATGCCGATCCCTTCGAGCTCGTCGCCCACGCCATCGCCATCACACTTTCCGAGGCCCAAGCGCCGCTGCGCCGCGCCGCGGGGATTACCGTCGACCTGATCGCCGCCGTCACCATCAGGGACGTCAACATCGATCTTCGCGACGTGGGCAGCGGGCCCCACGCCACCTTGGCCAATGCCCTCAAGGAGCTGCACAAGGCCGCTGGAAAACCCGTCGCGCTGATCATCGACGAGGCGCAGCACGCCCTGACCAGCGAGCGCGGGGACGCGCTGATGTTCGCGCTGAAGTCCGCGCGCGACCAGATGAACATGCCCGGTAAAGCCGTCCTGCGTCTGGTCATGTCCGGCTCGGACCGCGACAAGCTCCTCCGCTTGACCAACACCAGCACTTCGCCCTTCTACGGCGCTTCGATCAAGGCCATGCCTCTGCTGAAGGAGGACTACATCGACCACATCGCGCAGGGACTCGAGTGGTCCAACCCCAAGCTCGTGCCCATCAATCGGGTAAAGCTGATGGAGGCCTTCGATCGCTTTGCACGCCGGCCAGAGCCCTTCGTCAAGGCCTACCGCGAGGCCCTCGATCCTTTCGCCGATGATGCTGGAACCGCCGGCTTCGAAGAGCTTGTGCAAAAGGCCGCCGATCGCCACGTCGCCCAGGAGGCGGCGGACTACCGATCGATGTTCCTCGCGCTCTCGAAGGTCCAGCAGGCCGTCGTCGCCCGCATGCTCGAGAAGCAGGACAGCTATCGCCCGATGGACGCGGATGCGCTCGCCTTCTACCGGGAGTTTCTGGGCGTTGACGTGAACACCAATGCCGTGAATTCGGCACTGCAATCGCTTCGCGAGAACTCCCCTCCTATCGTCTGGAAGTCCAATCGAGGCGAGTACGCCCTCTCCGACTCGGGCATGGATCGCTGGTACGCCAACTGCCGCGAGGCAGGCCTCTGGCCACCCTGACATCCTGACATCAGAGCTATGGCCCGCATGACCACCAAAACCGCACCCACCCCCGACGCAACCCGCACGCCGGGTGATCCGCGTGGCGTGTTCTTTCGCAGGCCCCGGGATGATCCGAATGGTACTCACGCGCGATTTCAAGCACACCATGGCGGAACGCGCGGAGCGCGACCCGGCATTTGCCAAGGCCCTGCTTGACGAGGCAGCCACGCTCTTCTGGCCGCCGTCATCGATGCAGGGCGTTGACGCCCTGACCGCCGTCGAGCTTGCGATTTACCGCTTCAGCCCTGAGCGAGACCGGATGCGCTCACCCACTTCCTTCTTGCTCTTCCTCAGCAAGTCTTGTTCGGATGGTGTCAGCATCCGGGGGCCGCACGAGATACCGAGCTTCTGATTCAGTAAGGCGGTCGAAGGCGTAACCGCAGCGCGCTCCACGGAGAGCCCAAGCAAGAGGCCAGCAGCCTTTGCCAACGCTTCGGGAATGGCGTTGACCCCTGACTTGGCCGCGCACACGGCGCAAACCGGCGCCACGCGAGCCTTCGACGATCTCCCCGCACGAGTCTTGACGACTTTATGCGGGCACCCGCATAATTGGCCGCATGGAACGGAAGCTTCTGGTATGGCTGGGAAGCACTCGCGACGAGGTGCGTGCGTTCCCCGACGACGCGCGGCGGACTGCCGGCGAAGCATTGTTCCGCGTCGAATGCGGCACCGATCCGCTGAATTGGAAGCCCATGAAGACCATCGGCAGCGGAGTGCGCGAGATTCGCATCAAGGAAGCCAGTGGCGCGTTTCGCGTGATCTACCTCGCCACGAGAGGCGACAAGGTTTACGTATTGCACGCCTTCCAGAAGAAGACCGAGAAAACCACGCTGCACGATCTTCGCCTTGCGCAGGAACGCTTCAAGAACATCGAGGACTGAGCCATGGCCCGCATGACCACCAAAACCGCACCCACCCCCGACGCAACCCGCACGCCGGGTGATCCGCGTGGCGTGTTCTTTGATCTGTTCGACGCGGACACCGCCGTCGAGCTGACGATGCGCGGCGAACTGCTGATCGCGCTCGAACGCTGGCTCGCCGCCAGCGGGCAGACGCAGGCACAGGCCGCCAAGGTGCTCGGCGTCACGCAGGCCCGCGTCAGCAACATCAAGCGCGGCAAGTTCAGCGAGTTCAGCCTTGAGCAGCTGGTGAAGCTCGCCGCGCGCGCTGGCCTGAAGCCGCAGCTCACACTCGCCAAGGCCGCCTGACGAAGCGCCGAACGGTGGGGTGGGCAGGCCTCAAGCCGCCTCGGCAATGCGGCGCTCCGTCTCGGCCATCGTGGCGCCTGTTGCAATGCAGCCCGGCAGGTCGGGCACGTAGGCGGAAAACCCGGATCCAGCGGGTTCGATGACGACGGCGTAGCGCATGGTCTATCTCCTGATCCGGGCCTGTTTCAGCACACTCGCGAGTGTACCTGCGGCGACTTTCATGCCCGCAGCTTCGCCTGGGACGTTGCACGAAGGCCCCTACGGCGCGGCTGGCGTGCGCCCGGCCATTTCGATGGCCGCGACCATCGCGACCATCGCCGCGCGAATCTGCTTCGCCTTCTGGGCGTTGCCTGCCGCCATCTCGATCGGGCCGGAACCTCGCGCGACGCCCTGCAGAAGATCCGTGTCGTCGTCATCGCAATAAGCAGCAACCTTGGCACCGTCAAAAGGGACGCTGGCGTGGTGCACCAGACAGGCCATGCGCAGAAGGTCACGCGCATCCTTCGCGCCGTGAGCGCTTTCCTTCCGGTTCGCGTAGGCGCGCAGCTTGAGCACGACGAGATGCTCGACGCAGGCGACGCGATCCCGCTGCACACGCTTTGCGCCCGCGCGGGCGTCACCTGCCAAGGCCTGGGGGCTTGGACGCAAAGGCCGGTGATCCTGGCGTCGGGCGACACGCTGATGATCGAGGCGATGCCCGGCTACGCCTCCCCCATCCGCATCACCCTGCCCTTGCCAACGACAGAAAGCCAAGGCGCTGCGCGACTCGCGCTCGGCGCACTGGCTTACGGCGCCTTCGACCTGGTGGCGCGCGAGAGCATCCGCGGCACGCCTTGGTCACGAGCCAGCGTTCCCGGCCGGCCCAAAAGCCCACGCCGCATCAAGGGTGCCGAGCGCACCCGGCGCTGGCGGGAGAGCAAGCGAAGCGTGACCCCCATCACCGACTGACGCCGGCCGCGCGTCACTAATTGACGCAACGCGCCATCGGCCGCAGCGAACGCCGGCCCGACCCTCCATGATTTGCAAGGCATCACAGTTTGCGGGGTTCCGCGCTTGGCACGGATGGTGCATTGTTCGCCCCGTGCCGGGTTCGGCACCGACGGGTGCCCTCACGGGCCCGGGCACGCTCCCTCCCCTAGCTAGGAGTTTTTCCCATGAAGATCCAGAAAGGCTTCACCCTCATCGAACTGATGATCGTGGTGGCCATCATCGCCATCCTCGCCGCCATCGCCCTGCCGGCCTACCAGAACTACGTGGCCCGTGCGCAGGTCACCGCTGGCCTCGCCGACATCCGCGGTGGTGTTACCGCGTTCGAAGAGCTCGTTCAGCGCGGCAGCGCCGCGGCCGTCACCGTGGCCCGTCTCGGCCTGCGCAACACCACCCCGCGCTGCGCGATCTCGGCAGCCAGTGGCGAGACGGGCAACATCACCTGCACTCTGGTCGGCAACCCGCGCGTTTCTGGTCAGACCGTCATTCTTACCCGCACCACGGCCGGTGCCTTCAACTGCACCTCGTCGGTGCCGGCGGAGTTCCGCCCGACGGGCTGCACCTGATCCAAGCGCGTCACCGTTCGCCACCGCCGGGGCCTCGCGCCCCGGCGGTCTTGGCCTTCCCGGGCCGCCCGCCCGGTCTTGAAGAGAGGCAGCCGATGCCGCAGCCACCGCGCCACGCCCAGGGCTTCACCCTGATCGAGCTGATGATCGTGGTGGCCATCATCGCCATCCTGGCCGCCATCGCCATTCCGGCCTACCAGAACTACGTGGCCCGCAGCCAGGCCACCGCGGGTCTTGCCGACATCGTCGGCGGCCGCAGCCCCTTCGAATCCGAGCTGATCGCCGAGAGCGTGGTCACCACCGACCCCACCCTCATCGGCCTGCGCGTGAGCACCCAGCGCTGCTCCTTGATCGAGCTGGATTCGGCCGCCACCGGCTTCATCCGCTGCACCCTGCGCGGTAACCCGCTCATCCAGGGCCAAAGCATCACCCTGCGCCGCGACTTGGCCGGCAACTGGGCCTGCCAGACCACCATCGCCAGCAGCAACCACCGCCCGGCGCATTGCAACTGACATGAACCCCGGCTTTTCGCCCCGGCGCTGGGCCTGGCTGGCGCTGGTCGCCGCCTGCCTGCCGTTTCTTGCCGGGCTGCCCGGCGGCTTTCTCTTTGACGATTTCCCGACAATCGTCCATTCGGACCGGGTAAAACTCGAGTCACTCTCGCTCGAAGGACTCTGGCAAGCGGCATTTGCCTACGACCCTACCGGCGGCCTGCCGAGGCCCCTCGTCAACGCCAGTTTTGCCCTGAATCACTGGCTGAGCGGCCTTGAGCCCTCGGCATTCAAGCTGACCAACATCGTCCTGCATGCGTGCAACGGCCTGCTTGTTTACGCACTGATCAGCCGACTGCTGGTGGTTTGCGGCCACCTTCCCGCCGTTGCGAAGCCATTGGCGGTCCTCGCCACCACCGTCTGGCTGGCCCACCCGCTCCAGGTGTCCACCGTGCTGTACGTGGTGCAGCGCATGGAGATGGTCTGCACCACCTTCACCCTGCTGGCAATGCTGGGATACGTGAACCTTCGGGTTCGCATGATCCAGGGACACCCGCTGTCTTGGCCCTTGGCAACGGGCACGGTCGTCGCGACCGCCCTGGCATGGACTGCCAAAGAGAACGCCGCACTGATCCCGTACTTTCTGCTGGGGATCGAGGCCCTGGTTTTTCGATGCCGTGCCGCAAACCCGGCCGCATCGCAGTGGCTTCGCCGCGGTGTGTTCTTGGGCATCTTGCTTGGCACCGTAGCAGCGATCGGGCTATACGCCTACGGCCTTAGCGACCCCTCACGCTTCGCGGCGCGCGACTTCGGCCCTGGGGAGCGGCTGGCCTCGCAAGCGGTGATCTTGCCGTTCTATCTGGGGCTGATCTTCGTTCCCCGTCTCGATGCGATGGTGTTTTATTACGACCATTGGTGGCTTCGGACGTGGGGCGTCAGCGAAGTCGCCATCGGTGCCACGATGCTTGTCGGGTTGCTCGTACTGGCAGCGTGGCTCCGCAACCGCCGGCCGCTTGTTTCCTTGGGCATTGCGTGGTTCTTTACCGCGCACCTGCTGACCAGCGCCCCGTTTCCGCTCGAGCTTGCCTTCGAACATCGCAATTACATGGCGCTCGTTGGCATCGTCATCGCCTTGGTTGGCATCTTCGAGCCCCGACGCGACCCGTTCCCGGCGAAGTTCTGGGCCCTCCCCTGCGTGCTGGTGTTCGCCCTTGCGGCGGCCACCACGCTACGGGCAGCGTACTGGGCGGATGCGTCCCTGCTCGCGCGATACCTCGTCGATATCAACCCGGGCTCGGCCCGTGCGGCCCTCGACCTTGGCGAACGCTACATGCTGGCCGCGAACCGCAACCCCGACTCGCCATTGGCCGCAGCAGCCATCGCCGAGTACGAACGGGCCATGGCCCTGCCGCACGGCTCCATCCTGGGCGAGCACGCCGCCGTGCTGATGGCGGCGCAATTCGGCATGCCGCAGCGGCCGGAGTGGTGGCAAAGCATGGTGCGCAAGCTGCGGGACGACCCCCTGCGCCCGCAGGACGTGGATGCGCTGGCAGGGGTGGTGGAGCAACGCCTCGAAGGCCTGGCCGTCGAGGATGCCCCCCTGCTCGAGGCCACGCTGACCGCGGCGCGGCGCGGCACCCTGGCACCCGAGCTCGTGCTCCTTTTCGCCACCCATGCGGTGGAGGGCGCTCAGGATTACGCGGGGGCCGTGGAACTGTTCGCCCGTGGCCGGTTCGCCGCGCGAAACGATGCCGAATACCTGCAACGCATCGATGATGGCATCGAGAGAATCGGCGGGGCTGCACTCCTTGAGAGTGTGAACGCATGGCAAGCTGATCACCTTTCGCCGCCGCAGTAAGCACCATGGCCGACCAAAACCCACCGCCCTTCCTGATCTTCGGTGCACCGGCCATCGGTGAGGCGGAAATCGCCGAAGTGGAGGCCTGCCTGCGCTCCGGCTGGCTGGGCACCGGGCCGCGCACCCAACGTTTCGAGGCTGACTTCGCGGCCTACAAGGGCCTTGCCGCATCGCAGGCGGCCGGCGTCAACAGCTGCACGGCGGCGCTGCACGTGAGCATGGTGGCCGCCGGCCTCGAACCCGGCAGCGAGGTCATCACCACGCCGCTCACCTTCTGCGCCACCGTCAACGCCATCCTCCACGCCGGCCTGACGCCGGTGCTGGCCGATGTCGACCCGGCCACGCAGAACATCGACCCGCAGGCCATCGAGGCGGCCATCACCCCGCGCACCCGGGCCATCCTGCCGGTGCACTTCGCCGGGCGGCCCTGTGAGATGGAGGCCATCACGGCCATCGCCCGCAAACACCACCTCGTGCTGATCGAGGACTGCGCGCACGCCATCGAAACCGAATACCACGGCCGCAAGGCCGGCACCTTCGGCGAGTTCGGTTGCTTCAGCTTCTACGCCACCAAGAACGTGGTGACCGGCGAAGGCGGCATGATCCTCGCCCGCGATGAGGCGGCCGAAGTAGGATGCCCAATCAGACTCTTCAACACACGCAGTGTTCGAAGATTTCAAGCACCTTCAACGAATGTCGGTCATGACAACGCCCTTGAGAGCGACTTTCTGTGGGACGTCCTATCCCTCCAGTCCCAGCGATTGGAAAGGTGTGTTCCTCCGGCACCTGCTGTTCGCGCTGGCAAGGCGCAATGACATTCACCTCGCCTGCTGGCTGCCGCCGGGCGAGCTGCCGGCGTCAGTACGCCGCTTCGGGCGGGCTGAAGACACGGCGTTCCTCGGTGACCTGCTGCAGTCCGGCGGTATCGCCCAAGCGCTGCGTCGGCCGCGCCCTCGGACCCTTCGTGCGCCGATTGAGTTGCTCTATCGGCTGCGCCGGGCCTATCGCTCGGAGGCTCACTTCGACGTCCACCATGTGAACTGGCTGCAGCACGCCCTCGCGTTGCCGGATGACGGCTCCCCGGCCTTGATCACGGCCCTTGGAACGGACATGAGCCTGTTGTCGATTCCGGGCATGCCGGCCTTGCTCCGACGGAAGTTCCGGAGGCGGCGCGTCGTCCTGGCTCCTAACGCGCCATGGATGGCCGATCGGTTGCGCTGCCTGTTCGATGAAGTCTGCGAGATCGCCCCCGTATCGTTTGGAATCGACGCCCGATGGTTCGACGTCGAGCGCGACGCCCCGACTGGTTCGCCGACGTGGCTGGTCGTCAGCCGTCTGACGAAGGGCAAGATCGGCGACCTGTTCGAGTGGGCAGAGCCCCTGTTCGGTAGCGGGCATCGACGCCTCATCCTGGTCGGGCCAAGGCAGGACGAGCTCGCGATCCCGGATTGGGTCGACTACCGTGGCCCGGCGAGTGCACGCGAACTGGCGGAAGACTGGTTCCCGCAAGCCACGGGGATCATCACGCTCAGCCGCCACCCTGAAGGACGGCCCCAGCTGATGCTCGAAGCTGCCGCCAGCGGCCTACCCATCGTAGCCTCCGATCTGCGTGCCCACCTCGACTTCCGCGACGAAGGCTGCCCCTTGAGCATTGTGGAAGACCGCGACCAGTTCGCCGAGACCCTGATGGATCTCGAGCGGGCGGAAGGAAACCGGCAGACCGGTGAGGCCATGCGAGCGTGGGCGCGCACTTCCGTTGGCACCTGGGACGATTGCGCGGGGCGTTATGTGTCGCTGTACTCCCGACTGCTTGGAGGCGCGCGATGAAAATGGCTGTACTTGGCGGGGCAGGATTCATCGGCAGCCACCTGGTTCGCCGCTTCGCCAACTCGGGAAACGAGGTTCGTATCGGCCTCGCCCCCGATCGACGCTCCGCCGCAGGACACGCCACGCATTCGATCACCCTCGAGGGGCTGGACGATTACCGTGCCCTTGTTGCCGGCGTGGATGTCGTCATCCACGCAGCGGGACGGTCCACGCCGGCCACAAGCCGCGCCAACCCGATGCTCGAGGTCGACGAGAATCTCCGCAGCACGCTCCTGCTCAGCCAATCACTGGCCGAGCAGCCAACAACGCGATTGGTCTACCTGTCGAGTGCCGGCACGGTTTACGGTGACGTGCCTGACGGCAACGCGGGCGAGGACCGTCCGCTGCGCCCGCTGTCGAGCTATGGCGCGGGGAAGGTGGCGGCCGAAGGCTTCCTGCACGCCCTGCACGCCTCGCACGGCGTCCCAGTCGGTGTTTTCCGTGCGACCAACGTTTACGGACCCGGCCAGAAGCCCAAGGCAGGCTTCGCGCTGATTCCATGGGCGATCATCGCGCAACACGGCGGCTCGCCTTTCGAAGTGCGGGGGGGCGGCACGTCCCGACGCGATTTCCTCTACATCGACGATTTCTGCGAGGCGGTCGAGCGGATGGTCCTGGGCCAGTGGATGCAAGGTTTCCAGGTTCTGAACGTGGGTAGCGGATCGACGCACTCGGTGAACGAGGTGCTGGATCTCGTGGAACGTATCGGTCGCCGCCCCATTCACCGGCGCGCCATGCCGGGAAGTCCTGGGGACGTGAGCCGCATCGCGGTGTCGATTGAACGTGCGCAGCGGATGCTGGGTTGGGTGCCGACAACCGGACTGGATCGCGGTATCGATGCGACGATGCGCTGGCTGTGGGCTCAGGAATGTAGCGCGCCTCCCCTCGACCCTCCCCCTGGATAGCGCAGAAAGGCGAACCCGAGCAGCAGGTCCGCGAGCATCATCGCCACGCGTGCGGCAGCGGCAAGGGTCAACAGAGCGGCTGGTGCCAGGCCTTCTGATAGTGCCGCGAAAGCGCCCTCACGTACCCCAAGTCCGGCCGGCGTAATGACGGCTGCATAGCCCGCCAACCAGGCCAGAAGGTAATGGCCGCCCTCTCGGAGACCAGCGCTGGCGCTCGAGTCGGGCGCCAGCGCAAGTACAAGCGGCACGAGCGCAAAGGCCTGAAAGAACGCGCCCAAGTGAAGCAGGCCCGACGTGGCGATCGCCGTGGCGAGCGTTAGCCGCCTACGGAGCGTTCGCCACTCCACGGCGACAGCCGCCGTCGCCAAAACGGTCGAGGCGAGCGCGAGGATCGACCATGGAAGCGCGTCAGCGCTCGCGAAGGCCTCGATCGATGCCGCCACCGCGATCAGTGCGGCCAGGGCGGCCACGAAATGAACCATCAGCAGCGCCGCCCATTGCCCCGGTGGCGCCAAATCAGACGCACGAGCCACTTGGAAAGCGAAGCCCCAGACACGACCCGGAAGGTACTTGAACAACTGCCCGACAAAATAGACATGGCCGAATACTGCCCAAGGAAGGTCGCGCATGCCCATCGCCCTTGCGAGCACGACGTAGGCGACGAAAACCGAAAAGCCGCCGGCGGCAAACAGCAGGCTGGCCGCGATGAATGGGCGAAAGCCCATTCGTCGTGCTGCTTCGGGCATCCCCTTCAGGCCCTCGGAGAACTGCCAAACCACCGCAACAAGACAGGCCGTTGCCAGCAGGAGGCCGAGCCAACGCCAATGCGGGGCCAACGTCCTCAAGGCGTGTCCCGACGCTCGAGCACCCAGATGTAGCCCGGGAAGACCGGGCGGGCGAATCGGAACATGAGACGCGCTACTAGGCGCTTGATCCTTCCGCGGAAGAGATAGGCGGCATCGAACGCTTCCGGGTCATCGAGGATCGGGCCAGTGAAGTCGCGGACCGCGAACGCCGCCACCAACCGGCGGAGCGCACCATATCCGAGATGGCGTTCGTAGTAGCGATCGCCCTTTCCTGCGAGGCGCATGTAGCGATCGGCCAAGGTCGGCGGCAACCATGACAGAAACGGCAGACCGTGGTGCATCTCGACGATCACCCAGCGATTGGTCGCCGCGAAGTAGCAGACACCCCCAGGACGTAACACGCGGTGGATTTCCGCCATGAGCCGCTCGCCGTCCGGAACGTGCTCGTACACCTGCGAGCAGATGACGACATCGAAACTCGCGTCGTCGAAGGCAAGGGCCATGGCGTCGCCGGCCAGCAGCGTGACGTTCGCGGGCAACCCACGTGCAACGGCGGCCTGGATGGCCGCAGCGTCGATGTCGACACCGGTAACACGCCCGACGGAAGGCGAGAGGGCCTCGTCGATCAAGCCAGCGGAGCACCCCACATTCAGGACGCGTGCGTCGCGAAGTCGCTCACCAAGACACCGGTCGAGGACGGCAATCATGGTGGCCGCCTTCCGACGCCGCTCGGCGAAGTCGTACATCTGCGGACGCCCCGTCGCATAGTCGTGCTGGTAGCCGCGGCTCATGGCATGACCTCTGGGCGGGACTTGCGATAAACCACAACGTGGCCGCCCGCCAAGGAGGGAACATCAGGCAGCAGGGCGGCGATCATGGCGAGGAAAAGGTTGACGGCGGGAATGAGAGGCAGGAGTGCAACAGACAGCAGCCTACGGTAGACGCTGGTGCTCGCCTGATGCGACAGAACCGCCGAGGACAAACCGACACCGAATTGAACCGCAATGCTGCGGAACCCGGACGCCAAAGGTCGCTCCGAGAGGATCTGCCATCCGAAACGTTTCGCCAGTCCCCGCAATCCATGGATTGTTATCCTCTGGAAGTCTCGCGGCGCGTCATGGACGGGGTACAGGAACGGTACCGAGCAGAGAAGGACACCTCCGGGGCGGAGCACGCGATCGACCTCCGCCAAGGCGAGGTCGCATCGTTCGAGGTGCTCGATCACTTCCAAGAGAGCTACGGCGTCAAAGGTGGCATCTCCGAATGGCAACGCCGCGGCATCACCGTAAACATCGGGGCGTGCGCCGTACCAAGTGCGACCCACCTCAGGGTGGTCGAAGGCCACGTAATGCCAGCCTGGTGCAAGACTCACGCGAAGCCAGCCATCGCCAGCACCGATGTCGAGAAGCCAACCCGGGTCCGGAAGCCACTGCACTTCCGGCAGATCCGTGCGCGGCTCCCGGTAGAGCCATTGTGGGTGCAGTGGCGTCCGCCGGAGGACAGCCGCGAATCGCTTCCAACGGGAGGCAGGACGCATCACTCCCTGCCCTCCTCCCGCGCCGCAAGGTAGGTGAGCCCGGTGATCTGCTCGCTGATCAGCCCCATGAAGAAGGTGATGACCCCGGCGCTCATCAGCAGCGCGCTCATGTTGGTGAAGCGCCCGGCCTCGTAGAAGGTCCAGCCGTACCAGCCGGCACCCAGCAGGAAGAATGTGAGTGCCGCCGGGACGAACAGCTTCAGCGGCGAATACAGCGTGGCGATCTTGAAGATGATCAGCAGGAAGCGCACGCCGTCCTTCAGCGGCCGGATGTGGCTGGCGGTGCCGACGCGCTGGTGCACCGGGATGGGCACGTAGGCCACCGGGTAGCCGCTGCGGAAGAAGGCCATGGTGATGGTGGTGGGATAGCTGAAGCCGTTCGGCAAAAGGTGCAGGAACTCGCGGAACTTGCCCGCCCTCACGGCCCGGAACCCCGAAGTGAGGTCGGCCACCCGGTGCCCGGTCATCCAGCTCGCCAGCCGGTTGTACAGCGCATTGGCAAAGCCGCGGTGGCGGCTGGCCTGGCCCGAGGCGTCGCGGGCACCGACCACCATGTCGTGGCCTTCGGCGAGGCGGGCCAGCAGGGTGGCGATGTGGGCCGGGTCGTGCTGGCCGTCGGCGTCCATGAAGACGATCACCTCGCCCTTCGCAGCCCGGGCACCGCGCTTGATGGCGGCACCGTTGCCCATGCCGTAGGGCGTGCGCAGCACGCGCGCGCCGGCCGCTTCGGCCACGGCGACGCTGTCGTCGCTGGAGCCGTCGTCCACGACGATCAGCTCGGCCTGCGGATGGAGCCTGCGCAGTTCGGGCAGCACCCGGGCAAGGCCGGTGGCTTCGTTGCGGGCAGGCAGCACGACGGAACAATGCATGGGCAGGCCGTGATCAATTTGACCCGGCTAGGGTAGCCCAGCCGCCGCCATGGGATCGACCTCGGAAAGACCTGAACAAGTCCCCGATGCGGAGGCACATTCCAGCCAGCAGCGCGATTTTTGCGGACCGGTTCAATTCATTCACCTCTGCGTCGATTTCAGGCTGGCGTTGACGCGACACCACGACGCAACCACGATGGTTGCCACGGAGGGTGCAAGCATGCCGACGAACCTGACCCTGAAGAACATCCCTGACGAGGTGTACAACCGCCTGAAGATTGCGGCCGGGATGCACCGGCGCAGCCTGAACAGCGAAGCCATTGTGTGCCTTGAAGCGGCACTGGTGCCTGGCAGGGTGAAGCCGAGCGAGCGGCTTGCGAGCAACCCTTTATTTCCCGATAGGGAAATATCACTTGCACATCGTCCGGATGTGACTGATAGTTTCCCGAACGGGAAACTTAGTAAGCCATGACATCCATTCGATCACCTCAACAACTAGGGCATGCACTGCGTGCCGCTCGCAAGCAACTGGGGCTGACCCAGCCCCAGTTGGCGCTGGCGGCTGGGGTGGGTGTGCGCTTCATTGTCGACCTTGAAGCAGGCAAGCCCACCTTGCGACTGGAAAACGTACTGCGGGTCATTGATGCCCTGGGTGGAGAGCTCCAGTTGAGCGGGTTGCCATCCTCCGTGGCCAACGATCAACGCGAGGGCGGCAGCCATGGCGCATGAGCTGGCAGCAAGACGCCGTTGCCTTGTCCGCCTCGCTGCCCCTGCAAGCGGCACCGTTCGATGATCGCAAGACGCGTCCGTTCTTTGCTGGTCTTCTACCCGAAGGGCAGATGCGCCGCCTGATTGCGCAGCAGTTTCAGGTGTCTGGCCAGAACGACTTTGCCCTGCTGGACCACATCGGCGGCGAATGCGCCGGGGCCGTGACCTTCCTTGAGCCGGGGCAGGCTTTGCCTGTGCCAAACCGCAGCGATGACGTTCAATGGCTGAGCGACGACGACGTCGTTGCCATCCTGGATGAATTGCCGCGTCGCCCCATGCTGGCAGGCAAAGACGGCTTGCGACTTTCCTTGGCTGGTGCTCAAGACAAGTTGCCCGTGGTTTTCGATGGTGCCCGCATCGGGCTGCCCCTCAATGGCACGCCTAGCTCGCACATCCTGAAACCGGCCATCCACGGCGTTGACGACAGCGTGATCAACGAAGGATTTTGCATGGCTCGTTTCTGCTGGTTGAACGCTACGACCGACTGATCGATACGCAGGGGCACCGACAACGCCTTCATCAAGAGGACTTCTGCCAGGCCC
>Ga0209103_1000094_pt1 | contig 26611 bp, 24 predicted proteins | sample 4C3metaG_FD_184152 | JGI IMG/M metagenome (GOLD analysis project Ga0209103, IMG submission 184152) | Freshwater bacterial and archeal communities from Indian Creek, Illinois, USA - 4C3 metaG (SPAdes) (version 2) | ecosystem: Environmental > Aquatic > Freshwater > Unclassified | place: USA...
GCTAATACCATCGTTATTGCGGCAGTCAATGAAGTCTTGCCATGATCAACATGTCCTATCGTCCCCACGTTTACATGGGGCTTGCTCCTCTCAAACTTTGCTTTTGCCATCGTTATCTTCCTCCTTAAATATCGCAAGTTTTATCAACATTAAAACTATTTTGCTGTCAGCTTTTCTGCAATACTCTTTGGCACCTCTTCGTAATGAGATAGCTGCATTGTATAAGTACCGCGCCCCTGAGTCATGGAACGTAAAACTGTCGCATAACCAAACATCTCCGCTAAAGGAGCGAATCCTTTCACGACCTGCAGCGGTCCTCTCGGCTCAATGCCTTCAATCCTACCGCGCCTTGAGTTTATGTCACCCATCGTATCTCCTAAATATTCTTCAGGTACAACGGTCTCAAGCTTCATCATAGGTTCCAAAAGAATTGGCAAAGCTTTTGATGCAGCATCCCTGAATGCCATCGATCCGGCTATTTTAAATGCCATTTCCGATGAATCCACATCATGGTATGAACCATCAAAAAGAGTTACTCTGACATCCACAACCGGATAGCCTCCTAAAACGCCGCTTTGCATCGCTTCTTTTATGCCCGCTTCGATAGGCGGAATATATTCTCTTGGTACAACTCCGCCAATAATTTTGTTCACAAACTCAAAACCGCTTCCATGCAAAAGAGGCTCGAGTTCAATCCAAACATGCCCGTATTGACCGCGTCCCCCCGACTGGCGTACATATCTGCCTTCCGATTTGACAGCTTTCTTAACGGTTTCACGATACGCAACCTGTGGTTTGCCTACGTTTGCTTCAACTTTGAACTCTCTTAACATACGATCAACAATAATCTCAAGGTGCAGCTCACCCATTCCGGCTATAATAACCTGACCTGTTTCATTGTCTGTAAAAGTCCTGAATGTAGGATCTTCCTCAGCAAGCTTCTGAAGCGCTATTCCCATCTTTTCCTGTCCTGCTTTTGTCTTTGGTTCTATAGCAACCCGGAGAACCGGATCAGGAAATTCCATTGATTCAAGCAATAACGGGTTCTCTTCATTGCATAACGTATCCCCGGTAGTAGTATCTTTCAATCCAACCGCAGATACTATGTCTCCCGCGAAAACCTCCGGTAAGTCTTCCCTTGTATTGGCATGCATCTGAAGTATTCTGCCAATTCTTTCACGCTTCCTCTTCGTGGCATTGTAAACATACGATCCCGCCTTGAGAGCGCCTGAATATGTTCTGAAATATGTCAGTTTGCCTACATAAGGGTCCGTCATGATCTTAAACGCAAGCGCGCTGAATGGTTCTTCATCGGATGCTTTCCTTAAGATTTCCTGTTGGGTATCGATATCGACTCCCCTTATGGGCGGTATATCAACAGGCGATGGCAAATACTCAACAATTGCGTCTAAAAGCATCTCGATCCCTTTATTCTTGTATGAAGCTCCGCAAACGACCGGAACAATGTTGTTGGCTATAGTGGTTTTTCGTATCGCTTGCCTTACTTCGTCATCGGTAAGTTCTTCACCCTCAAGATACTTTGTCATTAAAGAGTCGTCTGATTCCACAATGGCTTCCAAAAGAACCGTCCTTAATTCCGCAGCCTTCTCTTTCAAATCTTCAGGAATATCATCTATAAGATTGTCCGTTCCCTGATCATTTATAAAATAAATCGCTTTATTGGTTACAAGATCGATTATCCCAATAAAAGAATCCTCGCTTCCAACCGGAATCTGAACAGGAACCGCATTTGCGCCTAGCCTCTGTTTCATCATATCGATGACTCTATAAAAGTCGGCTCCTATCATATCCATCTTATTTACATACGCGACTCTTGGTACTCCATATTTGTCCGCTTGTCTCCACACGGTTTCAGATTGGGGCTCAACCCCCCCTTTTGCACAAAACACGGCTACCGCTCCGTCAAGAACGCGCAGAGAGCGTTCAACTTCCACCGTGAAGTCCACGTGCCCCGGCGTGTCAATAACGTTTATACGACAGTTACGCCAATTCGTAGTAGTGGCAGCTGATGTTATGGTAATGCCGCGCTCCTGTTCCTGCTCCATCCAGTCCATTGTCGCCGTACCCTCATGTACTTCACCCATTCTGTGAAGACGGCCTGTGTAATACAATATGCGCTCGGTGGTAGTTGTCTTACCTGCGTCTATATGAGCCATAATCCCAATATTACGTGTTAAATCAAGCTTAGTATGCCTTGGCACTTTTATTCCCTCCTTTCAGTTGAACGTTCTCATTTGTAATATATATAAAATTTACCATTTGTAGTGAGCAAACGCCTTGTTAGCCTCGGCCATCTTGTGAGTATCATCACGCTTTTTGACCGAATTGCCTGTATTGTTCGAAGCATCAAGGATCTCGCCTGCTAAACGCTGCATCATCGTCTTTTCTCCTCTGTTACGAGAGTATTGAACGATCCAATTAAGCCCCATTGCCTGACGTCGGTCAGGGCGAACCTCAACCGGGACTTGGTAGGTGGCCCCGCCTACTCTTCTGGGTTTTACCTCCAAAACAGGCATACAATTATTGAGTGCTTGACTAAAAACTTCCATAGGATCTTTGCCGGTTTTCTCTTTGATAAAATCGAAAGCGCTGTAACAGATACTTTGCGCCACTCCCTTTTTGCCGTCTTTCGTAATCGCGTTTATGAGTTTAGTGATAATTTTCTCATTAAAAATGGGATCCGGCAGTATCTCCCGCTTCGCAACCGCACCTTTTCTGGGCATCAAAACAACTCCTTCCAAAAACTTACTTCTTGCCCTTCTTAGAACCGTACTTAGAACGCCCCTGCTTCCGATTGGCGGTACCTGACGCGTCAAGGGTACCGCGTATTATATGGTAACGCACACCCGGAAGATCCGGCACCCTTCCTCCGCGTATAAGCACAACCGAATGTTCCTGCAGATTATGCCCTATCCCCGGTATATACGCTGTAACTTCCGCACCGTTAACCAAACGCACTCTGGCAATTTTGCGCAGAGCGGAATTTGGTTTCTTAGGTGTTATGGTTCTGACCACAGTGCACACGCCCCGCTTTTGGGGATTTCCTCTTAATGCCGGTGTAGTCGTTTTCTCTACAGCCTTTTTTCTTTTATTACGGATCAATTGATTGATCGTCGGCATTTGCTCTTCCTCCTTCCGAATACAAACTGTTTATCATAAAAAAACTTATATTAAATATCATGATGTGCTCTTAAGGTATTTTATCAGAGCAAAACACCACGATATTTTAACACCAATGATTTTTCAAGTCAACAACTTTTCTGTTGACGCTCTTAGACTTTCACAGTTTCTCTTTCCTCAGCCGTCTCCTCATGCATTTCCTCTTCTTCGCCGGTAATGATCTCAATATTGTTATACCTGCTCATGCCTGTACCGGCAGGTATAAGCTTGCCTATAATAACATTTTCCTTAAGCCCTACCAGTGGATCGATCTTACCCTTAACAGCGGCATCGGTAAGCACCTTGGTGGTCTCCTGAAAGGATGCAGCCGACAAAAACGAATCTGTCGCAAGCGATGCTTTCGTGATCCCCAATAAAACCCTTTTTGCTATTGCGGGTTGACCTCCCTGATAAACTATCGCATCATTTTCCCTCTCAAACTGGAATATGTCAACCAGACTACCGGGAAGCATAGTGGTATCTCCCGACTCCTCAATCCTTACTTTTCGCAGCATCTGCCTTATTATTACTTCAATATGGCGATCGTTTATATCAACTCCCTGGAATCGATAGACTTTTTGCACTTCCTGGGTGAGATATGCCTGCACGCCTTTTGTCCCTTTTATTTTTAGTATATCATGCGGATTAACCGACCCTTCGGTAAGTTCGTCTCCGGCTTCTACTTTATGACCGTTTTGCACCCTAAGCCTTGAGCCATAGGGTACAGGATAATTCTTCGTCTCTCCGTCATTTCCGATTATTACTATTTCTCGCTTCTTGTTTTTTTCATTGATGTGTACAGTACCGGATGCTTCCGCAATAATCGCAAGTCCTTTAGGTTTTCTTGCCTCAAAAAGCTCCTCTACCCTGGGAAGTCCCTGTGTTATATCGTCCCCTGCAACTCCACCGGTATGGAATGTCCTCATCGTAAGCTGTGTTCCCGGCTCACCTATGGATTGTGCGGCGATAATACCTACGGCCTCTCCAATATTTACAGGTTCGCCCGTTGCAAGGTTTGCTCCATAGCACTTCGCACATACTCCATGCTCCGTTTTGCATGTGAGCACCGAGCGCACATTTACTTTATCAATCCCAGCCTGAATTATTGAATCTGCTTGTTCAGGAGCGATTAATTGATTAATGCCTACTAATACTGCACCTGATTTGGGATGTACGACATTTTCAGTTGTAAAACGCCCAATTATCCTGTCTGAGAGAGGCTCAATCCCCTGCGTTCCATCGTGAATCTCCATAACGGTCATCCCTTTGACCCGTTCATTTGCCTGCGTAAAGCAATCATTGGCTCTTACTATTACATCCTGGCTGACATCAACAAGCCTTCTTGTCAGATACCCCGAGTCTGCAGTTCTAAGAGCAGTGTCCGCCAAACCTTTTCTTGCACCATGGGTTGAAATAAAAAACTCAAGCACTGTAAGACCTTCTCTAAAATTCGATCTGATGGGGGCTTCTATTATCATTCCGCTTGGATTTGCCATCAAACCTCTCATCCCGCCAAGCTGACGAATTTGGTTGATACTTCCCCGGGCACCCGATTTTGCCATCATAAAAATCGGATTAAATTCGTCAAGTCCTTTCATAAGGTCACTCGTGACCTGTTCCGTCGTCTTATCCCATATGCTAATAATCTGCTTGTAACGCTCATCTTCCGATACAAGACCTCTTCGGTACTGGCGCTCAACCACCTTCACCTGTTCGTCCGCCTGTTTTAACACTTCATGCTTGTTCGGTGGAACTACAATATCCATAATACCTATTGTTATAGCACCCTTTGTCGAATATGTGAAGCCTATAGCTTTGATTTTATCAAGAATCTGGGCGGTATCGGCGGAACCGTATTTTCTGTAGCAGCGCTCCACAATGTTGCCAAGTATCTTCTTGTCAACAGGCATATCAAATTCAAAAAGAAATGCTTCATCAGGATTGTCCCTGTCTTTAAAGCCTAAATCCTGTGGTATAGCTTCGTTGAATATGACTCGTCCCGGCGTTGTATCTATTATCTTGCTTATCTTTTCAGATCCTATCTGCTTGTGGACCCTGAGTTTTATCCTGGCATGTAGCCCTACATTACCTGTCTGATATGCCATCAACACTTCATCGACGTTTCCAAACACGCTACCTTCGCCCTTTTCTCCATCCTTTTCAATCGTGAGATAGTAACAGCCTATGACCATATCCTGAGTCGGGCTTACCACAGGGCGTCCATCCTGAGGTTTAAGCAAGTTATTTGATGAAAGCATTAAAAAACGCGCCTCAACTTGGGCTTCCATTGAGAGTGGAACGTGCACCGCCATCTGATCCCCGTCAAAATCTGCATTATATGCGGTACAAACAAGAGGATGTATCCTTAGCGCTCTGCCTTCAGCTAAAACCGGCTGAAATGCTTGGATCCCCAAACGGTGAAGAGTTGGCGCACGATTTAAAAGTACAGGATGTTCTTTTATAACTTCTTCCAATACATCCCAAACTTCTGTTTTAGCCCGTTCGACCATCCTTTTTGCGCTCTTAATATTGTGCGCGAGATTCTTTTTAACCAGTCTTTTCATGACAAAAGGCTTAAAAAGTTCAAGAGCCATTTCTTTAGGCAAACCACACTGATGCATACTAAGCTCAGGACCTACCACGATAACGGAACGACCGGAATAATCAACTCTTTTCCCTAAAAGGTTTTGACGAAATCTCCCTTGTTTGCCTTTAAGCATGTCTGAAAGTGATTTTAAAGGTCTATTACCAGGTCCTGTCACAGGCCGTCCCCTGCGTCCGTTATCTATAAGAGCATCGACAGCTTCCTGCAGCATCCGCTTTTCATTACGGACGATTATATCAGGCGCACCTAACTCAAGTAAACGTTTTAAGCGGTTGTTTCTGTTTATCACCCTGCGATATAGATCGTTCAAATCTGAAGTTGCGAAACGTCCGCCGTCAAGCTGTACCATCGGCCTTAATTCCGGCGGTATCACAGGTACTACGTCAAGTATCATCCAATCGGGGCGATTGCCCGAATTACGAAACGCTTCTATCACTTCAAGTCTTTTTATTATCCTTATCCTTTTTTGACCTGTGGAATTCTTAAGCTCATCTTTTAATTCGTCTGATAAATCTTCAAGGTCAATTTTCTGAAGAAGCTCCTTTATGGCCTCGGCACCCATTCTTGCCTTAAATTTATTTCCATATTTTTCTTCTAGTTCCCTATACTCCCTTTCGTTCAAAAGTTGTTTGTCATCAAGAGGGACGTTCCCTTTATCTATAACTACATATGAAGCAAAATACAATATCTTCTCAAGCGATCTCGGGGCCATGTCCAACAAAAGTCCTATTCTACTCGGTATCCCTTTAAAATACCATATATGCGAAACGGGAGCCGCTAATTCTATGTGACCCATGCGTTCACGACGAACTTTCGACCTTGTTACCTCAACTCCGCAACGGTCGCAAATAATGCCTTTATATCTTACCCTCTTGTATTTGCCGCAATGACATTCCCAATCCTTTTGCGGACCGAATATTTTCTCGCAAAACAGACCATCTTTCTCGGGCTTAAGAGTTCTGTAATTAATAGTTTCAGGTTTCTTCACCTCTCCTTTTGACCATTCCCTTATCTTATCTGGAGAAGCCAATCCGATACGGATCGAATCAAAATTGTTAAGCTCCATAAAAGCCTTCTCTCCTTCTTAAACTATTACTTCAACGAATTGCATCAACTAAGCATTTTTCGATGTAATGCTATTTATCAAGTTTCGATTCTTCATTTTCCGCGAAACCATCAAAATCTCCTTCAGGCTCATCGTCAAATTCATCGCTTGTTTCATCAATTTCCGGTATCCCGGCGATATCGTCAATATCAAAATCATCAAATTCATCGTCATCTATATCATCGTCATCAAGACGTTCACGTTCAGGCATCTTAGTTACTTCAAGACCGAGTGAAACATCATCAAACTCGTCCTCAATCATGCCTTTAATGCGCACTTCTTCCTTTTCTTCAGTTAAAACCTTAATATCAAGCGCAAGGCTCTGAAGTTCTTTTATAAGCACTTTAAAAGATTCAGGCACACCGGGCTCAGGTATATTTTCTCCTTTAACTATTGATTCATATGTTTTGACACGCCCAACCACGTCATCTGACTTAACTGTCAAAATCTCCTGTAAGGTATATGCAGCTCCATATGCCTCAAGTGCCCAGACTTCCATCTCTCCGAATCTTTGCCCGCCAAATTGTGCTTTCCCGCCCAAAGGCTGCTGGGTCACCAACGAGTATGGCCCTGTTGAACGCGCATGGATTTTATCATCTACCAAATGCGCAAGCTTGAGTATATACATATATCCTACCGTTACAGGATTGTCAAAAGGCTCGCCGCTTCGCCCGTCATACAGTATCGTTTTTCCGTCGGGCCGAAGGCCTGCCCTTGCTATAAGCTTCATTACATCCTCTTCGGCAGCCCCATCGAAAACAGGAGTTGAAATGCGTCTGCCCATGGCTTTGGCCGCAAGTCCAAGATGGGTTTCAAGCACCTGTCCTATGTTCATCCTGGACGGTACTCCCAAAGGACTCAGTACTATTTCAACAGGTGTACCATCCGGCATAAAGGGCATATCCTCCTCGGGCATAATTCTTGAAACAACACCCTTATTACCGTGTCTGCCGGCTATTTTGTCCCCTACCGAAATCTTTCTTTTTTGCGCCACATATACCCTAACCAGCTGGTTAACCCCCGGGGAAAGCTCATCGCCTTCCTGACGGGTGAATACTTTCACATCGACAATAATTCCGCCTTCTCCATGCGGAACTCTTAATGATGTGTCCCTCACTTCTCTTGCCTTTTCACCAAATATCGCCCGCAACAGCCTTTCTTCAGCGGTTAGCTCCGTCTCGCCTTTAGGTGTGACCTTACCAACCAGTATATCTCCCGATCTCACTTCAGCGCCAATTCTTACTATCCCTCGTTCATCCAAATCCTTTAATGCTTCTTCCCCCATGTTGGGGACTTCCCTTGTAATCTCCTCGCTGCCAAGCTTTGTGTCCCTAGCTTCGGACTCATATTCTTCTATGTGTATCGAGGTATATACATCCTCTTTAACCAGCTTTTCGCTTATCAGAATGGCATCTTCAAAGTTATAGCCCTCCCATGGCATAAACGCGACCAATACATCTTTTCCAAGAGCAAGCTCTCCGTTTTCGGTAGAAGGTCCGTCAGCCAGGATTTGTCCCTTTTCAACCCGATCGTTTAAGGATACGATAGGCCTCTGGTTTACACATGTACCTTGATTTGAACGCCGAAATTTTAGAAGCTTGTATACCGAATTGCTGCCTTGATCCCCTTTTACAACTACTTCCTGCGCGGATACCTTCTTTACCGTTCCACCCTCTTTAGCCAATACTACCGCACCCGAATCCCTTGCAGCCTTGAATTCCATGCCGGTTCCCACAATTGGCGCTTTGCATGAAATAAGTGGCACTGCCTGTCGCTGCATGTTTGAACCCATGAGAGCTCTGTTAGCATCGTTATTTTCAAGGAAAGGAATTAAAGCTGTTGCGACTGAAACCACCTGCTTTGGAGACACATCCATCAATTCGATGCGTTCGCTTGGCATTTCATGAACTTCATGCCGGACGCGCGCCACCACCCTTGAATTGACAAACCAACCGTTGTCGTCTAAAGGTTCGTTTGCCTGTGCAATGACATAATCGTACTCCTCGTCCGCCGTAAGATAGACTATTTCACCTGTAACCGTCTTCGCTTCCTGATCTACTTTCACGTAGGGAGCTTCTATAAATCCGTACTCGTTTGTCTTTGCGTAAGTGCTCAAAGAGTTTATAAGTCCTATGTTTGGTCCCTCAGGAGTTTCTATTGGGCAAATTCTTCCATAGTGTGAATCGTGCACGTCACGAACTTCAAAGCCTGCTCTGTCCCTGCTTAGTCCACCCGGCCCCAGTGCGCTCAATCTTCTTTTATGCGTTAATTCAGACAGCGGATTAATTTGATCCATAAACTGAGATAATTGGCTACTGCCAAAAAATTCTTTCATCGTGGCTACAACCGGCCGTATATTTATAAGAGCTTGAGGAGTTACCGCATCCATATCCTGGATGGTCATCCTTTCCCTTATAACTCTTTCCATTCGCGCCAGTCCGGTTCTGAACTGATTTTGAAGCAATTCTCCCACTGAGCGCAAACGCCTGTTCCCCAGATGGTCTATATCGTCATGAAATCCTATCTCGTCGGGCAAATGCAGAACATAGCTAAAAGAAGCAACAATGTCATCAAATATTATATGTTTTGGTATGAGCTTACCTGACTCAGCCTTTATCGCTTCCTTAAGCTCCTTATCCTTAAGCCCGCGGGCAAGTATATTTTTAAGCGAGGGGTAATGCACTTTCTCGTTTATGCCTATTTCATTTGGATCAAATGAAAGGTGATATTTTGCGTCTACGAAATTATTGCCCGTAATTTTGGCGGTTTTATCGCCCTCGATTTCGATTGTCACGCTGTTTATCCCGGAATTTTGTATTAACTCAGCTTTCGAACGACTGAATTTCTCGCCAATTTCAGCCAAAATTTCTCCGGTCTGCGGATGCACAACCCTCTGTGCACTTCTTTTACCGGCAATACGGCTGCTTATTCCAAGTTTCTTATTAAATTTATACCGACCCACCCGAGCTAAATCATAACGCTTAGGATCAAAAAACAATGATTTGAAAAGCTGCTCTGCACTGTCCACAGTCGGAGGCTCCGCAGGCCTTAAGCGTTTGTATATCTCAAGAAGTCCCTCTTCTCTGTTTTTGGAATTGTCTTTTTCAAGTGTATTTATAAGCCTTATATTTTCTCCGAAAAGTTCTATTATCTGCGCATCGGTTCCCCACCCAATCGCTCTTAAAAGTACTGTTGCAGGAAGCTTACGAGTACGATCTACTTTCACCCATATAATGTCATTAGAATCGGTATCGTACTCAAGCCAAGCCCCACGATTGGGAATAACTGTTGTCGAATAAAGCTTTTTACCGGTTTTGTCGATCTCTTCCATAAAATATACGCCCGGAGATCGCACAAGCTGGCTTACTATTACACGTTCCGCACCGTTTATTACAAATGTGCCTTTTTCGGTCATCAAAGGAAAATCACCCATAAAGACTTCTTGTTCCTTGACCTCGCCGGTTTCTTTGTTAATAAGGCGAACGCGCATCTTAAGCGGAGCAGCATATGTAACGTCTCTGTCCTTGCACTCTTCTACAGAATATTTGGTGTTTGTATCTAATCTGTAATCAACAAACTCAAGTATCAGGCTCTCCGTATAACCGGTTATTGGAGACACATCATCTAAAACTTCCCTTAATCCTTCCTCGACAAACCAACGATATGATTTCTTCTGCCCCTCTATGAGATCGGGAAGCTCAAGCACCTCGCTAAGTCTTGAAAAACTAAGACGTTTGTTTGCCTTTATATCCATTGCTCCTATCATGCACTTCTCTCCCTTATACATAATTTAAAACGATTATAAACTAAAAAAGCCAAAAAACTCCCTCCTCAGAAGTTTTTGGGGTTAATTGAGCCAAAAACACCTAATTTAATTATTTCCTTAAGTCCCATTCATTATTCGATGTATAATGCAAAAGTAATAAAAACGTGTAATTATTGATCATCCTCCACAGTAAATATCAATGCAATTAACGATATTAACATAGTCGGAACACCATGTCAAGAAAAAAATTGTCCCCGTGGACATGCCACGGGGACGTTTTGCTTGGCAGATTTCTTTACTCCGCCCAAATTAATCACCGACTTATAGTCAGGCAATTAAACCTTAATATAGGGATGATTCTACTGCAATAAGTGATACTGTTGCAAAATAACGAATGCAGCCCAGGCTTAAGTTGCATAAATCAGCCGCTGAAGTCGCAGCATTTCAAGGTCAAGGGACACATCACTGCTTTGCGAGAAGGACTGGTGCGATGTGTCCCTAATGCAAAAATGCCATGGATGGCATTTTTAGCATCACTGCAACAGGACGTTGGCATTGATGCGTGCGAGAAAACGCAAGACGAGGTGATGCTGATTGCAACATGGCCTCGGTGAAATGAGTTTTGTAGCAGTATCAAGGAATTATTTTATCTCTACTTTTGCTCCGACTTCTGATAACTTTGTTTTGGCAGTATTGGCTTCTTCCTTGCTTATGCCTTCCTTAACTGCTTTAGGAGCGGCTTCCACCAGATCCTTTGCCTCTTTTAATCCTAAACCTGTAAGTTCACGTACGACCTTTATAACCTTGATCTTTTCAGGACCAATTTCTGCGAGTATCACATTAAATTCAGTCTTTTCCTCTTCGACCGGGGCTGCTGCTACCGGAGCTGCTGCCACTGCGACAGGCGCCGCAGCACTTACTCCAAATTCTTGCTCTAAAGCCTTTACGAGCTCTACCAGCTCAAGTACTGTCATAGATTTGATAGCTTCCATTATCTGATTCTTATCCATTTCTGATCTCCTTCCGAATTTTAAAAAATCTTTTACCTATCAGCCATTGGCTGATTCTTTGCTTTCTTTAATAGAATTTAGTGCGTAAACAAACGCTCTCACCGGGCCTCCCAAAACTCCGACTAGGTTTGCAACAGGAGCGTTGAGTGAGCCGAGCAGTTTTGCGACCAACTCTTGCTTTGAAGGCAGCTCAGCCAAAACCTTTACGCTTTGGGCGTCAATTACTTTACCTTCAAGTATCCCTGCCTTAATTTGCATTTTGTTGAGTTTTTTAATGCTTTCAGATATTTGCTTTGCGGGAGCGACAGGATCGCTCATACCAAACGCCATTGCGGTCGGCCCTGAAAGATGGGCGCTTAATCCTACGATCCCAACTTCTTTGGCTGCAATCTCAACCAAGGTATTCTTAAATACTTTATATTTTATTCCCGCCTCAGAAAGCTGCCTTCTCATGCGAGTAGCTTCCTCAACATTAATCCCCTTGTAATCCACAAGCACAACGCTGGTTGAATCTTTGAGCAACTGCTTAATTTCGGAAACAGTCTGCGTCTTTATTTCTCTCGCCTTTGATATCTTCTCCATGAATTATCACCTCCTTCAATACAAAAACCCTCCTGCCAATAAGGCAAGAGGGTAGATCTCAGTTTAGCGTAAAAAACGCTTGAAACTACCGGCTTACCTCGGCAGGATATTAAGCGTGAGCACCTGCTGTCTTAGATAAGTAACCGCATGTGAAAAACCGGAGGAGCTGTCCTCATGGTTTACTGGTTTAGTTTAATAGGGTTGACCTTAATGCCCGGTCCCATAGTACTTGAGAGCACAACGCTTTTCAGGTATATTCCCTTTGAAGCCTCAGGCTTTGCTTTTATTACCGCTTCCATGAAAACCGAAAAGTTTTCGAGAAGTTTGCCATCATCAAACGAAGCCTTTCCGACAGGAACATGGACGATACCACCCTTGTCGACGCGATACTCAATTTTACCGGCCTTTATATCCCTTACAGCCCTTGCTGTGTCCATAGTGACTGTTCCAGCTTTTGGGTTTGGCATAAGTCCTCTGGGTCCTAAGATGCGCCCTAATTTACCTACCGTACCCATCATGTCAGGAGTAGCTACACAAGCGTCAAAACCAAGCCAGCCCTCATTCTGGATTTTCGTAACCATATCCTCGGCTCCTACAAAATCAGCCCCGGCTTCCTCGGCTTCTCTCGCTTTCTCACCCTTCGCAAATACCAATACCTTTAAAGTTTTTCCCGTCCCATGCGGTAATACGACTACTCCGCGCACCTGTTGATCAGCATGCCTTGGATCTACCCCGAGCTTTACGGAAGCTTCGATAGTTTCGTCAAATTTGGCTTTAGCCGTTGCTTTGGTCAAACTAATAGCCTCTGTGGGTTCATAAAGCTTGGTGCGGTCAACAAGCTTCATGCTTTCAATGTATTTTTTGCCTTTTCTCATGAATGTATCCTCCTTTGTGGTATATCGGCCTTGATACAGACCTCCCACTAATTAAAGCAAGTATTATTCTGATATGGTGATTCCTATACTTCTTGCTGTACCTGCCACCATACTTGTTGCCGAATCAAGATTGGCGGTATTAAGATCCGGAAGCTTAAGCTCCGCTATCTCTTTGATCTGATTGTGACTTAACTTAGCAACCTTGACGCTGTTTGGTTTTGCGGAGCCCGATTCGATACCCGCAGCTTTTTTAAGCAATACCGCAGCCGGCGGAGTCTTTGTTACAAACGTGAATGACCTGTCTTGAAACACTGTTACGACAACAGGTATTACCAAGCCTGCCTGCTTTGCGGTCCTTTCATTGAATTCCTTGCAGAAAGCCATGATATTGATACCATGCTGCCCAAGTGCCGGCCCTACCGGAGGAGCTGGAGTAGCTTTCGCAGCATTGATTTGTAATTTTACCATGGCTGTAACTTTTTTAGCCATTTACACTATTCCTCCCAATTCCTGTCTAAATCTTTTGTATCTGTTCAAAACGCAATTCGATGGGCGTATCCCTACCAAACATCGAAACCGCGACCTTCACCTTTTGTTTATCAGGGTAAATTTCCTCAACTACACCGATAAAATTCTCAAGGGGTCCGAATATCACCCTTATATTGTCACCTATTTCGACATTTATCTTAACGGCGACCTGCTCTACGCCCATGATCCGTATTTCCTCATCCGTCAAAGGAATAGGTTTCGATCCCTGTCCTACAAAACCTGTTACCCCTCTTGTATTGCGTACAGCATACCACGCTTCGTCGGTCATTTCCATTTTCACGAGTACATATCCGGGATATATCTTTCTCATGACCGACTTTCTTTTTCCGTCTTTTACCTCAATCTGCTCTCTCATGGGGACTTTGACCTCAAATATGAGATTCTTCATGTTTCGATTTTCGACGGTCTTATCGATATTAGTCTTTACTTTATTTTCATAGCCTGAATAAGTATGCACAACATACCATTTTCCTTGTTCGACAGTTTGCTCAGACATAAGCTAAGGGTCAACGCAATTGCGTAACCCTCCTCCTTTACCCTAAGATATTAACGCTAAAAGCTGAGTAAGCCCCATGTCCACCAAACCTGTTACAACCGCAAAGGCCATTATGAATATCAAAGCGGCAATAACATAGCTGGTCAATTCTTTTTTGGAAGGCCAGGACACCTTTTTCACTTCAGAGAGAACCTCGCGGAAGTATTTTCTGATGTCTTTCCTTACCTTTGGCTTTTTAGGGACTGGTTTATTTGTATTTTCGTTCGCCATATCATTTCAAAATCCTTTTCTGGAGATTAACACCTGTTCTTAATTGCAATTCGCACCTTAAACAGAAGACTTCACAAACCCGAGCAGTATTAAGCCGAGTTTTTAGCCAGTTACTCACTTCGTTTCTCTGTGTTTAGTATGCTCTCTACAAAACTTGCAGAACTTCCTGAGCTCAATTCTCTCAGTCTGCTTCTTTTTATTTTTGAATGTACCGTAATTACGTTGTTTGCATTCGGTACATGCCAATGTTATTTTATCACGCATCATTACACCTCAAATAATAATTACACTTTTATTCCCGTTACTACCCCTGCGCCTACTGTCCTTCCGCCTTCGCGTATTGCAAATCTTAAACCTTCCTCAACCGCTATCGGAGTGATAAGCTTGACTACCATGTTTACATTGTCACCGGGCATCACCATCTCTACACCGGCAGGCAATTCCGCTACCCCTGTAACGTCTGTCGTCCTGAAATAAAACTGCGGACGATATCCGTTGAAAAATGGCGTATGACGCCCTCCTTCTTCCTTAGACAATACGTACACCTGGGCATTAAACTCAGTATGCGGCTTTATGCTGCCCGGCTTTGCAAGCACTTGGCCGCGCTCCACTTCTTCCCTTTGTACTCCGCGAAGCAATACACCTACGTTGTCTCCCGCCATTCCTTCGTCAAGAAGCTTTCTGAACATCTCTATCCCGGTTACAACAGTTGCTCTCGGCTTGTCACTTAATCCGACTATCTCAGTTGTCTCCCCCACCTTGAGCTTCCCTCTCTCAATCCTGCCCGTTGCTACCGTTCCGCGTCCGGTTATGGTGAATACGTCCTCAACCGGCATTAAGAAAGGTTTCTCTATGTCTCTTTGCGGTGTCGGAATGTATTCGTCAATTGCATCCATAAGCTCAAATATCGCCTTGCACGAATCACTCTTCTCAACATCTCCGCCGCTTTGTACCGTCTCAAGCGCCTTTAATGCCGACCCCTTTATTACCGGTATGTCGTCGCCCGGGAATTCGTATACACTCAATAACTCCCTTATTTCCATCTCAACCAGTTCTAAAAGCTCAGGATCGTCCACCATGTCAACCTTGTTCATGAATACCACAATGTATGGCACCCCTACCTGACGCGCTAACAGTATGTGCTCTCTTGTCTGAGGCATAGGTCCGTCAGCCGCTGATACCACAAGTATCGCTCCGTCCATCTGCGCCGCGCCGGTTATCATGTTCTTCACATAGTCGGCGTGACCTGGGCAGTCAACGTGCGCATAGTGCCTCTTCAACGTCTCGTACTCAACGTGAGCCGTATTGATCGTTATTCCTCTTGCCTTCTCTTCGGGAGCCTTGTCGATCTCGTCATACCTTGTAGCCTTCGCTCTGCCATACTTTGCTAATACCATCGTTATTGCGGCAGTCAATGAAGTCTTGCCATGATCAACATGTCCTATCGTCCCCACGTTTACATGGGGCTTGCTCCTCTCAAACTTTGCTTTTGCCATCGTTATCTTCCTCCTTAGAAATTATGTCAACATATCAACAGCACCTGGCGTTTCTCTATGGAGCCCATGACCGGATTTGAACCGGTGACCACCGCCTTACCATGGCGGTGCTCTGCCGACTGAGCTACATGGGCGCTTAAGTCATTAAAAATGAATTTCGTGTGGAGCGGGTGATGGGAATCGGACCCACGCTCCCAGCTTGGGAAGCTGGAGTTCTACCATTGAACTACACCCGCACGCCGAAAATTCAACAAAACATATTCTAACCCTCTAATTTGGGTTTGTCAATATATGATTTGATTTTCGCAAAACTCACTTCTATTCGGTTTTATCAAGGTGACGTTCCAATTTCCTTTTTATCCTTTGTAAAGCATTGTCTATCGACTTTACATGCCTGTCCAATTCATAGGCAATCTCTTGGTATGATCTGCCCTGTGTATAATAAAGAAGTACCTTTTTTTCAAGGTCGCTCAAAAGCTCACTAATTTTTCTTTCGATTCCGGCACATTCTTCCTGAGCAATCATAAGCTCCTCAGGGTCAGCAACTCTGACCCCAGACAAAACATCAAGCAGCGTGCGCTCACCTTCGTCATCATAAACAGGCTTATTCAAAGACACATATGAATTAAGAGGCATGTGCTTTTGTCTTGTTGCTGTCTTTATGGCTGTTATTATCTGACGTGTAACGCATAATTCGGCAAAAGCTTTGAAAGGCGAAAGCTTGTCCGGTTTAAAATCGCGAATAGCCTTGCAAAGGCCTATCATCCCTTCCTGAACTATATCTTCACGATCAGCGCCTATCAGGAAATACGAACGGGCCTTCGTCTTTACGAAGTTCCTGTACCTATGTATAAGATACTCCAAAGCATCGGTATCCCCTTCTCTGGTATAAGAAATCAATTCTTCATCCGACATCAGAGGAAAATGTCCAATGCTTCGTTTTGCCAAATTTGTATCCATCGCTATCATCTCCAAAAGCGCGATTTGTTACGAAATGAATTGTACAAACCTTGAACAGATTATACATTACATAATTTTAATCAGTCAAGCTATTTAATTCGTATTTAGCTTCTTTGGCGGACAATTTCATATAAAAGCAGTGCTGCAGCAACAGAAGCATTTAAGGAATCAATTTTCCCTTTTAACGGTATACCTGCAATGAAATCACATTTTTCTTTAATCAGGCGGCTTATCCCCTTATCCTCACCACCTATGACGATAGCGAGAGGAATTGAAAAATCCAGGCCGGTATAGACAGTCCCCGTAGGATCCGCGCCTATCACCCATAATCCCTTTTCTTTAAGCTTATCAATTGTCGTCGGTATATTTGAAACTTTAGCTATGGCTATATACTCAAGAGCCCCTGCCGAAGCTTTGACAACCGACGTCGTTATACCTACGGCTCTCCTTTTTGGTATCACAACACCGTGCGCCCCGGCACATTCCGCAGTTCTCAATATAGCGCCAAAATTATGAGGATCGGTTATTGAGTCTAAAATAAGCACAAATGGTTTTTCGTTGCATTTTGCTGCTATCATCAATATATCATCTATTTCTTTGTACTCATACGGTACTGTTTGCGCAATCACTCCCTGATGTTGCCCTGATTCAGAGATTTTGTCAAGATTTGCTTTTTCTACAAGTTTGACAATTACCCCTCTTTCATGCGCTTTTCTTATTATCTCACCAATAGCAGCGCCATGAGCATCTTTGGCGATCATTATCTTATCAATACTCTTGCCTGAGCGAAGCGCTTCTAATACAGGATTTCTCCCTTCCAGGCGAAACTCGTTTTCATTTTCAATCGGTGCTCTCATACTTCCTCCACTTCAATCCGATGAATCGCGCTTGCAAACAAAGCATTGTATTCTTCTAAAACTTCACTCATCTTCCCACAGCTTAAATCATTTTCCGGACAATCACCTGATACGCAGGAGGGTCCTGCATTAGAGAAAAGCTCGGGAGCAACCTCTAAAACTTTTCTTAGCATTAGGATTGCAAGCTCCCTAATTTCCCATTGCGCCCTATTGCAACAACGTAAATTAAAAAAGTGTAAAAGTTCTCTCGCATTCATACTCATTATAAATTTAGTTTCGCAGGCATTCGGCAATACGAATCTCGCGTCTTCATTGGAAGACTCTTTTCCGTTTCCTAAAACTTCAAGCCATTCATCGTACCACTTTTGTATAATAGCCATCTGGGAGGAAAATCTATCGATATGTTCCTGTCCTAGCCGTTTTATCCCCGAAGGTATGATGTAATTGAAAATTTTCTCCCCTTTAGAACGCTCGCTTACATACCTTTGAGACTTTACGCTGAAACTGGCTATCCTGTGGCGTGTGATCTGCGCAAGAAGACTCCTTGATACACCCTCAACCCCAAAAGTAAACACAGCATGTTCAACAGGTGATAAATGTCCCATTTCAGTAAGTTTGGTTATAAATTTCCCTTGCTCCCTACTTAAAACCCCTTGCTTTAACGAATCAATATCCGCCGACGAATAGCATAGCTTAGCGGCTAAAGCCACAATCTCCTGCGGGTTTGGCGTATATCCTAAAAGCTCAACACGTAAACTTACCTGACCCATCGACATTACTCTCCTCATCACTTTGCTTGTCAATACCCAAAGCACACCACATTATCTCAGATAATCGCTCATATCTGCCACTTAAGTAAAGATACCCCAGTAGTGATTCAAACGCTGTTGCCCTCCGGTATTCTATCATATCCGCACCGGGGGGGATGTTCGCGGATTTAGCGTTCCTTCCTCTTTTTACGATATATAGCTCATCTTCGACTAAAACAGGGAGGATGATTTGAAGCGCTTTTGACTGCGCACCCGCTCTAACGAATTCTACGGTTCTTTTATGAAGTTTATGCATAGGTTCTTTAAACTTGATCGTCAAGTACGTGCGCACAAACGCTTCATAAATTGCATCTCCGATGTATGCGAGCTTACTTGGGTTCATCTCGCGTACATCGGTTATCTCAAGAGCCTTTCCTGTTTTAACTTTAAGGTATCTAATCCATTCAACCATTATCGCACCTTTAAATATTCTTTTAATAACCGGCTAAAAATCGTGTTATACTGTCCTAAGGCGAAAGATGCATATATATTAACATTTGGAGGCTTGCGATATGATTAAAAATATCCCTTACAACCAATTCATGCTGGAAATTGACAGACACATGAAGTCCGGAGGAATCTTTCTTACATCCAAAACCGAAAAGCACAACACGATGGTGTTCGGTTGGGGAGGCGTCAATTTAATTTGGGGGAAACCGATTTTCCTTGTTCCTGTGAGAAAATCACGCTATACTTACGAACTCATAGACAAATCCGGGGTATTCACTGTAAGTATTCCGATAGACGTAAACTTAAAAAAAGCATTATCAGTTTGCGGCACCCAATCAGGCCGTTACACTGACAAGTTCGTCGAATGCGGTTTAACGCCATTGCCCGGTCAGACGGTCGATGTGCCTGTCATCGGGGAGTGCCTTTTGCACTATGAATGCAAAGTAGTCTACAAACAGGATATTATACCGCAAAATCTCGACAAACAAATGGATCACATCTGGTATCCTGATTATCACACTTTTTTCTTCGGAGAGATACTGGCCTGTTATACCACAAGATAAACTGAATCAGTTTTGGTTTCGCTGCAATAACTTCATAGCCCTCTCTGCCACCCGATCAACCGTGAATCCAAAATGGTTGAAAAGCGTTTTGGCAGGTCCTGACGCTCCGAAAGTATCTATAGCAATGACATCACCATCAAGTCCCGTATATTTATGCCAACCCATGGAGCAACCCATCTCAATCGCTAATCTTGTTTTCACAGATTTCGGCAATATATACTCTTTATATCCGTCTTCCTGTCTTTCGAACAGCTCCCATGATGGCATACTGACTACTCTAACCTTGATGTTTTTATCTTTTAAAATCTTCCCAGCCTCATATGCAAGCTCAACTTCAGAACCCGACGCTATAAGTATTATATCTGGGTTTTGGTATTCCTCTCCGGAAATGACATACGCGCCATTGAGCGCTTTCTTACCTGTTTCAGCATAAAGGGGCAAATCCTGTCTTGTAAGCACCAGTGCCGTCGGCCCATCCGTCCTTGTAAGAGCTGTAAGCCAACCTGCCGCAGTCTCTTTAGGATCAGCAGGTCTAAATACCACCATGTTCGGTATGCTACGCAAAGAAGCCAAATGCTCGATCGGTTGATGCGTCGGACCGTCTTCCCCTACCCCTATGCTGTCATGAGTCAGTATATAGATAACAGGTAAGCTCATTATCGCAGAAAGCCGCATTGCCGGTTTCATGTAATCTGTAAACACAAAAAATGTTGCCGCATAAACTCTGAGTCCTCCGTAAAGTGCAATGCCGTTTGCGATAGCAGCCATCGCATGTTCACGCACTCCGAATCTCAAATTACGCCCACCCCTGTCTTGAGCAGAAAAATCGCCTGATCCCTTTGTAAGCGTTTTAGTAGAAGGCGCAAGATCCGCAGAACCGCCGATGAGATTTGGAATCAACCCGGCTAAACGGTTTAAAATTTCGCCTGAAGAATTTCGCGTAGCAGATTTACCTTCGAATTTCCAAAAACTTTCACTATTCAAAAAATCAGAGGGTAAATCGCTATTATGCCATCTATCCCATTCTTTTGCCAACTCTGGATATTTTAAGCTGTACGCTTCCCAAAGCTTATTCCATTCAAGCTCGTATCCAACGCATCTTTCAGTAACTTCTCTCATGTGTTCTTTGACTTCTAAAGGCACATGGAAAGGTTCATACCCCCAATTCAGAAAGCGTTTAGCCTCGATTAAGTTGTCCTTCCCTAAAGGCTCACCATGCGCCGAAGCTTTACCTTGTTTTGCGGGACAGCCAAACCCTATGCTAGTTATAATGATAATGAGCGATGGTCTCTGCTTATCGGCTTTTGCCGCGGTTATCGCTTCCTCGACGGATACTGTATCATTTCCGTCACTAACATTCAACACCTGCCATCCATATGCCTCAAAACGTTTTCCCACATCCTCCTTAAAGGCAAGATCCGTACTGCCTTCAATTGTTATGGAATTCGCATCATAAAGAACTATAAGCTTTTCAAGCTTGAGAGTACCGGCTAAAGATGCAGCTTCTGAAGTCACACCTTCCATCATACAGCCGTCTCCGGAAAGACAGTATGTATAATTATCCACTACATCAAATCCCGGACGGTTAAAAACAGCAGCTTTATGAGTTTCCGCCATCGCCATTCCTACAGCATTGGCAAACCCTTGTCCTAAAGGACCGGTGGTTGTTTCCACCCCTTCCGTATGTCCGTATTCCGGATGTCCTGGGGTTTTGCTCCCTAACTGTCTGAAGTCTTTAAGCTCCTCAATTGAAAGATCATAGCCTGAAAGGTGCAAAAGCGAATACAGAAGCATTGAGCCATGCCCGGCCGACAATACAAACCTGTCACGATTCGGCCATTTGGGATTACGAGGGTTATGCTTCATATGCTTTGCCCATAAAGTATACGCAAAAGCCGCCGCACCCATCGGAAGTCCAGGATGCCCAGACTTGGCCTTCTCAACACTTTCTGCAGACAATATGCGTATCGTATCAATCGTAAGCTTTTCTCTCATCTTTTCCTCCAATTATAAAATATTACTTTAATTATATCACATAGCCCGTTTATGGCACAACTTTGTCAACCTACAAACTTCCCCCCTCTTTTCAGTCACCGGACTGTTGCCGCTGATATCATTGATATGCCAACGCTTATTTCATCAATTTACACCAAAATTTGCGTATCGGCGTTTATTTTAACAATAGTTCCAAATTCCTATTGAAGAAAGTAATCGATTTTTGTATAATATGGTAATCACTGTAAGATTATGCTGTTATATGGGCAATCAAGGAGAAATGTAGGATGGATACTATAAAATCTGAGATCGATGCACTCAGAAAGAAGCTCGAGCTCTTGGTTTCAAGCAGAAATGAAAAATTCCTGTCTGAAAAGAACATAATGGAATGCAGCCAAAGACTGGATGAACTCATAACCTTATACTACAAACAAACGACAAAATCATCTATCCATATTCCCGGTTTCCCATGAAATACTAAGTATAAGAAGTATTAACGATATTCCATCTTTTCAATTGGGGTCGAGCAAAAGCCATGCAGGATGCCCAGTGCAGCGTGAATGCTGCGCAGTACTCTACATGGCTGAATGAACCTTCATAATGGATTATTGTAAATGTTATCCTTCATGGTGCAGACAGAGCTTTACGTGCTCTTCTATTTATGCTCTCAGTCGAAAAAAACCGGCTTCCCGGTCTTAGCCGAAGTATAAATGGCTTCAAGTATCTCAGTAACTACCAGAGCTTCTTCGGGCTTCACAAGCGGATCTTTATCGTTCAAAATGCACTCAACCCACATACGGGCTTCCTTTAAAGGCGGATCCTCGGTTTTCCCTTCGTAGAAAGCTACTCCGCCAGCTTCAAGCTCAGGTTTAGTAATGTACAAGCAGCTGAATTTCTCCCCATTGAGCCTAAGTCCTTCTTTCATATCGGCTCCGCCTTCCGTACCACACAAAGTAGCCTGCGCTTCGCCAATATCCAAACTGTTTAAAGCCCAACTGGATTCAAGTATTATAGTTGCGCCATTCTTCATTGTAATAAATCCAAAAGCCGAATCTTCAACAGTAAATTCTTTCGGATCCCATGAGCCCCAAGCATTTGCAGCACCGACTTTTTTATTCAACTTGCAGTATACATTACCCATAACGCTTTTTACGTCATAGTTATCCATAAGCCAAAGCGTGAGATCAAGAGCATGAGTGCCTATATCGATTAGCGGTCCTCCTCCTTGCTCGTATTCGTTTAAAAATACGCCCCAAGTGGGAACAGCGCGCCTTCTTATGGCATGCGCCTTTGCAAAATATATTTCTCCCAATTCACCATTTGCGCAAATTTGTTTTAAGTACATCGAATCAGCTCTATACCTATTGTTGTACCCAATTGCAAGTTTTTTCCCGCTTTTCTTTGCAGCGTCAAGCATTTTGTGGGCTTCTGCCGTGTTTATTGCCATCGGTTTTTCGCACATCACATGCTTTCCGGCTTCTAGACAGGCAACTGTTATAGACGAGTGGGATCTGTTGGGAGAACATACATGTACCACGTCGATTTGCGGATCATTTACGATTTCCCGATAATCGATACAAACTTTTGCTCCTTTTTTACCATACTGGTCTGCGGCCTTTACGGCTCTATCCTCGGCCATATCGCAAAACGCTACCATTTCGACATCAGGCAACATGGAGAGGCTTGGCATGTGTTTGCCGTTTGCAATTCCTCCGCACCCTACGATTCCGATTTTAAGTTTTTTACTTGACATGAAAATTACCTCCCGTTTTATTTATACTCAAAGTATACTCTCTTAGAGTATATTATCTATGATTACTACCAAAAAAGTCGAGTTTTTTAAGCTTTGTACAATATATTATGTCCGACATTCCTAAAAAACACTATATAAAGCATGATCTTCGCCCGCTTCCATTCCATAATAACAGGCGAACTCGACCCCGCCATTCTTGCCCGTTACTATACTATCTAATGGTTAGTATAATTGTCAGCCGTTCAAATAGAATACAACACATGAATTTTATGAAAAAACTTCCACTTTTACAAGTCTAGTACTTATCATCTTTGTTGTTTTGGTACACTTCCACTATTCCAATAAATCCTACTATAAGGCCTAGTACTGATGATATCGCAGCTAAAAAATTAAAAAGAAAAGTCGATTCCAAAATGCTTATAACCATCGCAAAAGGCAAGCCTGCTCCTATTAAAAGCAGCACGGTGCCTGATATGAGCAGCTTAACACTCATTTATGAAGCCAACACATTACAAAATGCTTTTCTCCCCGCTCAAACTGCGGCGGTACTTCAACATCACATAAACCTTTGATAATGTGAGGGCATCTAGGATGAAATTTACAGCCTGAAGGCGGATGTAGTAGACTTGGAGGTTCTCCGGCAGGCACTTCCCTGAATGTATTTGCATTCTCAGGATCCGGATCTGAAGTAGCTAAAAGTAAAGCTTTCGTATACGGATGCAAAGGGTTGTTTAAAAGCTCTCCTACTGCGGCAATTTCTATTAAATTCGCCCCATACATAACAAAAATACGCTCTGTAAAATATCGAACGGTTGCGAGATCATGAGTAATATAAATAACTCCTAAATTATGTGCCCTCTGAAGATCTTCAAGAAGACGCAATATCTCAACCCGGACAGAAGCATCGAGCATAGACACAGGTTCGTCAGCTAATATGAGTTTTGGCTTAAGTATCATAGAACGTGCAATCACAACTCGCTGCTGCTGACCTCCGCTCAGCATATGAGGAAACTTGGGAAGAAATTGTTCAACCGGTGTTAATTTTACTTCGGTTAATACTTCTTCAATTCTCCTTAATCTTTCAGTTGCATTTCTATAATCGTTAATTATGAGCGGTTCCTCAAGTATACTTTTTACGTTCATGAATGATGCCAGCGCACCATATGGATCCTGTTGAACATATCCCACCTGCGATCTGTATTTTCTTAATCCTTTTTTTTCAAGCTTTTGTCCGTTAAAGCTTATTTGACCTTTGGATGGAGGTACAAGCCCCAATATAGTTCTCGCAAGAGTACTTTTACCGCACCCAGATTCTCCTACAACCGCAACAGCTTCACCGGCTTTAAGCTCAAAGCTAACTCCATCAACAGCACGAACATAACCTGCTTGCAAAAATCCCCATTTTCTTAATTCAAACCATGTATGCAAATTTTCTACTTTAAGAAGTACATTGTTTTCCATTTCAATCACCTCAGCTGTATAACCAGCACTTAACTTTATGTCCGTCGCTTACATCGAATAAGTTCGGTTCCTCCGAACATCTTTTAAAGCGTGAAGGACATCGCTCCGCAAAACGACAACCACGAGGAGGTTCAATTAAGCTTGGAGGTTGCCCTTTTATAAACTCGAGTTCTTTATCTTTACGTAAAGTCGGAACACTTGCCATAAGTTTTTTTGAGTATGGATGATACGGTTCACGATAAAAAAGAGAAGCATTGCAGACTTCGACTATTTGTCCGGCATACATTATTGCCGCGTCATCAGCTATTTCGCTTGAAGTTGCAATGTCGTGAGTTACTAAAATAAAACTCGTATCAATCTCTCGCTTTATTCTTTTTAAGACATTCATAATATTTGCCTGAGTCAAAACGTCAAGCGCTGATGTCGGTTCATCAAGCAGTACCAATTCCGGCTTGGTTACAAGCGCCATCGCAATGGCGGCTCGTTGGCGCATCCCTCCTGACAACTCAAAAGGATATCTATCTAAAAAATCAACAGGAAGCCCTACTTGCTGGCAGGCTTTCATTGCCAATTCACGAGCTATTCCATTTTGCGTTGCAATACCATGTACGAGCAAAGGCTCAGCAACCTGAACCCCTACCTTTATTACAGGATTAAGAGAATTCATGGCAGCCTGAGGAACCATCGCAATTCTTTTCCATCTTATCTCACGCCTGAATTGCTCATCGCTTAGCGTCATTATGTCCGTTCCGTTCAATAAAACACGTCCGGTATAGGTATGCACATTTCTTGGGAGCAGCCTCAAAATGGATTTCCCAAATGAAGTCTTTCCGCTTCCTGACTCACCCACGATCACCATCGATCTTCCCTTTTTAAGGTTAAGGCTAACATTGTCAACCGCTTGTACCAATCCGGCTCCGGTACGGAAATATAATCTAATATTTTCTACTTCTAATAATATATCTTTGTTCGTCATATCTGTCTTAACCTCGGATTAAAAACTCTATCAAGCGTATAACCAACCATGGCAAAAGCAACACCCATCACAAGCAAAATAACGCCAGGTAAGATCATCCAATATGCTTGTCCATTAAAAATCGCAGCATTAGCATGGGCATCATGTATAATTTTCCCTAGAGTAGGAAGATGAAGGTCACCTAGACCCAAAACCGAAATAGTAGCCTCTAAAAAAACGTACGCTGGGATTATTGAAACAAATTGGGGTAGAAGTACGGGTATAATCTTGGGCATCAAGTATTTAAAAATTATTCTTGCATCACTGGCTCCATAAGCTTTTGCAGCTTCAATATAAGATGCTCCTTTAATCTGTAAAAACATCGCCCGCAATACAAAATAAGAACTGCCAAAAATACTCAAAATAATAACCGAACCTAATATCACCCAAATGCTTCGCGAAAAAAACATACCTATCATAATGAGCAGAGGCAGTATCGGTAAAATAAGGTTCACCTGCGTTAACCACCTGAAAATGCCATCTAGCCATTTTCCATACCATACACCTATGGCAGCAAGCATAAAAGTGTTTAATTGTGCTCCTATAGCAGCTAAAAACCCAAACGCCAATGCGACAGGTATTCCCCAAAACAACCCTATCGACAAGTCCCTTCTTAAATGATCGGTTCCGGCCAAACCATGTACTTGTCCATAAACTACCAATCTCACATCAAGATAATCCTCCTCAGCAAACATCCATCCGTTAAGCTTAAGCCTGTATTCGCCTTTCAGAGGTCTATCGTTGTCAGGATCAAGGAACAATCCTTTATGAGCAGGCTTTCCATCTAATTTTCGGGTCAAATCATCATCTATTG